>Ga0075111_1000280_pt1 | contig 24807 bp, 26 predicted proteins | sample AntAceMetag02UKK_FD_69787 | JGI IMG/M metagenome (GOLD analysis project Ga0075111, IMG submission 69787) | Saline lake microbial communities from Ace Lake, Antarctica - Antarctic Ace Lake Metagenome 02UKK | ecosystem: Environmental > Aquatic > Non-marine Saline and Alkaline > Saline | place... | reverse complement strand
TGTCTTTGACGGAAGAATAAGAACCTTTGGATTACCAAAGAACCTTGAAGGGAGAGTAAGGGCATATTAATGTTAATTACTGACTGTGTCTTTGACGGAAGAATAAGAACCTTTGGATTAGAAGAGCATGGCTTGATCAAGCTCTTGACGGAAGATTCAAAGAACCTTGAAGGGAGAGTAAGGGCATATCGATATTATTTATTAGCTATTCTCTGATTATTTTTGGTTCATCGCTCGTCAAATCTATTACTTTTGACGCTTTATGTTCTAATAAGTTGCCCGCATCAATAATTAAATCTGGCTGTGTTTCTTGCTTCTTAAATAACAAATTTATTTCTCTGATGTTATTAATCGGTAGTTGTCCAGATATATTCGCAGATGTTTGAGCTAAAGGAACCTTTAGTTTTTTTATGATTTGCATTATTAATTCACTCTTGGGCAATCTTATCCCCAAAGTTCTATTGAGAGACATTCTTTCTTTTGAAGAAAAAATACATGTATCACCTGTTTTAAGGCACTCTTCTTGAGCCTTTTCTATTTTAACATACTTTCTTGCCATTTTTATACTGTTAATAAAAATGCTAATAGGTTTGCTCTCTTCTCTTTTCTTTATTTCAAATATTTTTCTAACGGCCTCTTTGTTTGTCGCATCACAAACAAGCCCATAAACCGTGTCTGTGGGCATTGCAATAACACCACCGTTTTTGATTATATCAACGATTTCTGTAATTAATTTTCTATTTAAGTTATTAAAGTCAGCCTTCTTTGTTTCCATATTATAATTTTAACATTTGTTTCCATAAAAAAAAGCCACACACGTGTAGCTTTTTAAAATGTAGTTATTTTAGTAGGTTTTACTTTTTCTGCGTTCAATTGTTAATATCTTTATGTTGTCTTTGTTTTTGTGAAAAATTATTCGAAATCTTCCCTTTCTAACGCGAAACAAATCTTGCCTGCCCTTTAACTTCTTTATATCTAATTTCTTAAAATCTTCGTTTCTAATTTTTAGCAAAATTTCTTTTATTTTTTCTTTTTCTTTCGTTTCTAAAGTATTTATAAATTTTTTAATTTTATCCATAAAAACTATAATCGATTCAATAATTCGCCCACATCAATTCCGCCTTTCTTAATTTTAGTAAAATCGATTAATTCTTCCCAATCTCCACTTTGAACTGGCTCAATTCTAAAAACAGGCTTTGATCTCTTAAAGACAATGAAAGACTGACCTCGTGCTACTTTATCAACATAGCCCTGCATATCTGTTCTTAATTTTTTAGTTGTAATTATATTATTCATTTTAAGTTTAAGATAGGTTTATTTTAAGTTTAACCTTAAATAATAATAAATCAAGTAATTTTTGTATTTAAACTATTTCTGCTACTCTTCCTTCAAGCCCGCCTGCTTCTACTTGTCGATGAACAGAGGCCATCAAGGTTCTCCGACGTTAAGTCAAGGGTTCTTCTTCACAAATTGCAACAATTGCTTTAGCTAATTTATTAGAATCATGTCTAATTAGTGACCTTTCTAGGGGGTCTCCTTTCTTTTGGATATAAAGATTCTTACTAATCAAACTTTTGCCTATATATATTTTATTATTTTTCTTAAAAATTTTGTATTTTGGAAATTTTACAATCTCTCCTTGAGAAGAATATTTTTTTAAAATCGCACGAAAAGGTTTCTTATTGTTAAAGATAACATAATCGATCACGTCCTCTCCCAAATATTCTTCTATTTTTTTTACAAAATCAAAAACATTGAAACTATCTGTGTGTCCTTTTTTTGTCATTAAGTTTACATTGTAGACTATTTTTGCTTTTGTTTTTTTTAAAGCCTTCGCTGTCCCCGGAACAAGGAACAAAGGAAGAAGGCTGCAATAGAAATTTCCTGGTCCAATGACAATTAAGTCAGCTTCTTTTATCGCTTTAATTGCCCTTGAATTGGCCTTTGCTTCTGGTTTGGTAAATAATTTTTTTAGTTTTTGGTTTTTTAAAACCTTGCTCGCGTTTATCCTGTGTTCGCCAATCAAAACTTTTTTATTCTCAAATTTTGCCATCAGACAAACCTTGTCATAAGTAACAGGAATAACCTCTCCCTTAAGTGCCAAAATATCGTTTATATGAGGGAGCGCTTTATCAAGGCCTCCTTTTATTTTTTCAAGCGCTGATATAAGAAGATTTCCTAAGTTATGACCCCTAATTCTTCCTCGCTGAAATCTATAATTAAAGATCTCTCTCATGACTTTTGGTGACTCAGAAAGAGCAACAAGACATTGTCTCAAATCACCTGGTGGTAAAACACCCATCTCATCTCTGAGAACTCCGCTCGATCCGCCATCATCTGTCATTGCAACAATTGCCTTTAGTTCGACTGGGTATTTTTTGAGACCACTCAACACAGTAAAACTTCCCGTTCCCCCACCCATAACAACAATTTTTTTAGTTTTTTGCATAAAATTAAATTCAGTGTTTATAACCAAAACTGTCAACTCTATTCAACGGTAACACTTTTAGCTAAATTACGTGGCTTATCAACATCTCTTCCTTTAAAGACTGCTACGTAATAAGCAAATAATTGCAATGGAATCGCCGAAAGAATTGGTGTCAACATTTCTAAGGTTTTGGGGATATAAATAACATCGTTTGCTATCTTTCTTATTCTTGCATCTCCTTCAGTCGCAATGACAATAGTTTTACCATCTCGAGCTTTAATTTCTTCGATAGCTGAAATCATTTTTTCATAAACACTATCTTTGGGAGCTAAAAATAATACTGGAAAATCCTTATCAATCAGGGCGATTGGACCATGTTTTATTGATCCAGCTGGATAACCTTCCGCATGAATATACGATACCTCTTTAAGTTTAAGAGCCCCCTCTTCTGCGAGTGGGTAGTTATATTTTCTACCTAAATATAAAAAGTTCTTATAATCTTTATACTTTTTTGCCAATTTTTTAATCTTGCTTTCATTCTTCAAAATTGTTTTCGAGAATTCTGGTAGCCTTTTCAATTCTTTTAGAATCCTCTGCCCCATTACTAAAGACATATTCCTTTGTCTACCCAAAAACACTGTTAATAGTGCAATAATGATTAACTGAGAGACAAAAGCCTTGGTAGATGCTACACCAATTTCGGGTCCAATATGATTATAAACTCCTGCATCAGTTTCTCTTGCTATTGTTGAACCTACGACATTCACTATGCCCAGGGTTAAAATTCCGCGTCTCTTTGCCTCCCTAATAGCCAAAAGTGTTTCTATTGTTTCACCCGACTGAGAGATAGCAATTACAACTGTTTTTTTATCAAGCAATGTTTTTCTATAACAAAACTCTGATGCATTTTCTATCTCAACTGGAATGCCAGCATATTCTTCAATCATATACTCACCAACCTTGCCAGCGATTAAAGCGGTTCCCATTCCTACTATAATAATTCTATTTATGTCCTTTAGTTTATCTTTAACTGCTTCAAGTCCCCCGAGTTTCACTATTCCATTTCTTAAAACACTTCTCCCTCTGAAACTGTTTTCTATTGCCTCGGGAATTTCATAAATTTCTTTTAACATGAAATGAGGAAAACCACCCTTGTTTGCTTTGCTAATATCCCAATCAAGTTTTTGAGATTTTTTTGAAATAATTTTATTGTCTAGTGTCGAAATTTTAAAATCATCTTTTGTAATCACTCCTACTTCACCGTCGTTTAAGTAAATAACATTCTTTGTATAGGCAAGCATTGCCGATGCATCAGAAACTACAAAATTCTCATTTTTTCCTAGACCAACAATGAGCGGACTTGAATTCTTAGCAAAAACTATTTTATCAGGATCTTTTTTCGAAATGACAGCAATCGCATAAGCGCCGATTACTTGCTTTAAAGATTTTTTAACAGCCACTTCTAAGTCCCCAGAAAAATTTTCTTCTATTAAATGACTCAGAACTTCTGTGTCTGTTTCTGTTATAAATTTATGTTTTTTCTTAATAAGATATTTTTTTATTTTTTCTGCATTCTCAATAATACCGTTATGAACAAGAAAAATATTTTTCTCGCAATCCCAAATAGGATGAGCATTTTTAGTAGAAGGTGTGCCATGAGTTGCCCACCTTGTGTGGGCTATGCCAGTATTTCCATTAAAAACTCTATTATTAAGTTCGTCTTCAAGTGCGCTAATTCTACCCTTGCTTTTTACGCAATTAATTTCTTTTCCTTTATTAATTATTGCTATACCAGAAGAATCATAGCCTCGATATTCTAAGCGCTTTAATCCTTCAATTAATATTGGTTGCGCTTTTTTTGAGCCTATGTATCCAATAATTCCACACATCTTATAATTTACACAAAACTATGCTAGTAAATAAGTTACCAAACACTGAACATAGCAAAGTATCTTAACAAGTAAAGCTACTTTTAATTATATTACCCATACTTAAAATAGCAAAAAAAAGGTGGCGAAACACTATGCTTCGCCACATATCCTTAAGAGAGCATGCACTCGCAAAATTCGTCAAAGAGCCCCAATCCTCTTTCCTTGATCCACATATGTGAACCTTGCTCGTTACGAAAAGCAACGACTTCTTCTGATGGCAAAAATACATCTCGCGCACCTTCAGGAAGAGAAATGTTTTCCTGATTCAACTTACACGTATCAGCTCCACTTCGAAGAAACCCCACGAGAAAGTCTCTATCGTCAGCGACTAAGATGATGTCTAAGCTAGAAGCCAAGTTTTTTGCCTCAACTTCGTTCAGAGGACCTTCGTCTGGCCAAGAAAGCGCTAGATACCAAAGCATTCTTATTGATTCCTCCTTTGCTCTAGAGAGAATAAGATTTATTCTCTTTTCTTCTTGTCTTTTTAATCCTTGAAATGTTGCAAGTGGATTGACACTTTTGACTGCCCTAAGCCAGAGAACTGCTTCGCTCATTTGGCCCTCCTTTTTTTTATTTATTTCTTTTCCAAAGAACAAGGTATGAACTTATCATACTTTATGTGATATTATCATACAAAATAAAAAACCCGTTTACAAGGGTTTGTTATCCACAGTTTAGTAAATAATTATTAAGCTATGTTCTCCATTCTTTTATTGCGTGGCTGTAAGCCTCTGGTGTTCCTACGTCAAACCATTTTCCTGAGAAAAGATAGCCAAAAAGTCGATGCTCTTTAATAAGTCTTGCGAAAACTTCTTTTTCAATACTTTTTGTTTCTGAATCAATATAATCAAATATTTCAGGTTGAAAAATAGATATACCAGCATTGACTACATAACTTTCAACTTTTTTTCGAGTTGGTTTTTCTTCAAATTCCCTAATTTCCGAACCTTGAAGTTTCACTGCTCCCAATCCTTTCGGATCAGAAACTGAAGAAAGGGCGATCGTGCACAAACCCTTCTCTCTTATGTGAAAATCAACAAAATCATTTAAATCTAGATCGGCAATTTCGTCAATATACCAAAGAATAAATGCCTCTTTTTTTGTAAATCTTTTTGTAGCTTTTATGGCTTGAGCTGTTCCCGATTCTTGCTTGTCTTCAACATAGGTAATGTTGACTCCAAAACGTTCTCCGTCTCCGAAATAATCCTTAATAAGATCTCCTAGACTTCCGACAACAACACATATATCAGTTATGCCCACCTCCTTAAGGCGACTAATTGTGTGTTCTAAAATTGGCTTTCCTTTTATAGGAATCAAAGCCTTTGGAATTTCATATGTAAGTGGTCGCCAACGTACACCCTTCCCCGCAGCAAGGATAACGGCTTTCTTTATATTGTGACGAAGATTCTGAGAAAGAAGCGTTTCAATCGCATGGGAACGATTTTTGATTCTGTCTTTTCCAATAAGACGATCGACTTTTTTTAGAATATTTTTATCAAGAGTAATTGTAATGCGTATTTTATTTTGCATAAAAAGGTATTAACTTTTTTCATACTTTATCATACTCTTAATTTAAAAAACCGCAAGAAGAATTTATAAAAGTTATCTAAAGATAAGACTGTAATCCTAACATCGTAAAGGGAACGAAAAATCGCTCCTTTTATTGACAGATAAAGCTAAATATGATAGATATTGTGTAAGGAGGTTGATTATGAATTGGATGAAGGGATTGGCAGAACTCAAGGTCTATTCACCAACCACATGTGTTGGTTGGACGCCAGGTGGCGGAAACTGTGATCGAATTGAAGGATCTTTTGAAGTTGTGCTTGAGGAAGGACGAGGGACTCTTGCTGGAAAATGGGTTATTTGGCTATCTGAAGGATCACAGCCATTTATGCAGTTAACTGATCTTACAGGACCCACACACATAAGCATTGAATTGATTTTGACCAATGAGCTCAAGCAAGAAATTCGACAGAGAGCTAACAAAGCAGCTCAAATGTCCTTTATCACAAAATGCTTAGAGGTGGGGGCAAAAGTCAAGTTGCATCCCAATGAGTTGAAATAATCACAAAGGGGAGCGAAAAATCGCTCCCCTCTTTTTTTTATTGTTTTACTTACCTAACTACAAAATTTATAAGTCTATCTTTGATGTAAATTATTTTTAATATTTCTTTTCCATTCGTCCAGCCTAAAATTTTTGATGAAGATAGCGCCAATTCTTTTGCATCTTCTTCACTGGTTCCAATGCTTGTCTCAATAGTCTCCCTCATCTTTCCATTTATCTGAATAATCAAATTAAACTTATCTTCTTTAATAAATTTTTCGTCATATTCTGGCCAAGGTTGAGTTGAAATAAAATCTTTATAACCCAACTTTTGCCAAAGTTCTTCTGTTATGTGTGGCGCAAAAGGAGAGAGAATAATAAGTAATTTTTTGTATGTTTTAACGGAAACACTTTTTTGCTTCTCAAGAACATTTAAGAAAGTCATCAATTGTGAAACGGCAGTATTAAATTTCATTCCTTCAATGTCTTTTCCAGTCTTTTTGATCGTTTTGTTAAGTTCTCTCAAAACTTCTTTTGAATCTTCTGTTTCTTTACTAGCTCTATCAAATAGATCCCATATGCGACTCAAAAATCGATACACCCCAATAACGCTTTTCCCTTCCCAAGAGATTGCCTGATCGAATGGACCCATGAACATTTCATACATCCTAACCGTGTCAGCCCCGTATTCTTTTACGTAGTCATCGGGATTAATAACGTTGCCCTTTGATTTAGACATCTTCATTCCACCTTCTCCCAGAATCATGCCATGAGCAGTTCTTTTCTTATATGGCTCAACACCACATTCTTTTGGAACGGTTCCAATGTCATAGAGGAATTTATAAATAAATCTTGAATAAAGTAAGTGTAAGGTAGTGTGTTCCATTCCACCGTTATACCAGTCCACAGGTGTCCAGTAGGATAACTTTTTACTACTTGCCAGCTGCTTATCATTATGTGAGTCAGCATAGCGCAAGAAATACCAATTCGATCCTGCCCAATTTGGCATCACATCAGTTTCTCTTTTTGCTACATCTCCACAATTCGGACATTTTGTGTTTATAAAAGAGTCTACTTTTGCCAAAGGAGAGTCTCCGTCGTCAGTTGGAATAAAATCTTTTATCTCAGGTAATCTAACTGGTAAATCTTTTTCGTCTACTGGTTGCCAGCCACATTTCTCACAGAAAACAAGTGGAATAGGTTCTCCCCAATAGCGCTGACGAGAAAAAATCCAATCTCTTAAATGATAGTTTGTTTCTTTCTTTCCAAAAAGTTTTATTGCTTTTTTTATCGCTTCAGAAGTTTCAAGACCATCAAGTTCTCTTGAGTTAATACTTACACCCTCTACCTGAAAAGCCTCTGGTAATTTTTCTGAAAGCTCTGAATCGCTTGGCTTTATAACGGGGGCTATTTCAAGTTCATATTTCTTTGCAAATTCAAAATCTCTTTGATCGTGAGCAGGAACAGCCATGATCGCGCCCGTACCATAATCCATCGAAACATAGTCGGCAACAAAAATAGAAATTTCTTTTTTGTTAGCAGGATTAATAACCTTAATGCCCTTAACCTCAATACCTGTTTTTTCCAGCCCAAAGCTGGTCGACCTTGGGTCGACTTTCTCAGTTCTATTATCCTTTTTACTAGCTTCTTTAATATATTTTTTTACATCTGCTACATTCGAAATTTCGATTCTTCCGTCAAGATTTTTCGACTCCAAACTCTTAATTAATTCATGTTCAGGCGAGATAACCATAAAAGTTGCCCCATAGATTGTATCGGGTCGAGTAGTAAATACTTTTAGATACTCTTTTCCGCTCAAAAGACGATAGAGTGAATCTGTGTATGGTTTTAGTTCTATTAACTCCTCTTCATCTGTTTGTTCAAGACTATATTTGCCAGTATCTTTTGATTTATAAAAAGCTCTAAGTGGCATATATGGATCAATTTCAACATCTGCCTGTTTGTCAGTAATTGTAATTTCTCTATTGCATTTTCCAGTCTTTATCGTTCCATCCTTAAAACTTAATACCGAAACATCTTGCCAATGAGCATCAACTTCTCCGCCACTATTATCGCTAGCTATTTTTATATAAAATTCAATCATAAGCCCAGCAATTTTTTTTTGACTCAATTTGCTTTCGTCTTTTCCCTTTAAAGCATTTCTTTTCACTTTTATTGAATTAATTCTTTTGCCTTTTATGAATAGTCCCGAATCAAGTCCCAAAATAGGAAGATCTGTTTGGTCGCGATACATTAGTGCTTTTTCTTTGGCATTATCTAAAAGCGTTCCGCCCTCTTTCGCTTCTTTTATCTCCAATTTCAAATCTTTAGGTATTAAAATTTCAATATCCAATCCAGAAGCTTTGATTAATTTCTCAACTCTCTTTCTTTTGCTTTTATTGTTTGTTGCTAAAAGCATTTTTTCTATTAACTGATTTTTTTCTTTCCCTGTTTTAATTTCAAAATTAATCCCAGCTCCTTCACTTCTTCCAATCCAATTAATCTGTTGATCTTTTATTCTTTCTAAGTAATCTGTGTGTTTTAAATCGTTAATCAACCTATCAGCATATTCAGTGATCTTTAACACCCATTGCTCTTTCTCTTTTTTAACAACTTCACCACCACACCTCTCACAGACTCCACCAACAACTTCTTCATTGGCCAGTCCAATTTTACAAGAAGTACACCAATTAACTGCCTGTTTAATCTTATGAGCGAGGCCATGATTAAAAAGTTGAATAAAAATCCACTGTGTCCATTTGTAATATTCTGGATCTGATGTCGAAATTGCCCTTGTCCAATCAAAAGAAAAGCCAAGGCTCTTTAATTGAGAAGTAAAGGTCTTTATGTTCTTTTTTGTTACTTTCTTGGGGTTGGTTTTTGTTTTTATAGCATAATTTTCTGTTGGAAGACCAAAAGAATCAAAGCCAATTGGAAAAAGCACAGACTGACCCTGCATTCTTCTTTTGCGACAAATTATATCTAGAGCTGTAGTACTTCTTAGGTGTCCAACATGAAGACCATCGCCCGAAGGATATGGAAATTCAATTAACCCATAAAATTTATCCTTAGCTTGTCCTGAACTTGTCGAAGGATCTTTGGCATTAAAAATGCCAGCATCTTCCCATGCTTTTTGCCACTTCTTTTCAATTTTAGATGGATCGTAATTCATAATTTTTGATTCTTAACTCATTCTAATAATATCATAGATTCTTTGCTTATAAAATTCAATCTTTGTTATGAATAGAATTAAAAAAAGCGCGACCCTCTTAAGTCGCGCTAGTCCCATAAAGAACTATTTGAAGTAGTAAATCCACTAACTCATCCGTTTCCTCTAATTACTGACTGGATCTTAGCAACAAGCATATCACTGGCAACAGGATTGCGCCTATGCTGTGGCACAATAAGATCAGCATATATTCGACTAGGTTCTACGAACTCAAAATGCATCGGACGAACAGTATTCATCCATTGATTCAAGGTCTGTTCGTAGGATCGACCTCTTTCTTCTCTATCTCTCTGAACTCGTCTAATGAATCGTAAATCTGAATCCGTATCAACAAAAACCATAACGTCGAAAAGCTCTCTTAGTGCCTTGTCAGCAAGAACCAAAATTCCTTCAACAAAAATAATCGGTCTGGAAATTGCTTTTACTCTTCTAGTTTTCCTAGTATGAGTTTTGAAATCATACCTAGGAGCCATTACTGATTGACCCTCTATTAGCTGCCCAAGATGTTCAACTAAGAGTGACGTTTCTAGGGCATCGGGATGATCATAGTTAAGTTTCTCTCTTTCTTCTAAGGGTAGATCACTATGATCTCTGTAGTAGAAATCGTGCTCAATCCTCAAAACGCTTTTACTTGGAATCTCTCGCGAAATTTCGTTAGCCATAGTAGTCTTCCCTGATCCACTACCGCCTGCAACCGCAATCACTGTCGGACGATTCTCGGACATTTGAACTCCCTTATCCTCATATTTTAGTTTTGACGAACTAACCAATAAATACCAAGAAACAACCTGCTTGTCAAGCTATAAAAAATAGCGTAACTAAGTTACGCCGTGAAGAACTCAAATTGTATCAATCGCAATCTGCGACAATTAATTCTTTTGCCTGCAGTAAGGACAATATTTCCAATCTTTTTTTATCATCTTGCCACAATTTTCACAATGCTTAAATATTTCACTTCCACACTTAGGACAAAAAATAAAATTTTCTTTTGCTTCTGTTTTGCACTTTGGACAAGAAAAAACATCTTCAAATTTTTCAAACTCTTGTTCGTATATTTTCTCTACATTTGTTTTTGCTGGTCTAATCAAAAAATATATCAATAATCCTGGTAAATGAAAAAGGACAGGGATTAAGATTGTAAGATTTTGGAAAAGCAGTTTTTTATATCTCTTTTTTGCATCCTTAACAACAAAACTAATTCCACCCAACCAAACAACAATAAAAACTATCCAAAAAGAAAGTTTCATTATTCTGAAAACTTCGCTTTCTAAAACTAAATTTAGTATTTCATTAAATTCATCCATTAATTTTTAATAAAAAATGATTTCAGATGATTTGTTTTTCTCGTTATTCTTGAGACAAAGAGACTATCTCGGGTGATTTATTCTGGTCGGCGATCTTTATAGCATCAGCCCAAAGCGGGACTGCCAACTGAAGACCGTAAACATTGCTCTTAAGAAGGGTATTGTCATGATTACCCAACCACACCCCTACAATTATATCAGAATTATATCCAATTGCCCAAAGATCTCTTGGACCGTTGCTCGTGCCCGTTTTAACACTTGTATTTTTTATAACAGGATCTTTTGCTAATTTAGCAGTTAAAGGAAAATTAGAAAGACTTTTCTTTATAATACCGTCAACTTCTTCTATGGCCTCTTTTGAAAAAACTTGACTAGAGGAAGCTTCTGGATTGGTCATTAGGGTTTTTCCATTATTCTGCCTAACTTTAGCAAAATAATTTGGCTCAAAACATTTTCCCTCATTAGTAAATGCTGTGTAGGCTGATGTAATTCCAAGCAAGCTAGCCGAAGCGCCTCCGATCGCCATTGAAAGCCCAGCTTCCTTATCGAGCTCTAAGTGACAACTAGAAAGTGCATCAACGAATCTATTTACACCAAGCTGCTCAAGGGACCAAACTGCTGGAACATTAAGTGAGTTAACTAATGCTCTCTCCATTGAGGCAGATCCCGAAAAATATCCACTGAAATTATTCGGTCTATAACCACCAAAATCAATTGCCTTGTCTTCTAAAATAGTATACTTAGACCACCCTAAGTCTTGAATAGTTAATGCGTAAATGAATGGTTTTAGTGTTGAGCCTGGTTGCCTTAAAGATATAGCACCGTTGTACTGTCCATAATTTTTATCTTCAAAATCATACGAACCAGACATTGCCAAAATATTACCCGTATTAGCTTCCATCACAATAATTGCTCCATCATCGATTTTATATGGTCGCCTATATTCATCGATTGTCGCCTTTAAAAGTTTGTCCATTTTTTCTTGAAGGTTTAAATCAAGAGTCGTAACAACTTCAAGTCCACCCTCAAGAGACTCTTCTGAGAAAACTTTTTTTAAATTCTCTAGAACATAGTAGGAAAAATGTGGCGCCAATATTTCTTTTGTTCGTTTTTTAAATTCTATTTTTTCTTTACTCGCTTGACTATACTCCAGATCGTTAATCACTCCTTTCTTTTTCATAAGTGCCAAAAGCTCATCTCTTTTCTTTAAAGTGCGCTCTGGATATTTAAACGGATAAAGACTCGTTGGTGCCCTTGGAATGGGAGCAAGGGTGGCAGCTTCAGCGATAGTAAGGAATTGAGAAGATTTTCCAAAAAATATCTTTGAAGCTGCCTCAATCCCATAAATAGTTGATCCAAACGGAATTTTATTCAGATAAAATTCTAATATCTCTTTTTTTGAATACTTTTTTTCAATCTCACGCGCTAAAATAATTTCTTTGATTTTTCTTGAATAACTAATTTCTCTACCTAAGAAAAAATTGGTAGCCAATTGTTGAGTAATCGTGCTAGCACCACTAACAACTCTATCATAACGAAAGTTCTGCCAAAGTGCTCGAAAATTAGCAAAGAAATCAATTCCAGGATGTTCAAAGAAATCTTGATCTTCAGCTACTAAAATTGCTCTTAAAAAATTAGGCGAGACATCTTCAACTTTTACATAAATTCTTTCCTCTTCTCCGGCTTCTTCAAAAAGAAGCTTTCCGGTTCGATCATAAATTCGAGTAATTGCTGGATAGTCTTCTGCTTGAATATCTATTTCTGGCAAGTCTTTCGAATAATAAGTAAATATTGACTCTAAAATGACTGATCCAAAAAGATTTAAAACAAAAATGATTAAAATAGTTAAACCTATTCCGATAAGAGCTTTGGGCCACCAAAAAGAAAAGCCTGTGCTTTTACAGTTTAAAGCTTTTTTTCGGAGTAATATTTTTCGTTTTCTTTTACTAGACATATAATTAGGCGCACAGATTCATTCATTTTTTATTATATCTTAATCTGTCTGCTAGTCTCGTTAATACTTGTAATAAGGGGCCTTTTCGATTATTATATAGTATATTCTAAAACTTTACATTAATATTTTAATATTTTTTACTAAAATGCTTAAAGGAATAAAATTAAAACAAAGGAAGCGAAAGCGAAAATTTGGTTTTCTTGCTAGAAGTCGATCAAAGTCTGGTCGCAGAGTTTTGCTAAGAAGGCGTCGAAAAGGACGAAAGAAACTAGCAGTTTAAAACTATTATGCTTTCAAAGAAACACCGCCTTTCGAAAAAAGAGTTCAATATAGCTTTTAAAAAGAAAGGGCAGTTTTTTAGAAAAGATTTTCTTAAATTAAAAGTTGTTGAAAATAATTTAAATTTTGCTAGATTTGGCATCTCTTGTGGCTTAAGAATATCAAAGAAAGCTGTTAAAAGAAATTTAATCAAAAGAAGATTGAGTGAAGCCTTGCGCACTAATTTGGAGAAATTTCAATTTGGCTATGACATCATTGTTATGCCAGAACCAGTCGTTCTAGAAAAATCTTACCAAGAAATTGAGGATTTGCTTTTACGGATATTGAAAGAAATCTCTCTGTCATAATTAATAAATCTTCCGTTAAGGTTTTAACAAGGCTAGGTTCTTAATACAAGGTTCTTGCCAAAAAGGCAAGGTTCTTCTTACTAGTTACTAATTATTTATACATGGCCTATCTTTACCACACGCTTATATCGGGTCCGATTATAAACGCAATGATTTTAATATATAATTATCTGCCAATCAAAGATTTGGGAGTAACAATTATTCTATTAACTATCTTTATTCGAATTCTATTGCTGCCACTTTCCTATAAGGCGGCGCGGACTCAGAGAGAGATAGCAAAGGTTCAACCAAAACTCAAAGAAATTCAAGCGAAATATAAAGATAATAAAGAAGAACAAGCCCGAAAGCTCATGGAAATCTACAAAGAGCACAAGATTAATCCACTTTCTGGCATTGTTCCTATTCTTATTCAACTTCCTGTTCTTATTGCCCTTTATCGTGCTTTTATGGGTTTTATTAATGACCCAACTCTATTACCACTTTATAGTTTTGTTAAAATCCCCGATACAGTTAATGCTACTTTTTTAGGCATAATTGATCTGGCTGTCCCAAGTATTGCCCTCGCTGTTGTTGCAGGGGGGCTTCAGTTCGCTTTTTCAAAATTTGTCACTCCTAAGGTCGCGAAAAATAAAAAGAAATCTGGTGGAATTGGTGCATCAATGGCTTCGCAAATGACTTACTTTCTTCCTGTGTTAACTGTTATTTTAGGTTCTAAGTTTCCTGCTGGACTTCCTCTTTACTGGTCAACTACCACTCTTTTTAGTCTTGCAGAACAAATTATTGTAAAAAAGAAGTCAGAAAAAAAAGACCGAGAAAATGGTATATTAAAAAAGGATAAATCGTTTGATTCTTCAAAAAATTTAGGAAAATCTTCTTCTCTAAAACTTAAGGAGGGGAATAAAAAAGAAAAAAAATAAATGCATGAGTGTTTTTCGTAAAATAACAACCAACACACTAATTGCCTCAGGGGCGAGAATTGTTGATACAATCCTCGCTTTCTTTTTGATCGCACTTTTAACTAGACACTTGGGAAGGTCTGGTTATGGTTTATATACAACAATTATTGCCTATATACATATCTTTATTTCCTTAGCAAATTTAGGACTTTACAACATCTTGCTCAGAGACATAGGAGAAAAAGAAGCTGACGAAAAGTCTTTGGTCTCAAACATATTTACCTTGAGAATAGCAGGTCTTTTTGTTTTTCTTCCGCTTGCAGTGTTAATATCTTTTTTGTTTCCTTATTCAAATATATTAAGATTGGGCATCGCTATAGCGCTAATTGCGACTGTCTTTCTTTCTCTTTATCAGGTTTTAGTGCCTATTTTTCAAAAAAGATTTAAAATCATTTATGTTTCTATTGCAGAAATTTTTAATCGTTTGACATATCTAGGACTTGTATCTCTCTTCCTTCTTAAATTTAACACTAACATCATCCCTGTTATTTGGGCAATGACAGTGGCAGCCTTTGTTAATTTTATTTTAGTTTTTTTCTTTGCCAGAAAATTCGTAAAATTTAACTTAGCATTCGATAAAAATAAGTGGAAAAAAATTCTCAAAGAAGCCCTTCCCGTCGGAGCCTCAATAATTTTTACTCTTATATACTTTAGAATTGACACCATTATGTTGTCTTTAATGAAACCTGCTGGTGATGTTGGTATTTACGGTTTATCATATAAAATTTTAGAAAGTTTAATATTTTTTCCCGCAATGTTTATTGGCTTTTTTGTTCCTGTCCTGTCTCAATATATCAAAAATCGGCAAAAGGAATTTAAAAAAGTTTTTCAAGTTGCCTTTGACGCAATTCTTTTGGCTATAGTACCTTTGATTGTTGGAATTCTCATGGTTTCTCTTCCTGTAGTAATATTTTTAGGAGGGAATGATTTCATTGCTTCATCGGGAGTACTCAAAATATTGTCTGGCGCGATTGGACTCATTTTCCTGGGAAGTCTTTTCGGACAAGTAGTTATTATTCTTAAAAAACAAATTGTGAGTATGTGGTTTTACCTGGGTGGAGCTATCTTCAATGTTGTTGCCAATCTTTATTTCATTCCTCGCTATTCATATATAGGAGCCGCTATCACGACTTCCTTGACCGAGTTGATCGTCACAATCTGTTTAATTGTTCTTGTTTTTAAAAATCTTCGACATTTACCATCTCTAAGAATTTTGCCCAAAACAATATTAGCAACAATTCCTATGGCAATTTTTCTTTACTATTTTAAGAATTTACATATTTTGATTTTAGTTTTAGTTAGCGTTCTCATCTATGCATCACTGGTTTACTTATTAGGAGGGATTTCAAAAAAACAATTAAAGTTTTTATTCTCTAAGACTTAGGTTATGAAAAAGTTTATTCTTTTTTTAGTTTTCTTTCTTCCTTTTCAGTTTGCTCTCAATCCTACTCCAGGAATTGATTTGGCAATAGCAAGACTTTTAATTGTTCTTGCTTTTTTTATTTGGTTTATTCTTGGCCTTACAAGAAAAAAGTTAACAATTCCCAACAACTACATAACATGGGGATTGCTTCTTTTCCTTTTGTTCTCCTTTCTCTCGGTTGTAAAAGCAGAAGAGATTAGTTGGGCGATTAGAAAGCTTTTTGTTTTTCTCTCGATCATTCCTCTTTATTTCGTTGTATCAACCACACTTTCAAACAAAGATTTTTTAAAGATTTCAAAAATATTCGTTTATTCTTCTTTCGGTATTTCTTTGTTGGGAATTTTTCAATTTATAAGTCAGTTTATTTGGGACAAGAATTTAATTTTTGATTTTTGGTCAAAATATTTAGCTTCGTTTTTTCTGGGTAACGCTTTTTCGCAATCAGTTATTTCTCTTCCAAGTTGGTGGGTTAATATTGGTGGGCACACCTTATTAAGAGCAACCTCTCTCTTTCCTGATCCTCACATGCTTTCTTTCTTTTTGGGAATGACATTGCCATTTAGCGTCGCGCTTCTTTCAATTAAAAAAAGATCTAACAAATATTATGTTATTTATGGTCTTGTTGCGATAATTAATTTAACTTGTCTAATTCTAACTTTTTCAAGAGGAGGATATGTTGGATTGCTAGCTACTGGACTCTTGTTACTAGCAATTGGAATCTGGAAACTTAATACTAAACAATGGAAAAAAGGAAAGAGAAAAATAATTATTCTGACCAGTATTCTAATTTTTTTAATCGTCTTAATTTTTTCTATTACACCAGTTCGCACTCGACTATTTTCAAGCTTTGATTTATCTGAAGGATCAGTTGCCGGAAGAATTGAAATTTGGCAACAGGCATTTTCAGTTTGGCGAGGAAACTTTTTCCTTGGAGTTGGCATTGGTAACTATTCGTATTATTTAAATCCTCTTTTTAATTATCGCTTACCTGTTTATGCTCACAATACCTATCTAGACATCGCTGTTGAAATGGGAGTCTTTGCTCTTCTTGCATGGCTATCAATATTTGCTTATACAATTTATAGGCTCTCTAGGGTCCAAGGTCCAGAGTCCAGAGTCCCTGCCCTCGTCCTCTCTTCATCACTTATTTATTTTTTGGCCCATAGTTTTTTTGATACTCCTATTTACTCTCCTCGCATTCTTCCGCTTTTGATTATAATTTTAGCCTTGTCGTCAATAATTATTAAAAAGGATTAAACAACTCACTCAATTGACTGAGTTGTTTGGATAATTACAAAAAAAACTGGTGCTACTTATGTAGCACCAGTTTTAATTTATTTTAGCGACACCTCTTAGTTATCCTAAGTCTTGATGTGCCCAAAATTCAATTACGAAGTTATTGAGCAAACAGAACATTAAGTCATTACTGACTATTCTCTGTGTTTAAAATCGTTTTTAGTTTACCTAAGATCTCTTGAATAGTTGTTTTTTTTCTTTTAGCTAGTTCTCTTTTTACCTCTTTAAATTGTGTATAGTGAATTATTTTTGTCAGATAACTATTCACTCCATTATTTACAATATCCAGCACTTCTCGATTTGTCTTTGCTTTTGGCAAAATATCAATACCTTCTTTTTTTAGTTCTCTATATTTGTTTAATGCGTAAGCCCAAGCATCTCTCTCAATTGCCACTACGTGCTGATAATAAAGTTCCATTTCTTGCCGAGTAAGAGAAATTGGAGTTGCCTTTTCTTGTTCTTTTTTTTCTGTTTCTTCAATCTTCTTTCTTATTTTTTCTCCTTTTCGATTGCGTGCTTGGTGAACATGACCGATTTCATGTAATAGAACTATTGGTGCTTCCGGATTGTTTAGGGTTGAAACGTTTTTCCATTCTGTTATCTCTCCCCACGGATTAACTTCTCGACCCCTATCTTCTTCTTGATATGAAGGTGGCAGCGCTTCTCCTTCAGCTGTCCAACGAGATTTTGTTTCTCTATAAGATTTAGGAATATGAATGCTCTTCTCAACATGTGCGGTACCCATGTTGAATACTGGTGACGATTCATCGATTCTCTCAAACTTCCATCCTTCGGGAAGTAAAGAAGAAAAGTCAAATCTTTTATTCTCAGGAGTAATTAATTCTATCTTGTTAATTTCTGATAAGTCTTTACCCGTTTCTGCTTCACTTTCTTTTCTACCAGTAAAACAAATTTCTAGCTGATTTCCATCAACTTCGAATTTTTCATTCCATGGCTCGCCTTCTTCTCTAATTTCTTCATTGTCACCATTTTCTATATTTTCAATAATATTCTCCCTTTCGGTAGAAAAATGCTCAGGGTTTGGCATCGTTGTAATAAAAAACACAAATATGGACCCAAGGAGAGTCGAGTCCCGATTATTTTATAATCGAGGACCCTCGATGCTAATCGGGGCTCCTGTTTCATAATTTTTATGGACTGGGAGGGACTCGAACCCTCTACCTCTGCAATGCGAATGCAGTGTTCTACCAGGTGAACTACCAGCCCATTTAGAATTCGAAATGATTGTCTTCTGCCCCGTCCAAAGGACGGTTAGCCTCTGGCTGAAGCTAAACTATGGGCCCATTAAAATATTATGTCCGTATTTTATTCGCTAATCTTCCTAGTTTTTCGTCATTCTCCTTTTCTCCTAATCGCGTATCTATATATCCTGGATATTTGTCATAATAGATTTTTTCTTTTGATTCTTCAGGCGAAAAGTTTTTTTCAAGGTCATGAAGGGGATACAGTTTTATATGTGCATGATCGACGCCCGTACCTTCGATGACTAAAGCAACTCTTTCAACTTCAAGCTTCTTTTCCAATATATGACTAAGCGCCTTTGCTGAGGCTAAGAAGTTTTTGTAAACATCTTCAGGCATTTTTGTGTAATCCGATGGATAGTGAATCTTTGAGATCACTAACGTTTGTCCTTCTGTGTTGGGAAAGAGATCTAGAATAGCGACAATATAATCATCCTCATAAATTTTATGAGACGGAATATCCTCTTTTATTATTTTACAAAAAATACATTTATTCATAGAATAAATAGCCACTAACTTCTAGACTCTGGACACTGACTCATGAAATATTTCTAAAAATTAAAAAGCAATAATTGGTAACTGTTGAAAAAAATTAAGCCTTTGTAACACGCTCGACATAATCACCTGTTTCTGTATTAACCCTAATGACATCACCTGAATTGATGAACATTGGAGCCTTCATCTCTGTATCATTTTCAAGAGTAACCACCTTAGTGCTTCTCTGGGCAGCATCAGTTTTGACTCCTGGGGGGGCTGATTTTATTTTAAATTCCATTTTAACTGGCAGCTCAAGAGAAACAATTTGTCCATCAAACTCCATTGCTTTAACTGGGCTATTTGGTTTCAAAAATTTTGCCTGATCAGCAAGGAGTGATTTTTCAAGCATAAATCTTTTTGAAGGATCATCAATTTCACAAAACCAAAACTCACCTTTATTGTTATAGAGATATTTTATTTCTTTATTTTCAATATCAACTTCTTCAAAATTATCTGAAGACTTGAAGCTTTGAGATAATAAGTTTCCAGTAATCAAATTTTTTATTTTTGCTTGCAAAGTCGAAGACCCACGTCCCATAAAAACATGTTTAGCCTCAACTACTTTGTATGGCTGACCTTTATAAAGAAAAACCCTTCCCACTCTTAAATCACTGATTGATAGCATAATATTCTTTAGTTACGAATAATGAGTTTTATCCTAAGTATTATTTCTTATGAACTTTACCACGTTTACCCCTAAAAGAAAAGGACTAGCCTATGCTGGTCCTTTTTTTAAAGTGCATCTTTGCGACTGAACAGCCGCAATACTGCGCCCGATGTATTGAGCAATTTCTTGATCTGATGCGTTTTCCTTAACAACATTTCCCTGACCATCTATAGTAAATCTACCAATTATCATCTGAAGATCAACATGGCTATAGGGCTTATGTCCCTTTTTCGCCCACCGGACTCCTTCTCCGTAATAGCGTTTTTTTTGAACACGTATTGCACGTTTATGTTTTTTTCGCCACTTTTTGCTGGCTTTAGCATGCTTTCCTGGATTTTCTTCGTACCACAATTTTTGATAGCATCTTTGACACATTCCACGACAATAAACTGGGCGATTACAGCCAGCTGTTTTGCATATTTTCTCAGTCAGTATTTCCTCCTTTTAAAAAACTATATTTAACACTAACAGCAATACATTTATTTGTCAATAGCAATTGCTTCGTCCACTTTTTTAAAATCTTCTATGAGAGTTGTTTTTTGATTTGCGTTATAAACTGCAACTGCTGGGTGAAAAAGTGGGATGATCTTTAGTCTACCATTCGGGCCTTTAACATTAAAAACAACACCCCTTATCTGACTAATTCCCTTAACTTGATCACCAAGTCCAAATTTATTTAGAATGTATTTTGTTGCAAAATTACCCAAACAACAAATTGCTTTTGGATTAATAACTTCTATTTGTTTGTCTAAATAAGTCACACAAGATTCAATTTCACTGGGCAGGGGATTTCTATTATTTAGTGGGCGACACTTTAAAATATTGCAAATATAGACATCTTCTCTTTTTAGATCGATAGCCTCTAATAATTCGGAAAGAATTTCTCCTGATCGCCCGCAAAATGGTTTTCCTGTTAAATCTTCATTCTTTCCAGGAGCTTCACCAATAAACATAATGTCTGCATTGTTATTTCCTTCTCCAATCACAGGTAAATTTCGCGTCTTATAAAGCAAACATTTTTTACAAGAAATTATTTGTTTTTTTATTTCCAAAAGTGCTTTATCATTTTTTGTGAATTTTTCTATCATTTTAACCATAATAATTTTTACCAAGGTTCTCGTCAAAGACGAGGTTCTTATATATCCATGTTACCTAAATTTCATTCTTACTTCAAAGATGATAGAATAAAAATGTAAGATTAGCTAAAGTACCTTCTTAATTGTGTTAAATAATAAAAAACTATGTCACAAACAATTATAAACCTAACAAAAGCTTTTGTTGGCGAATCGCAAGCAAGAAATCGTTATGATTACTATGCAAAAATTGCCAAGAAAGAAGGCTTTGAACAAATTGCTGAAATTTTTCTCATAACTGCTGGTAATGAAAAAGTTCATGCCAAAAGACTCTTTGAACATATCCAAGAACTCAAAGGTAAAAATGAGAAACTTAATGCCATCAATATCGAAACTGATGCATCCACGATTTACGGCACAACAAAAGAAAATTTAAAAGCTGCTATTGCTGGCGAAAAACACGAATACTCAGAGATGTATCCTGAATTTGCTAAGGTTGCCAAAAAGGAGGGCTACAATAAAATCGCAGCTCGATTTAAGGCAATTGCTATGGCAGAAGTACATCACGAAGAAAGATTCAAAAAACTCCTAAAAGAAGTTGAAACAAAAACTATTTTTAAGAATAATAAAGAGACGTGGTGGGTTTGTCGTGAATGTGGATATATTCACTTTGGCACACAGCCACCAAAACTTTGTCCCGCCTGCAATCATCCTCAAGCATATTATCAAATAATGTGTGAAAAATATTAAGTAGTAATATGAATAAAATATCATTTACTTTTATAATGTTGGTAGGAATATTGTGTCTTGCTCCGTTAGTTGTGGAGGCTGGCGTTCCAAATGATAGCCAATTGATTCATTTCAATTTTATTCAAAACGGAAAAAATCTTAACCAGTTACCAAAATTTGATTATCAGTGCTATGGCTATGGTGTTTGGGAAAGTGCTGATAATGAGTTGAAGGAAATTATAAATATTTCAGATAAGGACTATTTAAGATACTCAGGTGCTCAAGATGATATTCTGAATGACAAGGGAGCATTTAAAAAACCCATGTACCAAACCGAAAGCTGTAATATGAGAGTTGTGCTAGACGATAATGAGTATTTGATTGATAATCTATGGGACGAATATAATGACAATTTAGTGTGCGAAAGCCAATACGACAGAAGGATTGATGGTAAGTATTATAAAGAAGCAGGAAAATACGAAAAGTGCGTAAAGCAAGCCGATAAGGGTTATGAGTATTGTAACTTTACTATGTATGTTGACAAATATGCTAATCAAGAAGAGTTTCAAAAAGCACAAGATCGCTGCAAGGAGCATAGCAATAACATAAGATTGTGCAATAAACAACTTGAAGACGTGACTTCGAAAATTCAGATGATAAGCGACGACAGACCATTTCACTATATGTGTGATTTAGAAATAGAACTTTTAGGCGATGATTCTGGCACCGTAGAACAAGCTCGTAGTAATATATTCGCACAATTTTTCAACTCTATTAAATGCTTCGTATTAAAGCTTTTTAAACGAGCCTGTTAGTTGTAAATAGGCATTAAACATGACTAAATTAAATGAAATTTATCGCTGTAACATTTGTGGAAATATTGTAGAGATGGTCCATGCGGGCGCAGGTGAACTGGTTTGTTGTGGCCAACCAATGGAACTTTTAGAAGAAAAGTTAACCGCTAAGGAGGGAGTTGAAAAACATGTGCCTGTTATAGAAAAATCTGAAAATAGTGTAAAAATAAAGATTGGTTCAATAGAACACCCCATGACAGAGAAGCACTATATTGAATGGATTGAAATCGTAACTGAAGACGGGAAGATTGGTAGAAAGTTTCTCTCGCCTAGTGATAAACCAGAAGCGGAATTTTTTACCCCAAGTGCGCCTAAAATGTTTCGCGCTTATTGCAATGTTCACGGACTGTGGAAAAAACAATAACCTATGTTAGTTTTTATAGACGAATCTGGTGATGCTGGATTTAAGCTTGAAAAGGGGTCGAGTGAGATTTTTATTGTTGCATGCGTAATCTTTGACGACGAACTGGAGGCAGAGAAAACAAGTATTAAAATTAAGGAATTATTTAGAGAGCTCAAAAAGTCTGACCGCTTCGAATTCAAATTTAATAAATGTTCAAAAAAACTACGACTAAAATTCTTAAAAGCAATTACCAATTCTGATTTTCGTTTTCGAGCAATTGTGATGAGGAAAAAACTAATTAAAAGCCCTGAACTGAGAAAAAAGAAAGATTCATTCTATAAATACACACTAAAAATGGTACTCAAGCACCATGGGGGTACAATTAAGAATGCGAAAATCAGGATTGATGGTAGTGGAGATAGAACATTCAGACGCGAATTGACAACATATTTGAAAAATAACATACCCGAAAAAACTGTTAAAAACATAAGAATGGTAGATTCTAAACAGAATAAGTTGATACAATTAGCTGATATGGTGGCAGGATCAATAAATAAAAAATATAACAGCAATAGAAGTGATTCGGATATATATTGGAATATTATTAAAAAAAGAAAAGACGATTTATGGGAATTTAAATAAAAAAAACGACCCAGTGCCTATCTCGGTTGTCCCGAGCACGCCACCATACGGTGACAGTTCGACATTTGGGTCTTTGTATTACTATTATAACCTGTGGATAATACTTGTCAATAGAATATTATGAACTTAGAATTTTTGAATTTAGCCTATTTTGGAAACACAATAAGACAATATTTATATGCCCTAGGAGCATTTTTTGTTATTTTAGTTGCTCTTTGGGTGTTTAAAAAAATTATTATTGTTAAACTTAAGAAACTCGCCCAAAAGACAAAAACTCGCCTTGATGATCTTTTAGTGAAAATCCTTTCAAGTGCTGGTTGGCCATTGTTTTATGTTCTCCTATCCCTCTATCTAGCACTTAAATTTATTACCTCGCCTGCACTAATCGACCAAGTCATTTACTATGTCTTGCTTATTATTGTTGCCTTTTTAGTTACTAAAACTGCAGGTACTATTATTGAGTATGGCTCGGCCAGAATGATCGATAAGAGTGAAAAAGATGATAAAAATATCGATGCTTCGGTTGTTCAACTTGTCTCAAAGGCCCTTAAAATTGTTATCTGGGTAGTTGCCGTGCTTGTTGTGCTTTCAAACCTGGGTTATAACGTTAACGCATTAGTTGCTGGTCTTGGAATTGGAGGCTTAGCAATCGCTTTTGCTTTTCAAAAAATTCTTGAAGATATCTTTGCTTCAATTTCAATTTATTTGGATAAACCATTCAAAGTCGGAGATTATATAGTCATTGGAAATGACTCGGGAACAGTTAAGCATATTGGAGTTAAATCAACTCGCGTTGAAACGCTTCAAGGACAAGAATTAATCATCTCAAATAGAGAACTAACAAGCAGTAGAATAAACAACTATAAAAAGATGAAGAAGCGTCGCATCGTCTTTCCTTTCGGTGTCGTTTATGAAACGCCCACCGAAAAACTTAAAAAAATTCCTAAAATGGTTACAAATATAATAGATAATCTAAAGATAACTGAGCCAGGTAGGGTGCATTTTAAAGAATTTGCTGATTCGGCACTAAACTATGAAGTTGTTTATTACATCAAATCAAGCGAATATGATGTCTATATGGATACTCAACAAGAAATCAATTTAAAAATAAAAGAAGCTTTTGAGAAAGAAAAGATTGAAATGGCCTATCCTACTCAGACAATTTTTGTGAAGAAGTAAGAACCTTTGGATTACCAAAGAACCTTGATAAGAGAAGTAGCGAAACTTGACGACAGAGACAAGAACCTGGACGAAAGAATAAGACAATAATAACTCGCAATCAATAATCTTATATTTAAAAACTCGCTAACAGCGAGTTTTTAAATTTCTTGATTTAACTGACACTGTTTGCTTGCAATCCTTGATGGTTCAATATTTCTCTCGTCTATGTTTTATATACAGACATTTGTCACCCGTAATCCAAGGATTTGATTAGGAGTTTTTCCGTTTAAGCCACAATGTTCTAAATCATTGTAGTACATATTCCAGAGCTTAAGTTTATACTTA
>Ga0075111_1000279_pt1 | contig 24850 bp, 7 predicted proteins | sample AntAceMetag02UKK_FD_69787 | JGI IMG/M metagenome (GOLD analysis project Ga0075111, IMG submission 69787) | Saline lake microbial communities from Ace Lake, Antarctica - Antarctic Ace Lake Metagenome 02UKK | ecosystem: Environmental > Aquatic > Non-marine Saline and Alkaline > Saline | place... | reverse complement strand
CTCTCTTATCAATTGTATTATTTTTGCAGCCGCTTTGCCCAGATGGCGGAACTGGTAGACGCGCTAGTTTCAGGGACTAGTTTCCTTTAGGAAGTGCAAGTTCGATTCTTGTTCTGGGTACAACGCAATAACACAAAGCCCTGAGAATATTAATTCTCAGGGCTTTTTTTCTGAACACTAACTGGTGTTAAATTATTTTCAATCCAATATCAACTTCTTATACACATACTGGCCTTCACTTAGGATACGGATAATGTAAATCCCGGGCTGTCTTCCGCCAAGGTTTATTTCATTGCCTTGTTCCGTTTTGCCTACCACGCTTTTAATGCCTTGTCCGCGCATATCAAATATTTCGATAAGGGCATTTTCATCCACTCCCTGTATTGTGAACCTTCCCGTTGTCGGATTTGGATAAATTACAATATCATTTGCAAAACCTCCTGACATTCCTGTTTCCGAAACCTTGAAATCAGTGATCACCGAAATTCCATTTTCTGTAAACATAGCGCCGCCGCCGGGTTGTGATAAATCAAACTCCGGAATAAGATCATATTCATCACCTGTTCTTGCTTCATGGAGATTGAAAACGAATTCTTCCCCTGTTTCGAAACCTTGTTGTTGTGCTGCATATGCATCCTTACCAAAGGCAACCAAGGCTATTTGCTGTTTCATAGCATCAACGATTATTTGTCCGGCACAAGTTCCATCCTGGGTAAAGACTCCAATATAATCGCCCGGTTCAAAATCAAGCATTGCTTTTTCCTCAATGCCGATTACATGGTTGCTGGCAGTTTTCACCACCGGATTCCATGCCGGGTTGGCCTGGAAATTATATTTTGGTGTTATCACAGCACTTTTCAGGCAGTCGTCAAAAGTTAGGGACACGGTATCTGTCGTTCTTACATAATATGCCTCTCCAGGATTCAATGTCTCCAGGTTGTTTATTCCCAGGCCAGGCCAGTAAATGCCATAGCCGGCTACTTCTTTCACGATTTCAAGGTCTGCTATAATTGGAGTAAATAAAGTTTCTACATCCACCGGGCAGGATGAAACAACCGGGATCAGATTCCAGCCATCACTTAGTTGCAGTGTGAGGTTTTCTTCTAAAACTCCATTAATATCCAGACTAACTTCCGCATTTGTTTTTACTTTGTAAGCTGAGTGTTGTTCCCAGTTTCCAATGGTATTGATATCATAGGCAGGATAGAATATTTCGTTTTCTGTAAGCGCAATCACAAGCTCATCGAGGATATCGCCATAGAGGGTTTGGATGTCTGTATTATCAGGTACTATGTAGCTTGACAATCCCGACCAGCCTGCAGGCAGGTTTACCGTTTGCGTTTTCCAGTTTTCGGGGTTCACCCAAATAAGAATCATTTCGTCAGCGTATCCCAAAGTTTTGGCAAAAATGGTATCGATATATGCACCTTGCACCAATGGAATGCTGCTAAATTCAATTTCAACAGAACTTATTTCGTCATTAAAATACCCGGTATCGGGTTGTGCGCTGAGCCATTCAGGCAAATCTAAAATATACTCTCGCTCATAATACCTGTTTGATAACACAGAATTAAACGTAATTACACTGTCAGGACCTACACCTGTAAATATGATAGTGTCCTGATCCCAGTGTAATGGACCCTGGTCAACATTGAAGTACCAACTAACAGTATCTTCCATAGGGTTGCCGTAGTTATCGGTAACATCAAAAATTTGTGCTTTCAGATCATGGTTTTCAATGAAGTAAGCGCTCCTGGGACTAAGAGGGAATTTAACCTTATAGGTGGCGACCTTGTTACTATATTGTAAGCCCCGGGCTACTGTATCTCCGGTTTCCAGGTCAATGATCAAACAATTGTTTAATGTAACACTTGATGCTTTGAGATTTTCGTTAAAGCAAACAGATATCGTATCACCGATCTGCAAGACACCATCAGATGGCTCAGCAGTTTCCCATACCACCACGGGAGGGCTTCGGTCGATTTTTCCTGTACGGCTTAAAGAATAATTTTCAGGATTAGTTGCACAATTCGCTACAGCCCGAAGTTTGTAAATCCCGTCCACTATAGAGCTTAGATCCCAATTAAGCATGAGACTATCTGGCTGTAGCTGTAGTTCATTTTTATCAATAGTTACTATTTCTTCCCAGAAATCATCACTTCCAGAATATTGCAGGGTGATGCTTTGCAAGTCTTCGTTATTAGGTTCATAATCTTTCAATGTTACCTCAAGTATATTATTGTTTACCTGGCTGGCAACCCAGTTGTTAGCGGGTGAACTGATGGATACCGGAGAACATGGAGGATCCCAGTGCACTTCAAATGTTGCGTGGTCAGACAAAGTTGGGACTATACCCAAAGCCCTTGCTATCACTTCTTCGCATTTAGAAGTAAGTCTCAGGGTAAATCCCTCCAAATCATATACATCATCTACTCTATCGATTCTTAATTCGGTAGATGTAACCTCACCATATGGGATCAGATCTATATACATCCCAAATTCATCACCTAATGCATCTGGAGTGTATATTAAGGAATTTGGATTTGTTGTTGCCATTAAACGTAATTGATAATCCATCATATCTCCGCTCTCGCTCATGTTTACATACTGCACAGTAAAAATAGCTTGATCGGCCGGATTAACATCGTTCAAAACATATTCGTTTTGAGAAAATGCGCATAGCTGCCGTTTACTGGAGGGTGGTTCCCATGGGCACATGGTGCCTCCGGCAGCATTTGAAAATACAGGTGTTCCATAAACCGGGTCGGTATAAACATGCACAGCATAACTATCACCCCAATCATCATCTTCTAGATGGAAACCAACTGTAGTTGAGTTAGTCTCCGTTGTTACTGATGATGCTCCTAAGGTTAGAGCAGCTTTTATATTTACTCCCCCGGTTACACCAACTCCATTGACTTCACAACCAGCCTCACTTGCAATTTCTGAGCTAATTGTCAAATCAATTTCAAGGGTGTGGGCCTCTTTTTGTTCTAAAGTTTCAGATTCATCCATGAACCCTCCCCCGCCATTGATGGAGTAGTCTCGGCTCTCGGTTATACCATTTGCATAAGCTTGTTCTTTGAGGGAGGCATTTAAATCAATTATTTCTTCCCACCGTCTAATTGAGGCAGTGTCGCCAATAAGTTCAAGTGAAGGGATGACGAAATCTTCTATATGGCCTTCGGAATAAATATAGGTAGTTGGAATTCCTGATGGGACGATGATGAGACTTGTATCGAGCTTTACCATATTGTCTTCAATGGTTAAAACATCCGTAAGGCCATAAAGTAGGTTTATGGCCCCACCCACATACAAGTCGTTTTTCTGCCCTACAATAAAACCATCTGGATTTGTTTTATAAGTTGAAGTTGTGGAAAAGGTCAGTTGATTTTCCGTAATTGAGTTCTGGGTCATCGATACATCAAAACTTGAAGTGGTTTCCAGCTTAGAATCAACGGTAGTGTATATTTCTATACCAAAGCCTGTAGTAAATGCAAAATCAAGGCCCATTGAGGTCTTAACGAAACCTCCCAGGCTTCCTGCGTTTTTAACACTGAAACCAATAGACTCCGAAAAGCTTGTGGTTTCCGAAAAAGTGCTATAACTTTCATCACCTGGTGGGTCGCGGAGAATAAGCAAGGGCACCTCAGGGGTTGTAGTAGCAAAGGCTGTTCCCCTGGGGACTATCCCTGTAATATACACCCAGATTGTAGTGTCAGCTTCTCCCCAATTATTTCCATAATTTAGATTTATCTTTTTCTGGTGGGGGTGCGTTCCGCCGGGTACAATTTTTGGATATCCGGCAGTTAATTCATAAAAAACATGGGTGGAGTCAATACCAATTGAATCTTGGCCCATATCACTCAGCCCATTATTGATGTGAATAAAAGCGGTACTATCCCAAAACGGGCACTCAATCAGGTTTGTGCCTGACTCATCATAGTAATATTCGAAAAACTCCATTTCCACCACATACTTGCCAAATTGTTCAAGGATCAGGGTATCATTTAAAGTGGCAATTTCTGCATTAGGGATTGAGTCGAACCTGGTGATCCTGATTTGTGGTGAAGTGTGATAGGTGATATCCACGATCGTATCTTTTTCTCTTAAGTCAATCCATATTGTATCAAGATCAACCATAGTCCCAAAATAATTAAACTCAAGAGGATCGATAATATATGTGCCTGGCATAAGATCGATGCTGTAGCTTCCGTCTTCCACACCTGGAATATCGAAAGCTGTTGTAATTATTGTATCTCCACAGCATATTGAATCATTCTTAATCAACAGTTCTACTGCTACACCAAGTGAGAAATCGCAGCCGGCATTTATGATCCCACTTAAATTATAGGTAAATCTATCTTCAAAATTCACATCGGATATAATATCCTGAACATCTATCTCGAGCGACTCGGGTTCAAACGTGTGCCCGGTACCGGGATCCATCGGTGCAAAAGTATGCAAGCCGGCAGAAACGCCTTCACTGATTTCGTATTCTCCATCTGCATTTGTTATACCAAAATATTGAGGATTTCCATCCATTCTAACCATTATTCCCTCTACCGGGCATTCAGTTCCGGAGTATGTTATTTTTCCTGAAACAGCAAAGAAGGTCATATCTGTAAAATCCACTGGTACTTCCCCCCCCGCATTAAGATCTACGACATTTTTGAAAGGCGGCTCAAACTCATGAATTGTTCCATTCAGTACCAGCGCAGGTGTAACCTTAAAATCTCCGATTCCGATATTGGGTATGGAGTATTCTCCATACTCATCGGTAGTGTCAGTAAAAATATCATCCGGGGCTTGCAGGGGTTCTATTGTTATTGTAACGCCCGCAACGCCATTGGTGTTAGGGTTTAGCGACTGGGTATGTACTCTGCCTTTAATTTTGCCCGTGGGATCACCGTGTCCCTCTACCTTTAAAAAGTCGGTAAATTCGGTGCCCTGATCCCACCAGCCAATAGTTAAATATGCATCTCGGTCGCCTTGTCCATCATCATTTGGATGAAAAACTGCGGCTAAATTACGCGTTTCGTTCGGTATCAGCCTGAGTATAGTATCCTGCAAATCGCTCAAATCAAATTGATCCGGATCGTCACCCCCAAAATACACATGGCAATCTTTATAAAGGTTCAGATCATTGCTGACATGAAATGTGTGGGGTTGACTTGTATCCGGAATTTGTACGGGTCCAAAATCGTAAAATTTATAATCATCATCATCCGGATCGGGATTATTGTAAACTGTTATTCGGGGTGACTGGTGAAAATAAAAAGCACCCATATCCATCCTCGATCCGTCAGGATCACGGTCATCCTGGTCCTGATTCGGGCTCACATCCCAGTCAATGCCATCACCATCCAGGTCGGGGTTGCCGCTGTCAATACAAGGTGATTTGGTAGTGTCATTTTCCTGGAAGTTTGTCCAGGTGAGGTTATAATCATCTGTTAGCAAAGGATTGCTGTTGATACAGTTGGTGGCCGTAAAAGTAGCACTGCCGATCTCAACAACATCATTGAGACCGTTTGCATAGCAGCAATAGTTCAGGGTGTGGGTTGTTGCACCGGAGGTGCAAAACTGGTTACCGGCATCGTTAGCCGTATTGTCCCAGATAATGCAGTTGTGAAGTATTGGCGAAGCATGATAGCTGCTATACATCCCACCACCTAGGCTATCTGCTGAATTCATTGAAAAAGTAGCATTGTTGATTGTGGGAGAAGGTGATCCGAAATTATACATTCCACCGCCTCGGTTCGATGCAAAATTTGACGAAAACACAGCGTAGGTGATAGTTGGAGAAGAAGAAGAATTATACATTCCACCGCCATTATCTGCAGAATTAGACTTGAAAAGAACATTGGTGATCGTTAGAGAACCACGATTATATATCCCACCGCCGTATTTTCCAAAATTCGAAAGGAATAGGGTATTGGTGATGATGGGGGATGAAGAACCACGATTATGCATCCCGCCCCCATAAATATGGTCGCCAGTTCCATCAGCATTCCCTCCCGTGACAGTAAACCCGTCTAACTTTGCAGCACCGGTTAAATTTAAACCATACTGGTTGTAGAAAACATGGTAGCAGTTGTCACTACCACTCCCTTCCTGATATCCACCATTCGCTGCATCAAAAATGTCGTCGCCGGACAAATCCCCGCTTAAAATAGTCTCGTTCGCCACAAAATCACGGTTGGCCAGATCGAAGCTTAAAGGATCTTCCGTTCCGGCAAAGCCGCCATAAATAGCTACACCCTCGATCATACGGAAGTGATAGCCTCTTGTGGTATCCGGGGTAGCAATTACTCCATAATCCTTACTTGGCTTGTAGGTGCCGGCTGCCACCCACACCTGGTCGCCGATGACTGAAATATCCAGCGCCGACTGGAAGGAGGTGAAGGCATCGACCCAGCTTGTTCCATTGTTGCTACTGTCTGCATCGTGCTTTACATAATAAATGCCGTAGGGGTCCGATCCTGAGATCCATTCGTAAGCGCCCATATCAATGGTGGTGTCCTGAATCCGGGCTTCACCGCGTATGTCATAGGCTTCAGAATTATAATCGTTGTTTCCTGCATTCAAACACGGTGAGGGGGCAAAAAGCCTGAGATCACCTGCGGGATTTACGAATTTAGGATCGGCGGTGATATTGTTGTTTGTGACAGTAAAAACAGCTGAGTTGACAGCAGTAGTATCCCCGGCGCCATTGGCATAGCAGGAATAATTCAGGCTTGTGCTTCCTCCGTCCATGTATAGCTGCATCCCGGTGGAAGCCGTGTTTCCCCAAATAATGGAGTTGAAGAGGGAAGGAGAAGCATTTAGATTATAGATACCGCCGCCCTGCATACCGGCTGAATTCATCGAGAATGTAACATTGGTGATGGTCGGAGATGATAAATCATTATAGATCCCGCCACCCGACTGAACCGCGGTGTTCAAAAGGAAGAGAACATTGGTGAGATCCGGATCGGAACCACTGTTGTACATCCCGCCACCGCTATCAGCAGCATTCGACTTGAATGAAACATTGGTAATGGTGGGAGAACATTGCCCATCATTCATCATCCCGCCGCCGAGGTTATGGGAATCAATTCCATCCGCATACCCTCCTGTGATGGTAAATCCATCTAAAATAGCAGACCCGGTTAAATTCAGGCTATCCGGGTGGTAGAATACATGGTAGCAGTTGTCGGTATTATCTCCTTCAATTCCGATATCCCCGCTCAGGATGGTCTCATTTACGCCTCCCAAACCAAAATCTGTGCGCTGGCTTAGGGCTGTTTCCGTTCCGGCAAATCCGCCGTAAATAGCCACCCCTTCGATCATGCGGAAGTGATAGTAACGGGAAGAATCTGTGAGGTCGTAGGCATAACTTGGCTCGTAGGTGCCGGCTGCAACCCATACCTGTTCACCGGGAGCAACGAGTTCCAGTGCCGACTGGAACGAGGTGAAGGCATTGCGCCAGTTTGTCCCGTTGTTGTCGCCGGTCGCACCTGCCCTTACATACACAGTAGATGTTGCCGGGTCCAGACCCGATGTCCATTCATAGGCGCCCATGTCTATGGTGGTGTCCTGGATGCGGACTTCACCGCGTATGTCGTAGGTTTGTGTATTATAGTCGTTGTTGCCAGCATTTACACAGGGTGAATTGCCACAAATCCTGAGGTCTCCTTCAGGATCTACAAATTTCGGGTTGGTGGTGATATTATTATTGCTTGCTGTTAAGGTACCGTCGTTTACTATTGTAACATCATTGGTTTCATTCGCGTAGCAGCAGTAATTCAGGGTGCATGTATCTCCATCCAGGTAAAACTGCTGACCATCCATCCCAGTGGTTTTATTGCCCCATATAATGCAGTTGTTAAGGGTAGGGGAAGAAGAATTAAAAATATACATCCCGCCACCGTTAGAACCAGCATAATTCAATAAAAATGTGGCATTGGTGATGGTTGGAGAAGAAGAAGTCTGATTGACCATCCCGCCGCCCTGGTTACCGGACATATTTCCCAGAAATGTAACATTGGTGATGGTGGGGGAAGAGTGGTAATTATGTATTCCACCGCCTGATTCTCCAGCAAAATTTCCCAGAAATGTAACATCAGTGATGGTTTGAATGTTTGTGGTGTTGTTATCCATCCCGCCTCCATTCTTCCCGGCATAATTCGAAAGGAAGGAAACATGAGAAATGCTTGGAGCATTAGCTTTTGTATGCATTGCACCACCATAATTTACTGCATAATTCTCCAGAAATATAACATTTGTGATTATGGGGGCAGAATTATGGCTATACATCCCGCCGCCGCGTTCATGAGGATAACTCCCATACGCAAAACCGCTTGTTATTGTAAACCCGTCAAGTTTTGAAGTGTTTGTTAAATTCAGGCCGTCCGGATGAAAGAAAACATGGTAGCAGTTGTCACCAGGTATATCTCCGCTCAGGATGGTCTCATTGGTGCCATCCATGCCAAAATCGGTCCGCTGGCTTATGGAATCTTCCGTCCCGGCAAAGCCACCGTAAATTTCCACACCTTCAATCATACGGAAGTGCTTGCCTCTATCTCCAATATCCAAACCATAATCGTAACTCGGCTTGTAGGTCCCGACTGCAACCCACACCTGGTCGCCGCTGGCGGCAAGGTCAAGGGCCGATTGAAATGAAGTAAAGGCATTGGTCCAGCTTGTCCCGGTGTTATCTCCGGTCGCGCCGGCCTTAACAAAAACAGTATCCGTTAAGGGCTCCATGCCCGATGTCCATTCATAGGCGCCCATGTCTATAGTGGTGTCCTGGATACGGGCCTCGCCGCGGATGTCATAGCTTTCAGAATTATAAGCGTTGTTGCCTGTATTCACACAGGGCGAGTTGCCGTGGATCCTGAAATCATCTATAGGATCGATGAATTTTGGGTTTGCATTTATCGTATCAGTAGCCGTAAAGGTTCCTTCCATGATATAGATATCCTCTGCTATATCAGAAATGCAACAATAATTCATGAAAGCATTATCCCCATCCACGCATATCTGCTGACCGTTAATACCCGGGGTTGTAGTATTTCCCCAGATAATGCAGTTATTAAAGGTCGCTGAAGCGTCATCCCAGATGTATATCCCGCCACCCCGTACACCTGCGTTGTTCTTCGAGAAGGTAGCATTGGTAACGATAGGATTGGAATAATCATAGCTATACAGACCTCCGCCGTAGTCTGATGAATTCGATAAAAATTCCGCGTTGACGATATTCGGAGAAGAATGATCTTTATTATACACCCCACCACCATCAATGCCGGCATAATTCTCATGGAATGTAACCTTGGTTATGGTTGGGGAAGAATGATCAACATTTGAAAGCCCACCACCTCTTTCGGTGCATTCATTCGACAGGAATGAAACATCGGTGAGGGTGGGGGATGAAGAAACACGATTAGACATTCCGCCACCGTTAGTACCAGCGAAATTCGATGAAAATGTGGTATTGGTGATCGAAGGGGCAGAAATGTAATTATACATCCCGCCGCCAAAATTACCAGCGGAATTTGAAATAAAATGAACATTGGTGAGAGTTGGGTCAGATTCATTATTGTGCAGTCCTCCGCCGTTGAGTTCAGCGTAATTATTCAAGAATACAGTATTGGTAATTGAGGGAGAATTGTTCACATTGCACATCCCGGCTCCCCTACCATTATATGATGGACCACCGTTAAACGCATATCCCAGAGTGATTGTAAATCCATCCAATAGGGCAGCGCCTGTTAAATTCAGGCTCGCCGGGTGGTAGAAAACATTGTAGCAGTTGTCGGTACTGTCACCCACATTTCCTATATCCCCGCTCAGGATGGTCTCGTTGGTGCCTTCCATGCCAAAGTCGCTTCGCTGGCTTATGGCATCTTCCGTTCCTGCAAAGCCGCCATAGATTTCCACACCCTCGATCATACGGAAGTGATAGAAACGGGAAGAATTTTCGAAGTCGTAGGCATAACTTGGCTTGTAGGTTCCGGTTGCCACCCAAATTTGATTTCCGATGCTTGCAGTATCCAGCGCCGACTGGAACGAGGTGAAGGCATCGACCCAGCTTGTCCCGGTGTTGCCGCCGGTGGCAGTGTCGTTGACATAAATGACTTGGCCAACCGGCGGGGTAGTGAAACTGAGTTGGTCTCCGTATGCTGTTCCAGTGGCGTTGCTGGCGTATGCCCTCAGGTAGTAAATGGTTTCAGGATCAAGGCCGGCTAAATTACTTGAGAACTCACCTGAACCAAAGCCATTGCTGGTGCTGCCCAGGTTGCTTTCTATTGTTGGGTAAGCCGTTGTGTCCCAAACTACCCCACGCTTGGTAACAGGGGAACCTCCGGCATGGGTTATTTGCCCTCCCGATATTGCGAAAATTGCGCTTATACTGGTCACCGGAGTGCTTGAAAGCTCAGGCAGTGTGGCAGTTTCGTAGTAAAGTGCCGATACCTCAGTATCAGATAGGGCGCTTCCGTAAATACGGATGTCATCCATTTTCCCGTTAACAACATAAGATCCTTCTCTGGAATCACGTCCAATATAGAAAGGCCCGGCAGGGCTAATGTTTGATCCGGCACCAGCGAAAGTTTCTACATGTTGTCCGTTTACATAAATATGGAATGAATCGACATCCCTGGTGAAGGTAACAAAATACCAGGCGTTTGCCGAAACCACATTAGCGTCCGTTAATAAATTTACTGTGCCACCATCCCAATAAATGCGAAGCTTGTAGCCGGTATATTTTTCGAAGTTGACAGCATGGGCAGTATTGTGACTTCCAAATAAAATACCACGGCTGTCGTCATTAAAATACACCCAGCATGAAAAAGTTAAACTTCCAAGAAAAACAAGGGGGTATCCATTGTCTAACCTGACACCTGAGCTGCTGCCGTTGAATGACAGGGCTTTGTTTGGGTTCCCAAGGCTGTCAGTTGTCCAGGTAGCATTCATGTTAGTTCCATGGTAATTGTTACCTGAATAATCCAGGAAATTGCCATCAAAAGGGAACCAGGCCACAGGGTTTTCAAGGGTACGTAAAGCAGAACTGTTATCAGTCCTGGTTTTGGTGCTGCCACCAGTGTTTTGAGCAAAAGCCATCAGGCTGCCCATGATCGCGATTGCGAAGAGGAAGTAAATTTTTTTCATAATTAAAGGTTTTTTTTGGTGAGAAAAGACGAGTGATTATAGACCTCGCTTTTGAGCCTGCAAGTTATAACAATAATATTTCTAATTGCCAACTTATTAAGGTTTGTTAACCTATGAATAGATGCAGATAACTGCATGTTTAACTCGATGTATTTTTACCAAGAGAATTAATGAAAGCCTTGAAAATAGAATTCGAGGCGAATAATAATTTTACCTTTGGCCCCTTAATCAAAACCACTTATTTTCATAAGGACCAAAATGAATAACTCAAAGATTGCAATAACTGGTGCTGATGGACATATAGGAAATGTACTTTGCAGGGTTTTGGCTGCTAAAGGCATCAAACTGAAAATATTGCTTTTCCAAAATAAGAAGATGCCCATCGACCTGGAAGCGGAAATTGTGGTGGGCAATATTCTGGATAAAAGTGTGCTGGAAGAATTGATTTCGGGTTGTGATGTGGTATATCACCTGGCAGCAAAAATTGCCATCGACAATAAGGACAGGGATGCTGTTTTTGAAGTAAATATCCAGGGGACGAAAAACGTGATTGAAGTTTGCCTGGAGCAAAAGGTAAAACGATTGATCTATACAAGCACCGTTCACAGCCTTAAATCTTTTGGTCCGGACGAAGTGCTGGATGAAACCAATCCATTGAACCCTGGCAGCAAAATGGCTTATGAAGCTTCAAAAGCTGAGGCTGAACTGTTGATCCTGGAAGCCGCTAAGAATGGACTTGATGCAGTGATCTTAAATCCATCTGCAATTATTGGCCCTTACGATTTTCAACCTTCCTACCTCGGGCAGGCATTGATTAAAATCTATCAGAACAAGTTACCCATGCTCGTTGCAGGCGGCTACGATTTTGTGGATGTGAGGGATGTGGTGGATGCTGCTGTAAATGCCGCAACACAGGGTAGGAGTGGGGAGCGCTATATTTTGTCGGGGCGATGGCTGAGTTTGAGAGAGCTATCGGAAACCATTGGAAGGGAATGTGCCAGAAAAACCCCATCGTTTATAGCACCAATGTTCCTGGCAAAAATCGGCCTGCCATTTATCCATGCCTGGGCCAAGCTCAGCGGACAACATCCTTTATACACAGCCGATTCATTGGATATCCTGAAACAATCAAATAAAAACATGTCCCACCAAAAAGCGAAAAAAGAGCTGGGTTATAATCCACGGACGATTGAGGAAACTTTGAAGGATACTTTGAGGTGGTTTAGGGAGAATGGAAAAATGGAATGATGGAAGAATGGAAAATTGGAATGATGCCTGTCTACTGGCGAGGCAGTAACGCTGGAAAATTCCGCCTTCATGAAGGCCTTTCAATTTACTTTAAACACAACAAACGCAGAACGCAAAACGCAGAACTCAAAGCACTAAACGATTAACAATTCAACAATATAACAATATAACAATTCAACAATTTAGCAATTCAACAATATATGGTCTCTCCCCAAATATTCAACATCATCGTCCTCTCCTGGATTGGGATTGCCTTTGTCATTTTCATCTTTCTGTTTAAAATCACTGCGCCCTATGGCCGGCATTCGTCCAAAAATTGGGGGCCAACTATAAATAACCGGCTTGGTTGGCTTATAATGGAATTTCCGGCATTGGCACTGTTCGGGTATTTAGTCATAAGTGGGGGAGGGCTGCGGGACAATGTGATTGTAGTTGCCTTTGGTTTATGGATGATACATTATGTAAACCGAACTTTGATTTTTCCCTTGAGGCTACGAACAAAGCAAAAAAAAATGCCGCTGGCGATTGTTGTATTTGCCTTCTTTTTTAACCTGGTTAATGGATTTATAAATGGCTATTGGTTTGGTACGCTGTCGCCCGGCTATCCGGCTGATTGGTTTTACGATCCGCGCTTTATCATCGGAATTGTACTTTTTGCTACGGGTTGGTTTATCAATCAATACCACGATAATTTGCTGATTAAACTTCGGAAAAAGAGTGAAAAGGGATACCAGATACCCCACGGAGGTTTGTTTAAATACATTTCGACCCCAAACTTTTTTGGTGAAATCATCGAGTGGGGTGGGTTTGCATTGTTGACCTGGTGCCTGCCTTCACTGTCATTTTTCATCTGGACTTTCGTAAATCTTGTCCCCCGGGCCATCGATCATCATAGATGGTATAAAAAACAGTTTAAGGATTATCCAGCCAAACGGAAAGCGATTTTTCCTTTTTTGTTTTAGTTTAGTATCTAATATTGGTAATTGTTTAGGTGGTAGTGTTATCTACCAAATCCAAATAACCCCATCCCCAACCCTTCCCCTTCCTGTCCGCCGCTTCGCTTTGGCAGGCGGAGAGGGGAAGGGAGACCAGCCGCACAAGCAACTGCAGTAGCCAGTGCGGTAGCATTCTCCCCCTCAAGGGGGAGTTAGTGGGGGTCTTTTGTCGAGGCAATTTGTTTGGATTTAATTGTAAGCACCTACATAGTTACAAAAAAAGAAAGTATTTTCGCCTGTCGAAAATATTTAAACATTATTGTCTTGAAAAAATTCGCTGAAAAAATACTGGCCTTCCGATGGCTGATCATAATCCTGGTGGCTATTGGTACCGCCTTTTTTAGTTATCAACTCACAAAATTGAGCATTGATGCTGATATCATAAGTTCCCTTCCCGATGACGACCCGGATGCGGAGTTGCTAAAAAGGATAAGCAGGAATTTTGGCGGGAACAGTATGGGCATCATCATTCTCGAAACGGATGATGTTTATCAAACGGAAGTGCTCGAACATGTTGTTGCCCTCACCGACACGGTAAGTTATATTGATGGTATCTCATCGGTAACCAGTCTCACAAATATTATCAACATCAAAGGACAGGACCAGGGTTTTGAAATTGGGAAACTTGTTGACGAGTGGGAATTGCCCCAAACGCCCGAAGAATTTGAAATGCTCAAAAGCAACGTGATGGCCAATGACATGTACAAAGGCTCTATCGTTTCGGAGGATGGGACTTCAACGGTTATTATTTTTACTTTGCAGGATGGTGCAGACGTGAGTGCAGTTGCCCAGGCAGTGATTGATAAAACTACCGAACTCAACCTGCCCGAAAATATCTATTTTATTGGTGCGCCAATGCTTGTTACCTACATTTCAGATACCATGAAAGGGGATTTGCTGCGCCTACTGCCCATTGCTTTTTTACTGATAGGAGTTATCCTGTTTTTAAGCTTTAAAACGGCCAAAGGAGTAATCATGCCGCTATTAACCGCGGTTTTGGCCATAGTTTGGAGCCTTGGGCTAATGGGTTTATTGGGCTATCAAATGTCGATGATTTCCAATAATATCCCAATTATCCTGCTTGCTGTGGGTACTGCATACACCATTCATGTTTTAAACCGCATCAACCAACTTCGCACTACTGACCGCGAGAAAGCCATTGTGAAAGCCCTGGAATATGTTATGGTTCCGGTGATGCTCGCCGGCGTCACTACAATGATAGGCTTCGTTTCTTTTGTTTTTGGGGCCTACCTTGATATGATCGTTGATTTTGGGATTTTTACTGCATTGGGTACCTTTTTGGCGTGCCTGTTCTCCATTTTCTTTGTCCCGGCTTTACTTGATGTGTTTACTTCCAAAAAAAGAGATAAAAAAGAAATTATCAAAAAAGTAAAAGAATCATATTTATCCAATAAATTCCTTTCCCCATTGAAGAATCTGTTGTTCAAACATCCAAAATACATATTAACCACCTGGGGTATACTGATTGTAGTGAGTATTGCTGGTATGTTTTTTATCCAGCGAAGTGTTGACATACAGGATTTTTTAAAAAAAGGAAATCCCACGCGTGAAGCCGAACGCATCATGATTGAAAAGTTTGGTGGAACAAAACCTGTATTTGTGCTATTTACCGGAGATATGCAAAACCCTGAAGTATTGCAAACCATGATCGAAACCGGTGAATACATGGAGCAAAGCCCTGATATTTACAATACCCAATCTCTTGCTGATTTAATTACCCAATTGAATGGTGCTGTTTCGGGAAATTATGAAATCCCTCAGGATGGCGACAAAATTGAACAGTTGTGGTTTTTGTTAGATGGCAACGAGGCCATATCTCGTTTTGTGAGCGACGACCTGGAAGAAGGCATTATCATTTCCAAATTTAAATCGGGCGATAACGAATCGAAAAAGGCATTTGCAAAATATATGCAGAAGTTTATTGAGGAGCATTCAACGGAAGATTGCAAGATAGAAATTACCGGGATGCCCTTTGTCGACATTACCATGGACAGAAGTTTAGTCAACAGCCAGATCGCCAGTATCACTATTGCGATATTTTTTGTAATTATTATTGTGGGTTTGATCCTGCGATCGATCACCAGTGGAATTTATTCAGCCATTCCCATTGTTGCTGCTATTATAATTTTGTTTGGTTTTATGGGGCTCACCGGAATTCCACTGAACATTGCTACCGTCCTGGTGGCAAGTGTTGCCCTGGGTATTGGTATCGATTATTCAATCCATATCATTTCTCATTTTAACCACATTTTTAAAGAATCCGGCAATGCCAAAACCGCTATCGGGGAAGCAATCATGGTTAGTGGCAAGGCTATTATTATTAATGTAGTTTCTGTATCGGCTGGGTTTTTGATATTGATTTTCTCTGAAATGGTGCCCCTTCAATATTTTGGATTGTTGATAGCATTAAGCATGTTGGGCTCAAGCCTGGGTGCGTTGACGTTGCTACCTGTAATCTTGATTTTGGTGCACCGAAAAAAAAATAATACTCATTTTAAAATTGACTAATGAAACAAATTAAATCTATTTTTATCATTCTTTCCATACTGGTTTTTGGAACTATAAATTCTTCTGCTCAAAATGCTGAAACCCTTCTTCAAAAAATGGATGAATTGATGACGGCCCCTAAGGACAGGGAGGCTACAATGCAGATGATCCTTACCGATAAGGATGGTGATATCAAGGAACGGGAAGCGCTTATCCAACAAAAAGGAACCGATAAAAAGCTCTATCGTTATACGAAACCCGAAAAGCAGGTAGGGACATCAACCCTGACTTTGCCTGGCGACGTGATGTGGCTCTTTATGCCGGCCTTTGATGAACCTACAAAAATCACCCTGCTGGCAAAAAGCGGGTCTTTTTCGGGAACTGATTTCTCTTACGAGGATATGTCGAGTGATACCTATAGCGACAGGTACGATCCCACTTTGCTTGAATCAAAGGAGCCTGCGACCTACCTCCTTGAGTTGGTTCCGAAATCAAAGAGATCGAAATATTCCAAAATTATCCTTACCCTCGACAAAGCCAATTCCTATCCGGTAAAAATGGAATATTACGATAACCGGGACAATCATTTCAAAACATCCATTTACAAATATGCCAAAAAGGATAAATACTGGTATGCCCAGGAAGTAGAAATGAAAGACCTGAAAAAGGAGCATTCCACCAAAATCATCATGACCGATATCAAATTCGACCAGGGCCTATCGGATGATATTTTTACCGTAGAAAATATGCAGGAGGAGGATTGAACTTAAGAATGGAAATCATACCTTCAATCCAACAGATTGGCATATTGATTTAATTTAATACCGATTGTTATTTAAAATGCGCCATTAATTCACTACGCTTTTAATGCAGCTTTAAATATACATCGGCATTTACCATTTAGGCACCAAAATTTCGCTATAGCTCATTTTGATGTTAAATTGGTATAACACTGAAAACTCCTGGTAGCTCTACGCGTCGGGAGTTTTTTTTGATAACAAATCATTAGTATCCGACAAAATGATAGAATGATAAAAAAGATTTCTCAATTCACTTCGTTGCTTTACTAATGACAACTATTTGTAGTTTGTTGAAATGGAGATGAATAAAAAGACCTTCCAGGTTTCTCATATAGGAACATGACAGAATTTAACAACACTGAAGTCTTATTAGCAAAAACCTGGAAGGTCTCCATTTATAAAGTCAACCACAATAATTGAAAAAAGCTAATTCTGGTTAAAACTATATCTGCCGGGGATATCAATAATTAAATGATGTTAATCCTGCACATGTGCAATGAATTTAATTAATTTTGATCCTTCAAGTTTTACCAAGTTTTTATTCATCAAATACCAAAATCTTATGAAAAATCTTTTTACGCTTACTTTTCTTTGTCTTCTGTTTTTCAGCCTGATGGCCCAGAAGAGTAATGAACCTCCCAAAAATCCATTTCCGGATGACCTTTTTAAATACGATCAGGTCCTTCCTGCTCATCAAACGCCTGACCATAAACCAGCCGTTGAAAATTCGCTACTCGATGTTATGTTTGATGAAAACTCAAAAGTTCGATTAAGGAATGGCGAACTGATTGATACAAAAAGCAATGCTACTGATGGGTTAGGCGACATCCTCAGTCAGTTAGCATCTTTTGAGTGGCAGCGGTTTAGCGATGTATCCGAAGAACTCCTGGATGAACTTAGTGAAAATGGCACGCGGAACACCAACCAACCCGTTTACAACCTGAACAACATTTACCGTTTGCGTATTTCGGAAAATGAAAATATCTGGGATCTTAGCAATAAAATTGAAAATTTATCCGGAATAATATATGCCAGGCCTGTTCCAAAACCGGCTGCATTGCCAACACCTGGGAATTATCAGGATTTTCAGGGCTATCTTGACCCGGCAGTAGATAGTCCTTCGGGCATTGATGCTGAATATGCATGGACCAGATATGGCGGCACCGGAGCAGGCATTACCATTTGCGACCTCGAATACAGTTGGAATTATAATCATGCTGACATAACCAAAGCCGTAGGATCACAAATAAATACAAATGTTGCCAACCCTTTTGACGATAACAATCATGGTACAGCAGTGCTTGGCGAAATGGTTTCAAATAATAATGGCTGGGGCACAACGGGTATTTGTTATAATTCCAACATAAAAACCTGTGGCACCTATTATGGTTCTACGCCCTCTTACAATCCGGCTGGAGCCATTACCTTGTCTATTGCCAATTTATCTGCCGGCGACATTATCCTTCTCGAGCAACAAGCCGATTATACCGGATCGGATGGATTTGTACCCATCGAATGGTATGGAAATTACAGCCCGGATGCCCAAACCAATAACCCGGTTTACGCGGCAATAGTTAATGCTGTTGCCAACAATATCCACGTGGTTGAAGCTGGTGGCAACGGTAACGTAAACACAGGAAACCTGACGTGGTTTGGTAATTCGGGGGCAGTAATTGTTGGTGCCGGTGGTGGTTATTCATGGAACAATCTTGAAAAACTTAATTTTTCGAGTTATGGCTCCCGCTTCGATGTGCAGGGATGGGGTGAAAATGTGATGACTACCGGGTATGGTTCCTACTATAACGCTGACGGTATGAATTATTGGTATAGATCTGATTTTAGCGGGACTTCAAGCGCATCCCCGATTGTTACTGGTGCTATTGCGCTGTTCTCTTCGTATTGGGTTGCCAATGTTTCAAGTACGCGCCCAACTCCTGCCTATATGCGGACATTGCTTAAACAACATGGCCGCATGCAGGTTAATCCTGGCGATGGCATCATTGGCAGCAGGCCAGACGTGAAGGCAATGATTAGAAATTATGTGTATTGTGCTGCCTCCGGTGGTGGCGATGAATACATCAGCCGTGTTCAATGCGGTTCCATCGACAACAGCTCAGGGTCGAATGGTTATGTTGACTATTCCACGCTTTGTTCAACTGACCTAGCCTCCAATTTAACACAAGCCATAACCGTTACCAATGGAAACCCTTATTCTAGCGACCAATGCGGGATTTGGGTGGATTGGAACCGCGACGGCGATTTTAGCGATGCCAGCGAAACCATTGCAGTTACCGGCACACCCGGCGTTGGGCCTTACACCGCCACCATAGCAGTGCCCGCAGGTGTAAGTATTGGTGAATGTACCATGCGTGTAAGGATAACCTACAATCTGTTACCATCACCTTGCGGCTCGCCTATGTATGGCGAGGTGGAAGATTATACATTAAATATTACCCAATCTGTTCCTAATGTATGGACCGGTGCTTTTAATTCTTACTGGCACAATGCCAACAACTGGAGCCTCGGGCATATCCCCACAGCTGATGAAAATGTGATAATGACCTCAGCAGGATACCATCCCCCGGCGGTGGATATTTTTGACGAAGAAATCAATGATCTGACTATCGAATCAGGGGCAGGACTTATTATTGCCGACCAAACGCTTGTTCTCAATGGAAACTTAACAATTCATGGAGATTTAGAAATGAATACCGATGACTCCCAAATTGATGTTAATGGAAATGTTTCCTGGGAATCAGGATCAACTGCCAATTTTACAAATGAATCTTTTGTCAGGGTTTTTGGATCGTACTGGCAATTTCAATCGGGATCTACGGCAAATCTCAATGATGGGACTATTGGATTTTTTGGCTCAAATAATGCCTACATCCGAAGTTATTCTGCAAACAGTAGTATTAATAGCATATATGATTATAAATCTGGTGGTGCCGAAACAGGGATCAGCTCCTGGTCAACGCAACCACTCACAATTAATGGCGACATTTATGTTCAACCTAGTGCTGCTTTCGGTATCTATTCAGGTTACGACACCTATTTAAAAGGAAGCATAAATAGCAATGGGATTTTTAACTGCGATGTTGCAACCCTAATTCTTGACGGTTCTTCCCACAGTATTAAAATGAATGCTGGTAATTATTTTAACAACCTCACATTTAGCCAAACCGGAACAGTTACCATCAATAATTATTTAACCAGTATTGTGGATGTAAATGGCGATGTGTTGATTGAATCAGGTGTTTTTAACCTTTCGGACCGGACGATGAATGTAGGTGGCAACTGGACTAATAACGCGGGTACAGCAGCATTTACCGAAGGGGCCAGTCGGGTAATATTCGATGGTGCAGGTCACAATTATGTTAAAACCAGCGAAACCTTTAATATCCTCGAAGCCAACATGGGTGCTGCCCTGCGTGTGGACAATGCTGCCAGCGTTGTAAGCTGTAACCAATACGACTGGACTACCGGAGGGATTGATGTGGTGGCCGGAACATTTACGGCTTTAGATCTGGCTGATAACGGAATCTTTGGCGGTTACTGGCTCAATCCCGGAGGGACCATCAACCTGACCAACGATGCCTGGATTGACTTAGCCGGGGACCTGAACATCTATGGCGGGAACTTTAATGTATTTGGCGGAACCAGCAGCAGCTATTGGCCTTATAGTGCAAATGCTTCCATCACCATGTCGGGTGGGGTCCTCGACTTCAAGGACCGTGGTATTTACGTTTCGGGTACATTAGCCCTAACCTTAACCGAAAATATAACTGGTGGTCACATCCGCACTGCGGGTAGTTTTAACAACCAACGTTCAGATTTTACACCTACCGGAAATATTATCGAATTGTATGGGAGCACCGATGAAAACCTAACCACTGGTACGGGATGTGTGGTTGATGATGTTATTATTAATAAAGGAAATAATGACGATACAATGCCCACCCCTTTGTTCGATCGCGAAGGAAAACCCATTGAGCAAACCAGGACGAGCACCGTTTTGGCGGGGAGCTCTCCGCTTACCATTCTGGGCAATCTCTACCTCAATGCCGGCACTTTCAATCTGAGTTCGCATACTGTGAATGTTACAGGTTTTGTAAACATAAATGCGGCTACACTAAAAATGACCTCAGCAACTGATAATCTTATTGCGCATGATATTAATTGGAATGCAGGGTCCAACGACAATGTTTCAGCCGGAACCTTTCATGCGTATAACTGGAAATTTAATGAAGGTACCAACGCAATGCTCGGGACCGGAAACACAGCTTATGTTGAGGTTCTTTATTATCCAACCGATAGCGATGCTGAATTTGGAAACCTGGTTGCAACATCCTCATCAAAATTGCTTTCGGATGGTACAGGTAAAACATTTTTTCCCATTAAAGTTGCAGGAAATCTCACCATGCAAACCGGATCAGACTGGTATTTGGCCCATGGTCTTATCGTGATGGGAAACGCTAATCTTGAAAGTGGCAGTGAACTGACCCTCTACTCTGGTTGTGATATGTCATGTACCGGAAGTTTGACCCTTGCAGGAAGCCTAAATTTTGAATCGGGATCGGATGCTACTGTAAATGGTGATTTTGTTTTCCCAAATACAGGAACCTTAAATATTGGTTCGGGTACTTTTACCAACAATTATATTAGTGGGGTTGCTTCCTTAGCTGGAAAACTAATGCTTACCACGGGTGTTGTTGAGTTTCCAAACCGAAGCATTAGCCTGTCGAATACTTTCGACGACAACGTGAGTGGTGGTATCATTCGGGTCGGAAATTCTTTTATTTGTAGCTCAGCAGGAACTTTCGAGCCAAGCGGTGGAACCGTGGAATTTATTAATGCAAGTAACGGCAACTACGTGCAGGTAATCAACGGGAATTACCTGCACAACATGGTTTTGGATAAGCCAGGCTCTTCGTTCATAGTTTATGATAACCTTACTATAAAAAGAGACCTTCAGATCAATGACGGAGTTTTATATTCGAATAACAAAACAATAAGTATTGCCGGCGACTGGCGCAATAATGTTGGTGCTTCGGGTTTTAACGAAACTACAGGCCGGGTAATCTTTTACGGATCCGCCGTACAAATGTGTTCTTCCGAAGATTTCTATACACTCGAAATTAATAAGCCATCCGAACTTTTGTACAATATTTCCGGGACTTCGATTACCTGCCAGAGTTATGACTGGACAAGTGGAGGCCTCTGGATTTCACCCGGCAACTTTAGTGCTGCCGACCTGGCCGATAACGGCTTGTATGGAACTTTTGCCATTTTTGACGGAACAATTGACTTGCACCAGGATGACGCGCAGTTTGTTGATATTACTGGAGATATCCGCATTGGCTATAATGCAACATTAAATGTTTATGGTGGATCAGGAACCAGCTTCTGGTCATACGGCGGTGATGTATCCATTACAATGTCATATTCAACTGGTGTGCTCGATTTTAAAGATGTAGGGATTTATATTTATGATTCCCCCTCCAATACATTTACCGAGAACATTAGCGATGGTACCATCAGAACATCAGGAAACTTTAATGTAGGGGATCCTAGTTTTACTCCGGCAGGCGGAACCGTTGAGTTGTATGGGGATCTGGATGCCGGAATAAGCAATTTTGCCGGGAGTAATTTCCATAATCTTTTAATTGATAAATCAGGTGGTGCAGACGGGGGCAGAGAGCCATTTATAACCCACGGCCGTAATGGTGAAATAATTATGCACTCACGGGCTAATGAAATTTTACTTATTTCTGATGTTTTAATCAATGGCAATTTAACCGTTAATACCGGAACGCTCAATATGGGAATTGCCGGCTACGACATGACCTGCATGGGCAGTGCCAGCATCGAGAATGGCGCAAGCCTCCAAATTGGTTCAGCATCACAATTGAAACTAAATACTTCGCTGACGGTGAAAAATGGGGGAACACTAAATTCGACAGGTGCTTTAGGGTTTGAAAGCCAGGTTACAAGAGCTGCTACCAACCGTTACCTGTTCGAAGTTCAACCGGGTGGTAATATTGGCTCCTCCTACACCATTTTTGAATACATGGGTGTTAATGGAATCAACATTGCCAGCGGTGCAGTGGTTGACCCGGCCCAGGTCTTCAACAACTGTACTTTCCGCCAGGGCTTGTCAGCAAATACCTTGCTTACGATGAACAGCACGCAAACGCTCGAATGTACAGGTGCAATATTCCCGGCCAATACCTGGGGAGGGACCAACAACATTAAGAAAACCAATAACGCCGGGCGCATCACCCTTTATGATTACAGCGGTGGCTTTGCCGGGGCTTCTTACGAAAACGATCTTTACAACCGGGTTGATTGGTACACCCCGCAGCTTTCTGCCTCCCCACTGGTGATTAATGTAACCCCTCCCGCAGGTACAGCTACCATCAACGTTAACTCCAACCTTGCCTGGACGGCTTTTGAGAATACTTCATGGTTTTCAATCAGCCCCCTTTCGGGGAGTAACAACGGGACCATCACCGTTACCTACAACCTAAACACAACAGCATCCGCCCGCTCGGGAAGCATCATCATTTCCGCTCCCGACGTTCCCGATGTAATCGTAACAGTAAATCAGGCAGGGGCAACTTTGGCTGTAACGCCGCCCACACGAAGTGTATCAGCACCTGCAGGCTCCACCACTTTTAGCCTTACTTCAAATACCGGATGGGCTGTCTCCGAGAGCGTGGCCTGGTTCAATGTAATGCCCTTGTCAGGGACCGGAAATGGTACCTTAACTGTTAGCTATGGCGAAAATGGTACAGGAAGCCCGCGTGTTGGTAGCATCACTGTTACAGCACCGGGAGGTTTGCCTGTTGCAACGGTTACCCTTACGCAAAGTGCTTATCCATATCATGATATCAGCTTAACAGCTGGATGGCAGGGATTGTCGAGTTACATCATGCCCGCTAACAACGACATCGATGATGTTTTTGCCCCCGTTCTCAGCGACCTGGTCCTGGCAGCTACTTTTGATGGCGACATATATTACCCGTCCGGTCCCATCAACACCATTGGTATCTGGGGAAGCCAGTCGGCTTATACTGTAAAAATGGACGATGCTGCCATGTTCTCCATAATTGGGATGCCCGAAACCGACAAAACCTACGGTCTGGCAACAGGCTGGAACCTGATCCCCGTTATCGCCAATAATCCGGTAAATGTAGCCACTTTGCCCACAACGGTTGGTTTTCAGATTGTGAAAGATGTAGCCAGCACGGGCGTTTACTGGCCTGTCATGGGCATCAACACACTGGGCAACCTGCTACCGGGCAAAGCTTATTATGTGCGCGTGACTTCCGCTGGTAACATCACCTTCCCGGCTAATACCGATGTGGGCTGGGATGGCAAATATCCGGAAACTACGCTGCTGCGAACACCATGGGACCAACCGGTGGCGTCGCCCGTCTCGCACCTGATTGCTCTTACACCCGGTGCCACGGAAGGTTTTATGGCTGGCGATATTGTTGGCATATTTACATCTGATGACATTTGTTGCGGCCTTGCCCTGATTGAAACACCCGGCGGGCCGTTGGCCATCACTGCTTTTGCTGACGATGAACAGCAGTTGGGCAGTAGTGGGTACGTGAGCGGACAAGCCATTAGCCTGAAGGTTTACCGTCCGGCACTAGACGAGATCACCCCGTTGGTGGCTGTTTATGAGCCTTCCGGAAATGAAGGTGTTTTTGCCGATCAAGGTTTGTCGGTGATCACTGATATCCAACAAAGTGCCACGGGTATAGCTGCTGGTCCGTTGTCGGAAGTGGATATTTATCCAAATCCCACCAACGGCATCATCACTGTTGCTGGCATAAGCCAATACAGCCTCCTGCAGATTTATTCTGTCCGGGGCGAGATGCTGTTGCAACACGCCAACGATGCTGCCAGGAAGCTGCAGTGGGATCTGTCATCGCTGCCGCCCGGTGTATATCAACTGAAACTTTCAGGAAACCATCAGGCTGTAGTTAAAAAGCTGATCCGAAACTAAATTTTCAGCATTTCATGATAAAAAAAACTCCCGGAGGCAGATTGGCTTTCGGGAGTTTTTTTTGGTGACATGATTGGCTTATACTATTTCGATATTGCTTGGAATTGAATAATTAAATTCATCCATCG
>Ga0075111_1000266_pt1 | contig 25182 bp, 5 predicted proteins | sample AntAceMetag02UKK_FD_69787 | JGI IMG/M metagenome (GOLD analysis project Ga0075111, IMG submission 69787) | Saline lake microbial communities from Ace Lake, Antarctica - Antarctic Ace Lake Metagenome 02UKK | ecosystem: Environmental > Aquatic > Non-marine Saline and Alkaline > Saline | place... | reverse complement strand
TTCGCTAAGTAACGGTTAATATATATAGTCATTTTTCTTAAAATCTAATAGTTCATCCATTATCAATAAATTCGTGAGCATCCTATTTTACTCTAATTCATTACTATACGAGCTTATCCATCGATTACATCACTAAATATCAATGCATTCTGAAAACCAATGATATCGAGGAAAAAGCTCGATGTGTAGACTATTTTCCCATATTTATTAAATTTCTTGCAACATTTAAAAATTTCATCCGATATTTATATGCTAGAGATACAAACATTACACGAGGTCAATTTAAGGAGGCATACAATGTTTTATAAAATAGTTGCATCAAAAAAGGGGGACATAGTCAAAACAAAAAAAGAAAGCGGTATTACAAAATGGTTAAAAGGATTTGCGTGTGCTAAATTAGCAAACCTTGAAGGTAAGAAAAAAATTAATCATTTTTTTAAAATAGCGCAGGGAAATAACATCCCAGAATACATCGATACTGTATTATCAAGCTTGGAAACATCATTAATCACAGAATTTATTAGAACTTGCATCGAGCAGGAAATTCCATTAGGTACTGATCAAATAAAACTTGCGATTGAAAATGTATGCATCACTCATCTTGAAAGTTTAAACACAGTACTTATGACATGCGAGAACTATAGCTCTGATCATAAGACCATCTATTTAAATAATGCCGATCAAAAGAGAATTATCAATCATATTGCAAAATTAGGAACACTTAGCTATGAACAAGAATTACTTGCAATTAATAACACAGATTCAGAACACATTCCAGAGCTTGTCCCCCTCCTTACAGAACCATTTAACGAAGATTTAACAAACCATCTAATTAAAAAAACAGCCCCCAGAGCAATGAATCACTTATTAAAACAACTTAAATACCTATATCAGCAACAAATTGGATTGGTCATACGCAGACTAGGCATGTCTCGGTATATGGCAGAAAATATCCCAGAAATTAATCGATTCATTGATATTTGGCAAAAAACACTAGTTGCAAGTGTTACTGATATCGAGTCACATACAAAACAAATTGACCACTTAAAAAATCATGCAATTGAAAAATTCAATAAACTTTTTGCTCAAAGAGAGCGACCTGTTTTTGAAGACCAAAAACGACGATTAGATAAAATTCACTTATTCTTTGATGCTATGTATAATAAAGCAGGAGAATCACTTGATAAGACGCTTAAAAGAAACGCTCATAGTAGCTTTTTATTTTTCCATGAAAGAATACTAAAAGCAGTAAGGCCAGAAGATATTTATAATGCATTTACTAAATTTACTGACGGTTATAATGAAATAATCACCTCAAAATATGCAAAAATCGCCCTTCCTCATGCTGCTCATAATGATGTACTTAAGATATTTAGAAGCATCCAAAATCCAGATTTTGAAGACTGTCAGACTGCATTATCGAAAGCTTCAAAAATTGATATACTACAAGTTTTTCGTGCCATCCAAGAACAGGTACAAACACAATTAGAGACACCCCTGAATTCAGAAGCACCCGAAAAAAATCTAATTTTAATGCTTGATAATTATATAAATTTTATTGGACAGGGAACAGAGTATGTTGTCTCCCTAGTTGAATCTTCATATAATAATTTTGATAAAATGTCAGACGCAGTTCAAGCCAAAATAATTATAACGAACAAAACTATTGGGGAACTTATCTCAAGCGATAGAAGCCCTGCAGAAAAGAAAACAGCACTATATATTGAATTCATTCGGTACTTTGAGAATCTTGCGCTAAGCAAATGTGCCGAAAAACAAATTCCAGCACTTTACATGCGATTAGCCTCACCAAACGAGTTTCAAAATAAAACCTCAATTTTCCGTGTTTATAAAAAAACAATGTGGGTATTATTAAATAAGATGGATAAACCATCGGTGCAAGAACTTAAATGGGCCTGTCAAGGAACTGACCCAAGGCTAAAGGGAAAAATTGAAAATATTTTTATGAAGATGAAACACTTAACAAACGCAGAAAAACGATCACTTAAGTCAGCACTGATCGGCCAACAAAGCATAGATAATGGGTTGAACGATGAAGTCCAGAATTATACTACACTAGATGGACCCTATAATCCTGGAGCTCATGGATAAAAGATATGACAAATAAGCAAACAGTACTAGAACAATGTAAAACTAATAATACAACACGAGATATAAATACATTCGGCGGGACAGAGATGACATGCGTTCCAGATGATAAAAGGCAAAAAGCCAATATCAGCGAAAACCATTTTGTGGGATTTTTTGTAAATCCAACCGATATATTTAGTAACAATGATGATTGGGGATAAATAGATATGAATGATTATGAACTATGCAATGAGGATCAAAAAAATCTGATCCAAAAGTTTTCGGCTTCTGATCTAACTGATCCAAGTTCATTTCCGTTATTGAATATGCCAATCTCTCGGACAAGCACCTCCAGTCTATACTATAAAACGATTGCGACTAAAAATGACAAAACACATTTCCAGTCAACACAAGCTATAAATGCAGACGCAGGGAAATCGGTCCAAACATTTATTGAAAAACACGGAGAAGCAAATAGCCATTTTTGGCATAAAGTAACCGATCAAATACCATTCATCGGGTCTGTTGTTGGTGGAAAAAACTATGACCTTCGTACCGCACTAAAACAAAATGCAGTAAGTGTCTCTCAAGCAGCAACTGGAACACGAACAGCCTTAATGTTTAAACTCGATAAAGAATATAAAGGTATGATGAAAACAGGACAGACAAAACTTTCTCATACAGAACTCTCTAAGCTGACCAAACAATTTGATGAATTAAATCAAATTATTATAAACTCTTTACGGGATGAAAAACCTGTCCTTAGTACAAATGATTTAATGGTGATTACAGATAATAATATTGATAATGCAAAAAATCTGTTTGAACAACTAATAATAAATAAAATTATCAGCGAAACAGGTGAGATTATTAACATTGATGGGATTAATAATCTCGATCTAAGTAATTCTGCCCTTTCTGAGATTAAAATAGCTGACATTAAGAACATATATGATGAAACGATAGAAAATCAACGACAATTAATTAACTCATATACATCATGGAACCATCTCGTAACAGAAAAAATCAAAGACATAACGGTAGCTGCTATTGCAGGGGAGTCAATATCCACACTCCGATCTAAAGCAACAGATTTAGCTGAAATATTCTATGGGAATCCAGACATACTACAAGGTAATGGGGATGGTATCGATCCTCCAAATACTAGAAGTTTGGCACTAACCGAAGATCGAGCGATTCCAAACAAAAGAATAAAACAATTAGCTTTTGCTAGTATTATTGGCGCATGGGTTCAAATGGCAATGCTAGCATTAAGCGCCACAAATAGTATTCGTGGATACAATGAACTATCGAAAGTGTCATATATGGCATTATTCTTATCAATATTTAACTACAACATACATTCTTCGAACTACATGATAAAGTCCATGAAAGATGAAGCATCATCTCCGGACACATCCCCACTGATGAAAGAATACAGCATACCAGAAAGCTTAAAAGATATTGTAAGTGGTAGCGCAAATTTCGTTAAAATTAGATACAGTAATAGTACATTGTTTGGGAATGAGGCCGTTCATCAATCTATACGAGCCAGAATGTTTAATCCCGGATACAGAGAAATTATAAATAATGACACACAAGGCGATACTTACTCCTTAGTCTATGGGCAAACACTCAATCTTCAAAAAAAAGAAGCAAAAATACACTATATTCTTGAAACTCATTTAACAAATGAAAACGGAACATTTAAATACGGATTAAGCGAAGATGCGGCAAAACGACTTGCTTATGCACTTGGCATCGAACACCGAGAATATTCAACCTATGCAACCTTAATGGAAACACTTAGCAGAACAGGACTTGTGACACGCCAAAGCATTTCGTTCTCAAGAAGAATAGGCCTTAAGGGTGGCGAATACTCATGCGCATTTGCACTTGAAAAAATAATTAGACAAACAGCGGGAGGAGATAAAAAGTGTCTGGATTTCATCTCAAAACTAGGTCGTTATTTTAACCAATTAGACATGAAAAATATGCTGGATATAAAAACTCGCACAGAAATCCTTTCCTTTTATTTTAATACTCATAAGATAGACGCTAATACACAAAATAATATTCTACAAGAAATCGATAAAGGCTTTGAACAAGCACTTCGCGAAGAATTGTTTATTGCGGCGAATAAAAGTGGAATATCTTTCACAACACAGCTCAAGTGGAAAATGATACCGGATAAAGTACGAAAAATTTTATCAACACTAACAAATAATCTCGTTAAACCAGACTTTAATAGCAAGGTAATGCATGAAGCTGCAAAAAAGGGCGGAATTGGAATCAATACACTCAAAACATGTTGGATGATCGATACACTAATTGATGAGATTAAATATGAAAATAGCACGACTTCCGTTGCTAGGCTTTCAAAGAAATTTATAAATAAAATGAATTTTAAAGATGAAACAGAAAAACAGGATAAAAATCTTCCAAAAGAACAAGATGGTCTTACAAAAGAACAGGATGCTCAAAATTTAAAAAACGAACTAATAAATTATTACAAGTTAAGCGAAGAAGAAGCAAATGATTTATTTGGTCAATTAATCAATGATAAAGGGATCGAAGACAAAGCACTCTTAATCTCAAAACAATATGCCCCAATGGCAAGAGATCAAGGCCTATTATTAAAAATGCAAGAAGCAGCGGAATTAACTCTATTTTCCGAACGAACTGAGTTTAGAAACCACCAAGAAGGTAATCTAAAAGAAATGGTTCGAGTACTCTTACATAAATACAAAGACCAGCCAGAAAAACTTAGAGCACACCGTTTATATAAAACTGTAAATCGTTATTTCAACTACAATATCCCAGAAAAGACCTTTTTAGAACAAACAGAGACCTCTGCACAACTCTCAGGTGGAATCGAGTTTAGTAATACCCAGCTACTTCCAAAAAGTAATTTTAAATATAATAATAAAACGGGAAAGCTTGTTGTTACTGGTGGAATTAAAGAAAATCAGAAAAATAGGCTTCTAGAAATTTTTACTTCTGATAATGATAAATTGGAAATTAACGAGCTTATGCAGAGAGCTAAAACCTATATAAGTGAGGGTGATTCATTAACAATTCTAAAAAAAATACGGGAGAACAAAATCATTGAAAAAGAGGATATTTTTCAAGAAGACTATCAATTAGACCTTAATAAGCTTGAGCTATCTAATTTTATAGCTTACCACGATGAAATTTTAGCAAAACTTAGAACACATACACAACCTGGATTGGAAGTTCTATACGCATTTGCAAACTCGCTAAGCTATGAGCAAACACAATCGAAAGAAAATCAATCACATTTTGGGGACAAGAAGCAAAAACAAGTAGCAAATTTTGATAAACAAGGAATCGGGGAAAAAGGAGCAACTGATTCTAGTGTTAGAGAGCATATTCGAATATGTATCGAAAACGACCTATTTGAACTAAACAATACCGAGTATATCTCTAACGAAGACCAATATCGTATATCACAAACCTTAGCTGAAATTATTAGTGTCGAAGTAGCTGAAATCCAACTGGACTATTTTGATAATCGACCTGCCAATATAATCAAGTGGATGAATACAAACTTAACATTTGAAGAAGCGATGAATCGTCATGAGCTAGAAATGTTCGAAGCTATCAACAAGAGAATCGAAAAGATGTTAACACTAAATAATACTGATAAAATACCAGCAACTAAGAAAGCCCCTTCGTTAATAAATCGTGAGGAATTTTCGTTACTGGTTGAGGGGAAATCTGGAAAAGCTAAAATTAACAAAGCTATAAAAAATATTAAAACTGATGTAATAGATAATATCCCTTTAATTGATAAACTACCAAATTCGGAAATCCATATTAGTAAAATACTCGAAACATCACATACTAATATTTCTAATTCCGAGAGAGAAACCATTATCAAATGCTTAGTCGATAAAAAGATTATCGACAAAAATGAAAAAATTATTGGATCATTAAACGACCTAAACAGAAATGATCTCCCAGCAGTAGTTATTAATAATTTTGTTGCTATATCCGAAGGACTTAATCAGATTAAAGAGCTTATTGATTTTCTTATTGTTTCAAATCGAACAGGCATGTATCGATTTCAAGTAGAAGATAGCAAATTAATGATACTAGGAGCTATCACACGTGACGAAGCCGATAAGTTAATCGAAATTTATCCAGAATCGGAACTGCAAATTAATAATATTTTCACAAAAAGGCAAAACACCTTTGTCTTTGACGAAATAATAAAACAAATCAGTACAAAATTAGATGGATATAACAGTAATAAAATAATATTAAAAAAAATAAAAAAACAACTGGTAGTAGAAGAACGAGTTCAAGAAGATCTCCTATATGAATTATATATTCTGGCATCCGGACTACCAGGAAATATACCAGAAGAGTACGAGGGAAATACTGAGATTGTAGATTTCGTCGTTTTCTGCACCACTCTAGTTAATTCAATCAATACACAATCTACAGAAAATCGATCGAGCGTCATGGAAACACTTGCAGCCTATATTAAAAAAGGAAATAGCAATAACACTTCCATCGATAATCCAATTATTGGAATCATACAAAATGCATCGACAGAACATATTCGAAGCTTTTATACCGAAGCCAATGAGCTACGTCGCGGTAGATATACTACCATTCATAATCGAACGGAAGATTCGATCACGTTCTTTAAGAAACTAGCTGAAGCACGAGAGACTAAAACAAAAAATACTAATACGGTTAAGAGAATCGATAAGCTCGGAGAGAAAAACTTTTCAAACAAGGAAGCGTTAGCAGCATTACAAGAAATAATGGGAAACAACTTTACTAGTTTTATAAATAAACTGATAAATAGAGGTAAGGGTGGAGATGTATATGGTGAACCCATGATTTTTTCAGAAATTGAAGAAAATGCAATTCGAATGATCTTTGATGGTCAAAATGAGTTTCAGTTTAAATCAACCAATCATCTTACCAAGAATTATGCAAGAAAAGGGAATGAACAAGTTCTTACCCTTGACTTAGAAGACCCCGTAATGAAAATTCTAAACAATTGCCGAATGGACGTCGCCTTCATGAAAATTAAAGCCCAGCAAGCAAGTGAAGTTTTAACGACCTATAATCCTAAACAAAATAAAGATAAGCAAAAAAAAGACCTTACAAAAAAACTATATGAAGCATTATTACCGCGATTATCTAAAGAAGCAAAAAAAGCGATTAAAGAAATGACCACTGACGAAACCATTTCGTACATGATTCAATCGCAAACAAATAATGAGTTATTAATGAAACTTGCACTAAATCCTGATGATGATGGACATAAGCAAAATATGATTTTTATTTTAGAATACACTCAAATATTTAATCTTATTGAAAACCTTTATGGTAATGATCCGAACAAAACTGAACTTGCAAAAAACACACTAGAAAAAAATAAAATTGGAATAGATACGCTTAACGAACAAATAAACCAACAATTTGATTTAACTAAACAGCAAAGCGATATCCGAGAAGAGCTATTTAACACCATCCCTACTATCATTTTCGATGAAAATGAAATGGAAAAAGCAGAACAGATGACAATCAACTTCCGAGAACGGTTAATTGACACGTACTTATCTATTCGTCCATTAGATCTTAACGAGTTACCCAAGGTTAATGGCTATACGCCACATGCAATTAGAGATGAGTTAGTTAAAAATGGCTATTTATCTCATCCAGGGTGGATAGCCCCTGGGTACGAATCCGGACAAAAGTTAAATCTTCCAAATTACCTACAAGGGGTTAAATCAGATATTGGAAAAGTATTAGAAAGCTTATTTATTCATAGCCAAGATCGTCAATTTAAGTCATCTAAAGATTATATAAAACAACAAACAGCGAAAGGGATTGGTAATACTGGAAAAAACAATTCTGAGGGTATGATGTATGCCTTGCAAGATGTTGTTCGTCACGTTTTTGATTCCCAAGATGAACGTAAAAATAATTTACGGGAAATACTAGCAAAAAAGGGAAATCATATACAGGAGCTAAGAGATTTATTTACTTCAACATTTGTATTTGATCGTGCGGGAGCGTTAATCGGTTGGAGAAGAAGTAAAGCAGGTAATACAAACAATGTATTAATGGGTGTTACACATTCTGAAAGACTGGCAAACAAAGCTAGTATGATTATGGACTTAAAGAGTTTGGAATGCTATGAAATGTCTCGAAGATTTCCCCCAAGATTACTATCTGAACTTGAAGATAATCTTAGCAAAATGATCATCTTCAGCGACGACCCAGAAGTCAATAGCAAAATCCAGTATGAACTGGGCATTATGCCTCAGCAAATTACTGCGTATATGCTTCAACAAATAAAACAAGGACATCTTAAATCAGACAACTTAGATACGCTTGTAGACACGCTTATTAAGAGCTGGAACCTTAGCGATAAACAGATTAAAAAACACAGTAAAATATCATTATCTACAATAAAAAGCATATTAAAGGAACATCTAGATGGAACAGCCACTGCCTACTACGCAGGACTAGCAGTTCAAAAATTTGGATTTGATAAATTTGTCACTGCCATTGAAACCTTCAAAAATAACCCAAGTTCGGAAGAAGCATCTAATGGATTAAAAGCAATCGTTTCAGCAAGTTTATTCCAATCTCTAAAAGAAAACAGAAAATTATGTAAGGACTTTCATACGAGCTTAATCAAACCGGATACCAAGATACCTCCAGAAATCATGGCAATTCTCTCTAATCGAGAAATCAGTCTTATTAATAGACTTAGAGCAGAAACGCCAGCGACTACTCTACCAAGTTCAGTTGAAAGTAAAGTTCAACAAATAATAAAGCAATCTGACTACCTATTTGATCAGGATTATCTTCAGGATGAATGGTGGACGTGGGCATCTCAATTTCAGGATTGGACTGGAGAAACAGCAAATAATATGATTGCCAAGTCTTTTGCTGGAGCAACAGCTGATAGTCTTATTAAAAACACTCAAAGACTAGCGGGAACATATACCCCTCTTACTGAGCTAATCGTAGATGATGCGAGAAGCTATCAGGAATTAATGATGATGATATCCTCAATGGGGACATATCCGGAAACAGTTACTGATAAAGGTCATGTTTTACCATTTAGAAGCGAATTGAGAAAAATGGCAAAAATTCTAGATTTAATGAACGACTTGAATATTGAACCTAATGAAGATAATCTATTCACATTTTTAAAAATGATAACGGATTCTAACACGAAGGATACTGAAATATTGGCAAAATTTAATATACAAGACTCTCAAGGGAAGTTAAAATCATTTCGCTCAAATAGCCAGAACTATCTAGAACACAATTACGCTGACAAGCGATTATTTATTCGACCAGCATCCAGACGGATCGGAGCCACGTTTATTGGAAACTTTGATGCTGATAATTATTCATTCATAAATTATGCACTATATGCCGGCCAAATTGGAGCACGACTCCAATTCAGAAACACTAAGCCCGTATTTAACAAATTGACTACGATAAAGAATACTCTTAACAATCATCCAGATATACAAACGAAAATTGATAACATCATCAATTCTATCAAAAATGATGCAAGCCAAATCAGCTTCAATAAAGAAAGATTTGAATTGATACTGAAAGATATAGATAGTTTGATTGCCTTAATGAACAAAAATCCAGATAGCAAAAAACTAGTAGATTCAATTAAGGAAACATTACAACAACAATTATATTTTAGTCCTCTAAGATGGTACTGCTCTATTGTCCAGTTCGGTCAAAATTTTGAGGGAATCGAGAATAATTTAATAAGAGCTCAACAAATGACCGATGAAACAAACTCTAAGTTTATGAAACAGAAAACAATTGCCGGTTGTTACAATTATAGTCATTTGATTTCAATTACTCAACAAGGACGTTTCGAAAATTTACCAATTGTTAGAAATTTGTCAGACAATATCTATACTTCATACTTCGCACCAATGATTAACAAAATTTTTAATAACGACAATGCCGCAGACAAACTATGGAATGAAACAGGTTACGGTGTCTTTGATGTACGATCTCTTTTATTTAATGATGTACGATCTGAAAAGTATAAAGAAGAGGGTTCCGTTAGAGTACTAGCAAAGGGTAAACCATTAACAAATGCGTATTACCACGCACTGGGGAATATGATTCTAATGCCTTACAGATTAGCCGACATGTACAGACAAAACACTGGTGGGCATATGTTTTACAAAGCACTTCATGGATTAAAAGTACTCACCATGTTCTCAGTTGGGGCAATGATAGTTGGCAATTTAAACGCAACTGGTGTGAGTGTCACCGCAATGGCCGCATTATCAGCAATCCTAGCAAAAGAACTGGGGTCTCTATATAGTGCGGGCGTAATAGCAAGTCTTACTAAAATTCTGAAAAATAATCCAGGACTAGCTTTTACATTAGGCTCATTACTATTTTCAGTTGGTCTTAGTGGATCATTTATGATGGGAGGAGGCTTAGAGTACTTATTATCCTCAATGCACCCATATGGACTACCCTTCGTGACAGGTTTAGCGGGTTTAACTGGAATGCTACTACCACAAAAATTCCTATTTCCTCAGTCCAGCTGGATGAAAAAATTACTTCCTGCTTCTGATAAAAATGGGACAACAACAACACCAGCACCTGTAGATACAACGAATCTATCCTTCGAACAAGACATTAAATCCTTAGATAGCAGAATTTCTAGTCTTGCAAACAAAAGCACTTATAATCATTTAAACTCACTACGAGATAGAGGATTCCATTTATTCGATTTAGAATTTTTTAGAGAAGAACAAATATATACCGAAGCATCTATCGTTGAGGATTTCTCAACATCTCTATACTTTAAATTACGAGGGTTTAAAAGCGACTATATGGAAAATACAGTAGGTGTAAATGCTGCAAATTGGTGGTTATTTCCATTCATGACCCAACGAACTCGCTGGTGGGGTGGCATGGGTGAACAAGAAAAATTTATCACTGACATGTACGGGAAAAATTCAAGACGACTTTCTACAAAAGAATGGTTGCACATGTACTGTGGCGCCTCTGGGCCATTAACAGCCGGTACGCGTCGAGTTTTACTCGCAAACAAATCGGCATTTTTATCATCCTGGGCAGCATCAATGGCTTTCGCTCCCGCAACAGCCTTATTGGTTACACCATTACTATTTTCAACAACAAAGCTAGCCGGGCTTCATTTATTAGCAGGCTTATTTGTCAGTCACCTAACCTACGCGATGACATTAGGAACCATCCGATATAGTAAAATATCAAAGGGGTCTACCTTTGATGAAACATCTGAACTGTTTAATGTATTAGAGGGACCCGGAAGTACCATTATGTACCCACAATCAATCGTAAGAAAATACAACCAGAGAACCGGGTTTGTCCAAACAGTAGATTCACCAAGACCAATGATGGTAGATGCAAAACATCCGACCATTAATGCAGCACGAATGGTTGCCAATATTCAGCTTGCAGAAATCATGGGGATCTCAATGTTCTCACTCATTGGAGCTGCGTTAGGTAATCCAGCACTATTATATCTGTTACCAGTTGCATTCTGGTCCTATGTAAAGAAACTCCAGATATCTGCCGGAATCGGTCTAAATAGTGGTGTAACCGAATATTTTAAAAATTACAACCAAACATCTGACAAGGTCAGAGACATGACATCTAAGCGTCATGAACGTTACTGGCTAGACCAAGTTTATAAGAACGAAAAAATCATGGAAAATCATGATCCAGCTCAAGGGTTTAGGGGATATAACCGATTCTTATCAGCATTTAGAATTGAATAATATTATTAACTACTAGGAAAATAAATGAAATATTTTAGAAATAATTACGATAATTTAGTAGGAGCAAATAATTTATATTATGGGGCTTCAAAATGGAGAGTAAAATGAGTGATAAGAATAGCATAAATAAACCCATTCTCTACCCTATTCGAAATAAGGGGAGTTTAAGTGGAAACCGTATCAAAGAATCAGGAATCCCTTCCTTTATTAACAATCCCTCATTGCTTAAAAACATAACTAAACAGCATTTTAATAGATATATCGAGAAATACGTAATAGGCCCACAAATAGATCGCCCCTGGCTACCGGTTAATTACGACCTACCCGGTATAGTCGTACTAAATGATTCGCCGGATGAAACCACTGTACAAGCAGAATATTTTAAAGTATTTGGCGTATCAATGACACTCGGAATACTTCCAGGCACACTACCCGATATTTATACATCAGAAGGATCAGCCGATATGCTGAGTATGGCAATAAACAACAATGATTCCAATTTATTTTCCCAAACGTTCCTAGGACTAGAAACTTATTTTAAAGTCAAATCAACTGAAGACCATGCCTTAGGCAGCGCGGGACGCTACAAATGGGCTATTACAGAAGAAAGCAAAGATCTTCGGACGCATGGCATAATCGATATTAATTCAGCTGCGGATGCAGATCTTATTATTTCAGCACGACTAGCAGATGCACATGACAAGGTTATGCGCGGCACTTTTGCACCATTTAATACTGACATGGACACAATTAAAACCCAGATCACGAAACTTAATGCTGAAATACAAGAAGCCTTTACCTCTGCTAAACTCTCAATTGGAATCGAGTTTAGTAATACCAAGCTACTTCCAAAAAGTGATTTTAAATATAATAAAACCACGGGAAAGCTTGTTGTTACTGGTCAAATTAAAGAAAACCAGAAAAATAGGCTTCTAGAAATTTTTACTTCTAATAATGATAGATTGCAAATTAACGAGCTTGTGCAGGGGCCTAAATTACCAGCCGTCACGTTAAGAACACTTAACGTCGTTGCACACATACGAAAAAATCGTCATGATCCAGACTACAAAAAAAAGAAACATACTCAATTCTTAGCCAAATATTTAAAAAAAGATGACGATAACAGGAATCTTATTGGCAACAAAACAATTAAGAACCTAATGCTCAAATTTATTCATGAAAACAAATTTATGGACAAAATAGATGTTTACGAAAAACGAGCAGAAGAACTTGCCACTTCTATTTCTAAACATCTATGTAACTACTATCGGGATAATAAAAATAATCAAGTTTTTTACATGGTACCCAATGCACCAGAAAGCGGATCGGGAATTGCCTATGTCGATTACTGGAATCCACATGCTTACAAAACACTGGAATCTTTAGTCGACCTAAATAGTGATGCTGCGAATATATTTCGAAACATGGCTTCTAATGTATATGATTTGTATGATCGGATACTCAGTCAATCACCATTAGCAGAACGTATAAGGATTGATTCCGATAGTATTATTCCAACAAAATTAATTAAAGCCGAAGCACGTATGCCTCTCCGAATCGCAGAAGATTTGAATCACATGATAAACGACTATAATATGAAAATAAATGGAAATGAAGATATAACTGATCTTGAAGAGCAATTAATAAAAGTAATCGCCGTTGCAGAAAAAACACTTGCGGCGAAGGTAGAAGTCAAGACTTTCTGGGAAACAACAATTTTGCCATTAGCACTCCTCATGCATAATATCATCATTAATCCCACATACTCCGGGCTTGTTAGTTCTGCAATTAAGGACAGACCATTCCTTGAGAAAAATATTAAAGATGCATTTAGTGGTTTAGATAAACTCTCAACAGATCAAAGTTCATACTTTCTTGCATCACTAAATATACAGGCGCTTCAACTGATAAATAATATTCAAGGTAACACTTCAATTACAAGCGACTTTAATAAACAGGATCATACTACTTTCTTTAAACCTAAACGCATGATTGGCTACGAAGATCAAAATACCCGTTTTTTCAAACATCACGGATATGGCAATTCGAAGGTGGAGTTACTAAAAGGACCGCAACAATGGATTGCTGCAATGTTTTTAACAAGTGATGAAATGAGCTACGAACGTAAAATGGGTGATTTAAGCATAGAGGATTTAGCACACATTGTAAGACGATCTGCCGCTTCTGGTCAATATGATTCTACTTACAAATATTTGATGGACTATTTAACTAACGTTTCAGCAAAAGATACCTTGGTTCATGATGCAAATGTCGGAGCAGTTGCCGTTTATGATGATCATGATTTTTTAAATATTTTAATGGCCGCAGATTTTTTCGAAATCTGCCTACGATCAAAAGCCGTACCATTAGAAAAACAGATCGAAATTTATGAAGAAATCCTGTTCAAAAAAAATAAAGATATTGATACGAATCTCCAAATTAGCAACCTTATTTATAACAATTTGAGCGATTTGAACCTTCTTGCAGTTGAAATTACTAAATTAAAAAAAGAAACAAAGGAAATAGATGCATTCAAAACTAAACTACATGAATCACTTGAAAAACTGCTGACACCTTTTTTTGTTATTAATAGAGATAAGGTACTCCGTTATTCCGATCATAGAGCCCGAATGAATATCATTATTAGGCAACTAATTGAGGTGCTAACTCAAGAAAAAAAGATAACGAGAGAGAACCAATATGTTAAAATACTTCAGCCAACCTTTAAGGGATTAAAGGTCAATGACATGGAACTTACAATTATACAAAAAAAAGCATTAATTTCTGAGCTTAAAGATAAAGGGATATTAAATAAAGACAATTCCCTTAAAGCAAAAGGAGAACTGTTCCAACCTGGAACAGTTTTTCATCTAGGGAAAATTAACGCAGCTGCGTTTCATAAAATACTTAGAGATGAGCTAGCTCTTGAAAATAAAGTTTATCCTGAAGATACAACTATTAGTTCATCCGAGTTACTTTCCGTCCTAAAAGACGCTAAATTTGTTGATAAATACGGCTATGTTACAGCGGACATTAATAAAAAAGCTACACTAAGCTCATTATTGGACAAGATTATAAGCAAATATCACATTCCTATAAAAAAACAAGATAGCTTTAAAAAGCAAGTTAGTCAAAAACTACACGACTATTCAGAAACAAAAAAACTATCAAGTATTGAACCACTCATTACTAGTCGCCTACAAAATACTGATCCGATATATAAAACCATCAGGGAAAACAACCATAATCTGGATCAGGTTACGCTTTATCCAAAACTTGCTATAGCATACATAAAGAATGGATTTCCTGCAAAAGCAACAGCACTTTTACTGGGAGCAGGATCAATTAATGAAACGGGAAAAGCCCTGTTTTCTGAGAATAAACCAGAACTAAAAAAGGCATCTTGGACGCTTCTAACTGCGGGCAAAACAATACTGAGTCAATGGGCAAATTTCTACGCCAATCATAGCTACCACCAAAGATGGTATCTAGATATGTTAGACTCCATATCAGAACTTTTAATTAAACAATCTCAGCCAGACCAACTGATCATTATCTTAGAAGATATTCTAAAGGTAGATAAAGCCCATCGAACTAAAGACCTAGAAAATCATTCTCAGATAAGCATCTATAAATTTGACCAACAATTTCAAGTCTTTGACATAAGTAAGCAAATCGGAACCATCCATGACGAATTAAAACTGCTCATGGAAACAGCCAGCGGAGAAGCACTTGATGGGCTAAAAGGGGAATTAAGCTATATCCTGGGGAAACTATTAAGGGAAAAAGCAGCTGGAACACGAAATCCAAAAACACTTGCAAAAGGAATTCATCATTTCCAAAAATCATTAGAACTAGAACAAAATAGCCTAAATCGTTCATTGCAGGAATCCGCCATTGTTAAAAACATGGCAGAAGCCTACACAAAGCTTGCAGATTTCCAACAATACAATGATATCAACTCTGATAATGCATCCGCATTTTATAAACATGTTGAAACGGGATCTGATTCAGAAATACCTTTGTACAGTGCTGGGAAAAGATTGTTTGCTAAATTAGAAGGAGAAGAAACAACGAGAACACAAGAAGCGTTTGAACATATAAGATCAACCAATAAAGAAATAAATCAAGAAATGCAAATTCTGCTCAACTTGAATTACATTTACTGGATGTTTATTAAAAGTATTGGAGAATCTGACGGACAGTACCTAAACAAAATAGCGGAAGTAGTATACGACTTAATTGGAGTTGGGGAAAACCCCAAATTCAAAGACTTATATGGGTTTGGAGAAACAAAATTAAATGGGCTTGGGGAAGCAGCGCTTGTTAAAGTAAGAGCCGTTCAAATGTTGGTATTTAGCTTAATGAAACAGAATCAATCCGACAAAGCATTAAACCTAATCGAATCTGCATCCGGAGTTGGAATTCGCTTATTTAAAGATAATACAAAAGAACTTTCTAAAGATTTTTTTGATACAGACAAAAATGCTGATCCTATTAAAGTAACAAACAATGCTGACGGGCATATTTTAATGCACAGGAAAACTCAAACAAATGAAGCAAAAAGATTAGTAACCGTCAATTTACAATTAGTATATAATTATGATAGTACCGTCGTAATCCTTGATATACCTAAAGAAGATGTTACGTCAATCGACATCAGCAACAAGAATATAAAAATTTCTTATAAAAATGGTGATGAACAGGTTATACCGGTTGACGAGTCAAAATATTTTGCAATCCATGGCAATGACCTAATTGAAAAAACTGATACCTATTATAAATTATTATTAAATCTTCGAAACATTGATTTATCGGATAAAGATAAAGAAAATGGCTATGTCTCAATGAAAAACATCTATGACACAAATCCATTAGCAGTTTCACTTATACTGGGAACTTTATCAGAGCTCCCCTCCTGGAGTGAGTTTATGTCCTTTGGGGATAAATGGAAAGAACAATACATGACGTATCTGACCCATGCAACCCAAAATCAATTTAGACTTAATAATATACCAGCATTATTAGCGCTTGCTAATTTGGGGATCGAAGGGAACAGTTTTAAAACCCTTGAAAAATCAGATTTTTATCTACAACGAGCAAAAGATTTAGAAAACCAATATTATAACTATATAGATCAAATTGAACGACACCGGCTAGAGCTAAAACAGGACTCTGTCAGGTACAACTTAATTACATTAAAACATAATACTATTGGCATTAAAAATAATTCTAATGATCAACAAACAAATCTTTCTATAATCGAACCACAAATTCATCGAGATTTCATAAAATTTCATGAGACACTATCTGATGATGAAGTAAGCTTGGTATACAATTATATTATGGCAACTAGAAATTATTACTTCACACTATTCTCTAAGTCTGTAATATTAGAAAGCGGTGAAAGTATAATAAAAAGTAAAAAACATCGATATTTCATTGAAAGCATAGATAAATATATCCGAAATAAAACGGAAAAGATTGATATGGAAAAAATCCCGGAAAACCTGCAAACATTTATGGAAGTATTAATAGCAAATAAAGACAAAATCATGAGTAAAATGACACTCGCTAAAAAAGGAGTTAACCTCGATAAACTGACTATTGATTCTGCAATCTATCGAATCTCAGTTAAAAATGCAAAGATTTTCCAAAAGGAAGATATTGCTGTTGAACTAAAAAGCATGAAAAAAAGGATAGAAAACGACCCCAAACTGACACCTGTTGTAAAAACCCGGTTTGTAAGAAAAATAGAAACAACACTATCTTCGAATATATAATAATGAGTCAACTAGCTTTTTTTTCCGATATATTAAATAAGAATACATCAGTTTCAAGGAGCACATTATGGTAAATGCAAACAATTATCAACTAGCAAGTCCCAAATATCCAAAATATACAGTTAACCAAGGTAATTACGGGAAACGAGATGATAGACCCCCCATGTTTAATAAAGTCAATTCAAGAGTGCTACCTTTTTTTCATGACTTTATAATTCGTTGCGAAAAATTAGAAGGAATAACAAATACTACGGAAGAGTTGCAAGAAAAAAAGCGACTTTTTTTTATAGAGCCAAATACTTCTCTTGATAATTTAACCCATTGGTTTGCTCAAGATCTATATAAGGAGGGCTATGACAAATTTAAATTTAGTGATCTTAAAAATGGGCTAGACCTACTCTTAGCGCAGGAAAAGACCATGACAATTTACAAAAGGATCAACGGGAAAGACGTGCCAATTGATATCGACTTCAGTAATAATAAAATACAAAATTTATATAAAGATTTCATGACCATTCTAACCGAATACGCTTTTCGTAATGTGTTCACACGAAAATACGATTACTATGCTTACCATCTTGAATTATTGTATAGACAAGACAAATTCGCAGACATTATTGAAAAAGAAGATGTTGGATTTCCATATAAAAAACACTCGATACAAACTCAACGAACAGATATTTACATCGGAAAGGCATACTTAGCATTATCCAACGAAGCATCTTTAAAGGGAAACTATAAACTGGCAAAATTGAATCTGGAAAAAGCAATTAATTATTTTACATTATTGCTCCCAGCTGAAAAAGCATTAAATGCAGCCTCTTATGAAGTAGAATTGGATGCTCTTTTAGAAATGATAAGTATATACCTATCCTCTGATATAAAATCGGCCAGTGTAACTAAACTGGAAGCTTATATCCCTGCATTTGTAAAACTGTATTCACTTGTTGATCAAGATCATTTCAGCAAATATAATGAAGATGCAAAAAAACAAAACCATCTTACAAATGAAGCGATTCGTCCACTTGCATTTATTGATTCAAAAAACAAAAAGCAATACAACTTAGCACTAGAGAAACTAATTCATACAGACATTTTGACTAAATATAAGATTACAAAAGACGCATTCCCAAATACATATCAAGCAGCAAATTCAGCGACAGAAGTAGGACGAGTAATTACCCATCCATTAACAGATTTTGTAGATCTTTACTACAAACGGATTGATCTTCAAACTAATATTGACAAATTATTTCATAAACTAGAACATACCTGTGTTACAGGACTATCTCCAATTGAAACTATAAATAAGTTAGAAGGTGGCCCTGGACAAAACATACAGACCGAACAGTCTTTTGCAAACACAATTCTACCTCACAGAACCTGGTTAAAAGGAGATATTATTGGAACTGACCTAGGAAATGGACGTATCACCCCCGATAATCTTAGGAAACTTGTTATAAATGAAGCATTCATAGGAAGCGAGTTAAACAAACAATTAAAAGATTCAACTAAAGTAAATAATGCTCTTACATATTTAAACGAAAATAAGTTTCTAAATGAACAGGGACTAGTTACAGGCCTTATTAATACAATGGAACTTAAAGTCCCTGGGTTTAGCAGCCATAAAAATCAATTAGTTTTAGGTTTATTGAATAAATGCATAGAGCCAAAAACACTATCGATGGAGCAATCAACTGGTATCTTTAGAGAGTTATTAGATAAGAATATTTTACATGGGAAAGTGACCATTCAGAACCTAGCAGATAAATATAAATTACCATTTGAAAAAGCGCATAAACTGTACGGAGAGCTTCAAGAACTAAAGGTCTTTAACGAAATTAATATCATTAATATTATGACTCATACAAAAGCATATGATTTACATTCACCTGATGTAGACTATGGGAAATTTAGAATACCTATTAGCTACAAAAAATCATTCGATAGTAAATCCCATCTTAAAATTTTATTTAAACAAATTGGCATTGTACAAGCAGATGGTAAGTTAACCCCGTGGATATCTTCAGCCCTATTTAAAATGATCAAAGATAACCCGTATAAAACAGATTATAATAAAAAGGATTTAAAAAACACTGGTTATAGTTTCCCGGAATTAAAAGGCAATATAAAATTTGAAGAGGAAAGAATTGACGTCGATTTCACTAAAGAAAGCGATGCACTCGTCAATTTCCTTGCAGAATGTATAAAACAGAAATATGGCCGTTTCACGGGCAAAATTGAAGTAGCATTTCAAGTAGGTTATCAAAGGGATTTAGAAGAACAAAAAAAAGATTTTGATTTTAGCAAATTATCCTCTGAGTTTAAAGGGATCTATGATTACCTCATCAATGAGGTAATCCTCGCCTACTCTATCGCACCAGAAAATGCAGATAAACTTAAAGCAAAACTCACCTCGCTGGATAGTGTTAAAGAGGATATGCAACTAGATATTGAAAGAGCTAAAGCATTTGAGGAAAAACCTAGATTTGCTAGTATCAAAAGCGAATACTTACAAGCAGTAGTTCAAAAATCACTACTGAAACGACTCAACTTTAATCCGGCACAAGCATTAGTTGAACAGGAGATTGATAAGTTTACACAATTTTATAATTTTAATAATGTACACTTTGAAACAGATTTATTGTTGTATCATCGTTTTCATGAACAAGCATTATCCTTCATGGATCAAGAACTTAAGCTTATTAAAGAAAATGATTATTTAACTGATACAGAACGATTAAAGATTGAAGCAGACATTAAAATTGTTAAAGCCGATATTCTAGTCGATTTAGGCAATTTTGAGAAGGCAAGTGTCGTAATAAACGACCTGGATGATAATTATTTAAATTCAGAATCACCATTATCAAAACTGGCCCGCTATAAAAACCGTACAACATTGGTAAAAGCAAAAAATGCACTAAAAGGTGCACGTATACATGCAATCCAGAAAGCACAAAAGCAAGGGGTAGTTACAAATACAACAGTAGAAAAATTAATACAAGAGGAACTTAACTTTGCGAGAACGCTGTATCGCGATGTAAAAAACCACTCAACTGATCCAACACTCCAATTTTGGGGTCAGAAAGGGATTCTCGATTCTTTTCTTGATAAAAATAGTAAGAATACAAGTGCAAGTCCTATTAACAGCGAATTCGTAAAATTAGCTCTCCTTGCAGCTAAAATTCCAAAAAAATATCATGGGACACTAAAGTACGCTGAAATTGCAAGCCAATACAAGATGGGTAAATTATCAAAATCTGAAGAAATATCAAAGGCTTATTTTGAAGAAGTGGAAGAACTTAGCACCAAATTTGCTGCCAACAGCGAATTTCATATTAATGACAGACAAAATGCACTAGTTCTTAAAGGTTTTTCTCAGCTCAACTGAAAACAACTTGATAAAACATACCAAACAATTCTAGAACTAACCAAAAACAGACCTGCCCAGACAGAATTTCCTAAAGCACACGAAAAATTTACAATTGATATACTAAATCTATCCTTAATTTACCTGATGGAGAAAAAATCATATACAAGTGCCGTTGCTTGCAGTGATACCTTATTAGCAAAAAAAGAATTACCGTCAGATGTTAGATCAAGTGCATTAGTTAACAAAGGATATGCATTGTTAGAGCTTCTTAAAAATGCTATCGAGAAAAAAGATACTACGACTACTGCCAAATACAAAATGGCACTGACACAACACCTACAGCTTATAAACAAAGTTCAATCCAATTTGGAAAAAGATGCTAAACACAGCTATCTTGCGATTAAAATGAACCTCCATATGCTAAAAAAAGAATTTCAAGAAGCATATGACATTTCGAAGTTATTACCGAAAGATTTAAAAAAAGTAAAACAAAAGACGCTAGAACACATTGTAACGCTAATGGGCTTTGCTCAGGTTGAACTTAGCAGAGATGCTCAAACTGAAGAGGAGCTAAAAGAATTTAATGCCTTTATGACAAATGCCCATACTATTCTCAAAGCAAAAAAGAATGAGCTTTCGGCTAAGTTTGTTAATAATTTCTGGCAGATAAGTATGTACTATTACGTTCGGAAAAATAATCCATATGCAGTTATTGCAATTAGTGATCTGACATCTCCACCAGAAAACAAACGGCTATCTAAAGACATACAGATACCAGCAGAACTCAAGTATTTAATAAACGTAAATCGAACTACCCCGCCTTCAGATGCTCATAAAGCAAGACTTCAACGTATCTATGCGCTTCAAGAAAAGGACAAAACCAAAAGAGCCTACGCAGAAGCAAGTAAACTGCTAGCAGACTTAATGATCGGGTTTAATTCAGAAACGGATTTTACAGAATATATTAAACATGTAGCTCCAGCTAAATTACCGATGATATTAAAAACATTAGCATTAGCAGCTGACCTGGAACTTGAGCTAGATAACACCGATTCAAAAAATATCTTGCGGGTTATTAATATTACAAATGATGCAGATCTAGTAAAAATCATTAAGAAAATACCGACAGATAATCCTGATAAGTTAGAGTTTTATGACCAACTGCTATTAACATGCATCAACTATCATCTATTAATGGAAAACAATACTACGGCAAAAGCAGTACTAGAAGTATTGAATGAAAATGCACAAAGTAATACAAAACTGTTGAATGAACCGACAAAAAAAGTAGATGGACTAAGCTATATAAATCATCCGTCTATTCTATTAGCACAAGCGAATTACATGAGACAAATAAGTCAACTTCATAAACTTGAAGAAGCCGATGAACCGAAAGCTTTAGAGCTCTATTACAAAGCACTTGATATAATGAATACTGAGGGGGTCTATACACGACCTCAGGTGAAATTTTTTATCGAACTTGGAAGAAATCGGACATTATCTACTCTTAAGACAAAAAAACTACCTACGATTAATTTCACACCAGCTATTGATATTCCAAAATATCATATGCTCCATAAGGAATTTTTAGTAATAAACAGTCTCGATAATCTCGATTTTGCAGACGCAATTACACAACGAAATAATTTTTATGAAAAATCCGTCGAAGATGGATATGATGCAATTTTAAATTTTCCTAGCAACACTAACAGGAAACTACCTATAGTTATTGGAGATAAAACCTACCACATTAAAAGTAACAATCAAGTTGAAATATATTATGGATTTGCGCTGAATGGAACTGGCGACTATTTAGAGGCAATCAAGGTATTCCAGGAATTAGCTGGAAAACTGGATCCAAGAGAAAAAGGGAATACACAGAAGGAACTACAGTTAAGTAAAAATTATGTAAATGCTGCAAGCGGACTTTTAATTAGCCATATCAGTAACCGTGATGATGTAACACAAAAAGATATAGACCTGTACCTATATAATGGCTGTGTACCAAATAGTTCTGACAAAATCATCACAAAAATTGCAAAGAACCCTGGGAAAGAACCTGAATCATACCTTTCCGGTATGGAGCTTATTTCAAAACACTTCCATGAAGAAAAATTAAAAATAGCTATAAATGCATACTTTGGTGGAGGGTTTTTTGAAGAAGCTGAAAATTCACTCAATGATTCTAGAATAAGCAAAAATACTTTACTATTCTCTAAGAAAGATCAGATGCATTTCAATCTTTTACATGTTGTCGTATTATCTAAAAACGGTAAAAAGAAAGAGGCGCTTGAAATTTTTAAAAAGATTAAACAAGCTGCTATTAAAGATAAAAATTTAGACTTAGAATACTTAAATGCCTGGGTTCAATTATCAGAAACTGTTGGATCGGCTAAACTTACAAAAGAATTAAATAATCAAGTTTTATCAGAAACTACGTTTGAAGATATATACGAAAAGCACAGTGAGAACATGAATGTACAGGAAGCAAATTTATTACTTGAAACGTATCTACAGTACGTAGAAAACACTAAACAATTTGATAAAATTGAGGATATACAAGACGTGATATTATCACCAGCTACCTTTAAAAATATTAAAAACAACTGGTTAATAAACCTTATCATAGAAAAAATGATGAGACACTTTGACCCAAGTCTTACAAAATCAGTAAACACATTTGATTCTGGTCATACCGCCGTTAAATCTCTTCAAAGTATCTTGCGTATGACGTGGTTTCTACTAGACTTTAAAGATCAGAAGAATATAAATCTTGTAACAAACGCTATCCTATCAGAAATAAAACAAATACATAGTCAAACTAAACTATTTGTAGATAGTGGAGAGGAACCAAAAACAATCAGTGGGAAAATTCAAGTTTTTATTACTCTATGGAAATCAAAAAACTACAAAGCCGCAGAAAAAATGGCAAATAAAGCAGAAGATCAAATGATTGAAAAACATAAGGACAAATCGCTATCTAATCATATGATGAAAAGCTACACGAACCTAGTAAACAATATTGCAAAAATGTATCTAGAACAACGTGAATATGAAAAAGCGATAACAAAATTAAACACTACTCCTCATGCCTCTATTTCATTTGAAAATGCAAACAAGAAATCCATAATTAAACAAAATATACTCAAAAATATTTTGAAATTAAAAATCTTATATACAATCAAAAATGATCGTCATGAACAATCGGCACTGATTACTAAATTTAAGCTTGAGGAAACTAAGTTATTAAAAAGTATAAACGATTCAAAAAACAAGCTGACAAATCTAAACAACATTGAAGAAATAGACTTCCGACTACTATTAGTCAATTCACAAATTCTAAAAACCTTCAATAAATCGGATATCAAACTAGATGCCCTTATTCAGAAATACGAGAAACTTTCATTGTATAACAAACGAAAATTCATGGAAGATATGGAAGTTTTCTATACTCATGCAAAAAAAGAAAAACATATTGTCGATGATAAAAAATTAGTACCACTAAATTATAACCAAGCAATCGACATGTTAATAGATAAAGCGGAATCTGACAGTACAGTATTAGCTGTTCTAGAAAAGATTGTATCTGAACTTGAAAAAATTAAAGGTTTCGAGTTGCTTAAATTGAAAATATATTTTGCACTTTATAACCAATACTATGATACCAATATTGATAAGAGAGATTCCTATTATTCAAAAATAATTGAGATTCTAAAAACAGACATCAGCCCATGGCAAACAGCAGAATATAGAAGTCTTCTCGACAGATTTTTCAGAGACAAAACATCGGATACATTGCCAAGTTCTGACCATGCTAAACATCCTTTAAGACCTAACTTCGTATTTAATCCATTTACAAATACATATTCAGTAATCAATAGCAGCAGACTTACAAATATGAATCAAAGTGAATATGCTACTTCATTAAAACTTGCAACTATAGAAAAAGAAGCGTCTATAAAAGAAGAAATGAAAGCAGGCGGCGGAAAACTCGAATTTTCTGCCGATATATTCTCAAGTTATGTTCAGGATCAATCCTTTGATAATGTTAAAATCAGTGCCGATGAAATAGTAATAAAATACTCAAATGGACAGGAAAAAACAATCAAAAACC
>Ga0075111_1000262_pt1 | contig 25339 bp, 21 predicted proteins | sample AntAceMetag02UKK_FD_69787 | JGI IMG/M metagenome (GOLD analysis project Ga0075111, IMG submission 69787) | Saline lake microbial communities from Ace Lake, Antarctica - Antarctic Ace Lake Metagenome 02UKK | ecosystem: Environmental > Aquatic > Non-marine Saline and Alkaline > Saline | place... | reverse complement strand
TCAATTTGTTGAAAATCCAGTGTGGGCAACAGATTCGTTTAACTATATATTATTAGCAAACTCTTATTTGCCCGATGGTTAAGGTTCCAGAGAAAAATAGATTTTAATGCAATTGCCCTGGAATTTGACTCGTAATCATTTACCTTTTTATATGCTTGGATTATGATATAGAGAATAGACAAGCGATCCATGCTCAATTCAAATAATAAGGGTTATCACTTCAGTTTAAATTAAGATACGACAATGCAACAAACACAATGGAGCTCAGTGAAAAAACTAAAACCTATAAAGGAATATATTCAGAATAAATGTATTTTACCTCGTGATTTCACACCGAATATTCCGATCAATAAATCTGATAATAGTATTAACAATAAGTTTGAATTAGGAAAGCTAATATTGGACCCAGAATTATGGGCAGTAGTTGCTGAGTATTTTTGGGAAACACATAGCGCCCAATATCCCTTTCAACTTGCGGGTCTTGAATTGAACGGATCCATTGCTGCCTCCCTTATTAGCAATCATCTGTTCACTAAACATGAAATTACTATTAATACATTTTTAATACGAAATAAGAGGAAAAAATACAGTACGTGCGAGCTAATAGAAGGCGAGATATTAAATCTCCCAATTATTATTATAGATGAGACCATCAACTCCTTATCATCTATATTTTCAGCAATTAGCAAACTATTAAAAGAAAAACCTAGCGTTATTATTTCAGAAGTTTTTGCAATTATTGATATAAATGAAACAAGAATCAAAGACTCAATTACTTTTAAAATAAATACACTTTTTTCAAAAAGTGATTTCAAAGTTCTTTATCCTCCAAAAGCAGAAAATTTTAAGTCAGTATTTCCTAAAATAAATTGGATTTTTTCTTCGCCAAACCCTCATCTTCTTTATGCAATCCCAAAATCGGCGCCGCTACTATATAAAAACTCAATCTTGTTTGGATCAGAATCCGGGTTTTTTTGGTGTCTGGATAAAAATACAGGAAAAGTAAAGTGGAAATTTAATGCACATACCATTAATAGAAAAGGGATTATCTCATCGGCATTCCTTGATAAAAATAGGCTTTATTTCGGCGACTATAGTGGATTCCTTCATTCATTGGATGTAGATACTGGCACTCCGGTTTTTTCTATTAAACTTTGCGATTGGATAGGATCTAGCCCAACTATTGTTGGAAATCGGCTTATTATTGGATGTGAATACAAAAAAAGTCCAAATGGGGCAGTTGTCTGTGTAAACTTAGATACATTAAAAACAGAATGGACTGTGCCCACCAACATATACTTACATGGTTCTCCTATTTATTCTAAAGATCATAACGTTATATTAATTGGAACCAATGATTCCACTTTACTTGTTATTAATATAGACACAGGCGTGGTTATTCGCTCCATTCAAACAGATGGAAGCATCAAATATCAACCTGCGACGCAAGGATCTCTTTGCGTTTTTGGATCATTTGATGGCGGGATTTATATTTGGGATTTCATCGCTAACAAAATCATCAATAAAATCCAAACACAAGATATTGTATACTCTCGACCACTGATTTACCAAAATAAAATATTTATGGGATCTGCTGATTCAGATTTCTACATACTTGATTTATTAACAGGGCGTATTCTGAATAAAATTAACTGCAAAGAAAAAGTTCATTGTTCGCCCTCGGTGATAAATAACTATGTTTATTGTGGAGTTTCAAATGGCAATTTAATAAAAATAAATCCAAGTTCATTGGAAATCGAAAAAATTGTTCACTTTCCGGAAAGACTTGTCAATGCTGTAATCGCGGATGATAACAATATGTTTGTTTATGATTTCACGAATACGATGTACGCAACTGAACTGGAATAGAGAAAGACAAGCATGATAAATAAACGTGAATTTGTAAAAGATTTTATTCAAAATAAATGTGTCGTACATCGAGAAACTGAAAAAGATATACTATTTAACAAAAATGGGAAACGATTTCTTTGGACATTTGATTTAAGAGAATTGATACTAAATTCAGAACTATGGGCGATAATTGCAGAGCATTTTTGGGAAACACATAAAGCCCAATATCCATTTCAGATTGCAGGGCCAGAACTAGCGGGGGCGATTGCTGCACCTATGCTGAGTCATTATATCTATGCAAAACATAAGGTTAAAATAAACACATTTGTTGTAAAAAATAAAAAGAAAAAATACTGCACCCGTTCGCTAATCGAGGGTGAAGTATTGGATCTGCCAATTATTATTGCAGATGACGCTATTAATTCATTAGCAACTGTATACTCGACAATCACAAAAATATTAGAAGAAAGACCAACTGCAATAATTTCAGAAGTATTTGCAATTATCGACATGAAAGAAGAGAGAGAAAAATTAGACGATCTATTTAAAGTAAGGACACTCTATACAAAAAGGGAATTTATTACGTCTACTTATTCAAAAATAGGACAAATAAAAGCTAAAAGGCCAAAAATAAATTGGATTTTTTCTGCTTCAAGAACTTATTTGCCCGAAATTATGCCAAAATGTTCTCCAATCCTATATGATAGTTCCATTATATTTGGATCAGAACCTTGTATCCTTTGGTGTTTAGATACAAAAACAGGAAAAGTAAAATGGAAATTTGATACAAATTCAAGCTATACAAAAAAACTGATCTTCTCACCGATTATTTATAATGACACCGTCTATTTTGGTGATCCCAATGGGTATATCCATTCTTTAAATGCAAGTACTGGAGCTCCGACGTTACGTTTTAAGCTATGTGATTGGATTTTATCTAACCCTATTATTGTTGATAATAAGTTAATTGTTAGTTGTGCTTATAAGAACGCTCCTTTTGGCGAAATAATATGCCTAAATCTCGACACATTATCTCGAGAATGGACCATCCCAACAAAATATGTGCAATACGGATTCCCCGTTTTTTCAAAAGAGTATAATGCCATATTAATCGGCACAAATGATTCTACTTTATTCGTTATTGATAAAGATTCCGGTAAAGTTATTAATTGCCTTGAAACAGGCGGTGCAATAAAATCTCAAGCAACCGTTCAAGGTTCTATTTGCGTTTTCGGCTCTTTTGATGAGGGGATTTATATTTGGGATTTTGTCTCAAATAAACTCATTAATAAAATTAGAACTCTTGATGTTGTACAGTCTAAACCACTTATTTATCAGGGGAATATTTTTATAGGATCGACTTCTGGAGATTTTTATATTATTGATTTAGCTACTGGCATAATCAAAAGTAAAATTTACTGCAAGAGTAAAATTTATAGTTGCCCAACGTTGATTAATGGCTATATTTATTTTGGCAGTTCCAATGGAGGTTTAATTAAATTAAACTCGACATCCTTTGAAATAGAATCTCTTCAACATTTTCCGAAAGGACTTGCGAATACAATAGTGGGTAATGATACTCAAGTGTTTGTTTATGATTTTACGAACACCCTGTATGCCATAGACCTAAAATAGCATACCTTCCTATTTGTTGAAAAAACCGCGCAATAGTGTTTAGATCGTTATCAAAGAAAGATAGTAGTTATTAGATAATAGAACCAGAACTTCCAATACTACTAGTAATACTAGAACTGATATCACTGACCGTCATGGACTCCGAACTTCCCAAAATAGTATCTAAGGTAGAGGAGATAAGCTCTCCTGAAACTCCAATATTTTGAAGATCGGTTTCGATTTGAGTTCGTGTTATCGTATCGGTTGAAGTTGTGTCTTTAAAGACGCTATCGCTACTATTAGACATAATCCAAGACATCATTAATTTCATTAAATAATCACTATCCCATTCCATTTCACCGGAAAGGATATAGCCATTTGCATCGGTTGAAACATTATCATCACTTACATTATTCATCCCGTCGACATTAACAGTAGAATTTCCTTTAATGTTGATACTGGCGGTTTGCCCATCATGTGTAAATTCAGTATTATCTTCTGTTATTGTATTCCCTCCGACTAGACTTATATCTCCGCCATATCCGAGTATATCCACATCAATATCTTGAGTATGATTTTCTGCCTGGAACCCTTCAACAGTTGCTTCGTCAGCAGTGTTAACATTAAAATTGTTTTGAACAAGAAAATCATCTAGTTGACCTAAAGTTGCGCTAAGAGAGCCTTCATTGACTTGATTAGTTGTAAGGTCGCCTATATCAAGATTGCCACTGTTTGCATTAATAGTAAACGTATTATCAGGATCGCCGTCACCGTCACCCCCATCACCGTCACCCCCCCATGCAGAGCCGCTAATAACAGATACAGGTGGAGGTGGTGGTACTATGATTTGTACATCACTGGATCCGTCAGCCTTATATATGGTTACTTGCTCATTCGAATTTTCAAGATCTTCAACGGTGTTTAATAGTGACCCATCACAATTTGCTTCAAAATAGGTAGCATTATTACCAGTACCAACCATATATCCGAGTATTGTATTCGATTCATCTCTTAGGGCAACTACTTCAGTTCCGGAAACCTCCGCGCTCCATATCTTGGACGCATCAGGTGGCAATGTTTCTCCTGCGGAAACGGTGTAATTTGATGTGCCAGTGATATCATCGGGTGAGCTAATCATTCCGGCTGTAGTCATCCAATCAGTTAATGCTTCTGGCATTGAGAAACTTTCACCAATTTCAAAACTATTAGTCTGGTTTACTGTGCCGGATATTTTGACCTCTCCATCAGTATTAATAGTGGCAAAATTATGTGCATCTAAGCTGGTGACATTATTATCGTTGGTTTCAATATAATTTGTCTGGTAACTGTCTGCGGAAAAATTAACATCAGAGCTATCGATATCCATTTGCAAATTTGTTCCGACTTCTCCATTGTCATTAGTTCTAATAACGGAATCCATAGAGACTGTTATATCGAGTTCATCATCTTGATTAGAAATACTGACATTTGCATTAGCCTGTCCAGAAACATTATCTTCATTTTCAGTATTAAAATCATTGTCAATTATTAGCGAATCGATATCCGCATCGATATTGACTGTACCGGTATTGCCGTCATCATCATCTAAAACAACGTTTTCGATATCACCATATGTTTCCTCTAGTGCTGCTATACTAATGGTTTGTCCTTCAGCAAAATTATCGCCTACATATAAAGTACTGGTACTTTCATCTAAATATACATCATCTAAATTCCCATCACCATCTGCGTCTATCTGAGTGAAACTACTATAATCACTTTTATTATAACTATCTAGCTGAGTGTTATCTGGTATACTTGACATTTTTATCCTCCGTATAATTAAAAATTTCAATTAAGATTAATAGTGATAATTATTAACATTATCAATACGTCCATTATAGTTAACGTCATTTTTTCTATTTATATTGTATCGATATTTTTTGATGGGATTGGCGAATGCCTATAGGGTATAAAATATATTGTGATGGTTTAGTGGTTTTATCTAGTCATATGAATGGTTTGTGTTGGGTATGCGAATTCGATGCTATTCTTTTCAAATTCAGATTTAATACTTAGTAAAATTTCTTCTTTTTTATCCATGAACACATTGTAGTCACCGGTTTCGATGTAAAAAACAAACTCAAAATCTAAACTCGAATCACCAAAATTTGAAAAGTTGGCCCGATCAAATGTAACCCCTTCCATATTCGTAACGGTCTTAGTAATAATCTCTTTAGCTTTTTTAAGCCCCGCACTAGATGTTTGATAAGTAACCCCTATATTTACAACAACACGTCTCCGTTGCATTTGTTTATAATTCTGCACACGGCTCTTCACTAAATCGGTATTCGGGATGATAATCAATTCGCCATGAAGCGCTCGAATTCGAGTGGTTTTGATCCCAATATGTTCAACCGTTCCAAGCTCATTGCCCACAATAATAAAATCACCGATATTAAATGGTTTGTCGAAAATAATGGAAAAAGAATTTAATAGATCTCCTAGTATATTCTGTACAGCGAGAGCAATAGCAATACCCCCGATACCTAATCCGGTAACAAGTGAGTTGATGTTGTATCCCAGGCTGGATAATATTAGTAGAATGCCGATAAGCCAAATAAGGAATTTAATCATAACCTTTGAAAAATTCAGAGTATTAAGAATACCTGGATTATCTTTTTTGTTCTTATTAATGAATACCTCCAGAAAGAATAGTAGAATATTTTGTACTAAATAAAGAAACAGGACAGTCGAAATGATCGCAAATACACTATTTAATGTTTTAGATAGTTTTGTGCCGGTGGTTATGTAAGATAGGGCAACATAAAAAGCGAGTAGAAAATAACTCGGCCAAGCAAATCGCTTAATTAGTTTCTTAAGGAATGCTTGAATAGACTTATTTCTTGAAAGGAATTTTGATTTATTTAGGAATGTGATAAAAAATCTGCTAAGAAATAGTACTAGAAAAAAAGATCCAATAAAAATCAACGAGATGTTGATTGGATCTTTGAATGACAAATAAATATTCATTATTTGATTTACCACAAAATCATTATGAGTACTTCACACCCAATTTGCAAGAAATATTCTAGAGCTTATTCATCCAGATACGTGGATAATCGTCTGCATCTGTTTTTAAGTGAATCTGCCCATCAGAACCTAATTCGGTGAAAACAGTTGTGTCTTTTGGAGTAACTGCGATATCAAAATCATTATCAGTATCGATGGGGCCAATATAGGTCGAACGTGAGTCACTTTCAATGGGAAAAGAAAACAATTCTTTGAATTCAAAATTTAATTGGCTCAAGGCACTCTGGTAGTCGGAAATGTAGTAGCAGACCGTTCTAGGGATTGGATTGTCGGTGGTCGGCTTTGTATTGCCGAGGTAAACCGCATCCTCTTTTTTATCGTTATCGATATCAAAAAATTTTACAGTATGAAACGAACTTACTGGTAAGGAAGATTGTAAATTAAATTTAAAGTTCATATTTTTCTCCGTTATTGTTTTTAAAGTTATCGATCAAAATGGTAAAAAATCCCACAGAAAATACGGATCAACAAGAATGAACGAGTGAGTATAAAAACAATTGTCTTTCAAATAGCTAACAGATAGAATAATGTCATGATTTTCAGAACCATTTTATTTATATTGAGTATGACCTTTGTTTTTGCTCAGTTACCCGTTATAAAAATTATTTCCCCGATGGAAGCAGAGCCGATTATCGCCTATGAAGAAATTAGCATCTATGGTGAATTGCTAGACTCCGATAAATTATTTGTAAATAACTATAATGTTGAATTGCAAAATGGTTTATTCAGATTAAAGTTTGAGTTTTCAGAAACTGGATATCGAGAATTTGTATTTAGAGCCGAAAACGAAAATGGTAAAACGGAAAAAGTATTAAAAGTAGTTGTTCTGAAAACATACCCAGATATCGAAAATAATGTATATCAAAAAGAAATAGAACTAATGTCGACCTTAGAGCTGATCCCAAGCTATCTAGGAACAGATTTTTTTAAACCAAATGCCTATGTGCGAAAATCAGAGCTTTCTCGGATACTATTATTACTAGATGGTGTGAAGCCAACATCCAAGTACAAAATCAGTTTTTATTATCGAGATTTATTAAAAACTCACTGGGCATATCACTATATTCAATTAGCATTGAATCATAATCTTATCTATCCGCTTAATGCAATAGAATTTGCACCAGATAAAATTATAACGCGAGAAGAAATGCTTAAAACTCTTAAGAACTTTTATGTAGATGTTCGGGAGGAGAGCCGTGCCTATTATAAAGACATATTACTCGACAATACAGATCATCGTAGAATATCGTACTTGGCTGCTCAGGGCTATTTGCCGATGAGCTGGATAAAAGATGACAGCTTCCATCCACTAAAGCCAGTAACGCGCGAAGAACTCGCCTATCTTTTGTCTCGAGTAGATCAGATAGGCAGTCGTATAAAAGATGACTATATGATTGAGCAAGCACGATATCGGAAGACCCCATTAGTATTAAATGCTGACAATATATTTATTATGTCATTTAAAGAGGTTACGAAGGATGTTTTTGTTGCGATGTGTAATCCAGAGAAGAATAAACAAACGCTGTTTGTGGAGTTACAACTTCAGAATGACCACGATATTGTGAAAGTATTGTTAGTTGATGATGGCAAAAATATCGATCTAATAAAAAATGATAATATTTATTCAGGTTTAATAAACATGGGATATTATAAAGAGGGTGAGTATTCCTATTTGTTTAAACTGTTTGATGAGTATAATCTAATTTACCAAGTGGGCGATGGCGTTTTACAGTACGAGAAAGGCTTGATTACCCTTGATTAGAAAAGCATTAGCTCTTGTGTATTGTGCGGCTATTATGTTCTTGTCGCATCAATCAAACCCAATATCTCTTCCTGGTTCGTTTTATTCCGTTGATAAATTTTATCACTTTATAGAGTTCGGTCTGTGTGCAGCACTTGTGTTTTTTGCCTGGGCATATAATAAAAAATATATCTTGATATTGATTATTTCCTTCGCGTTATCAGATGAAATTCACCAATTTTTTATAGCAGGAAGAACCTGTTCTTTTTTCGATTTTATAGCCGATATAATTGGTATATTACTTGTGTATTTTCTTTTTAGACTTAAAGACAAGGAAAAGCCTTTACTGGTATAATTTAAATGATAAGCAATGATCATGAAAATTGTTTCTGGGGGTGAAATATTAGTTTAGTTTGCAATGTCGCAGTTTATTTAAAAGAAAATGAACTCATTCTCGTTTATTTTGATTCAGATCAATTGTTATTAGAAATCAAAAAATTTGAGTTCACTATCTCGAAGAAAAAGAGTGTAAAACAGCTACTAAGTCCTGTCAGAAGGCATATTAAAGGCAATACCAAAAGATATGCGATCAGTCGTATCTATATTATTCCAGATACCGATTATTCTTTTGAGAAATACCTGACGCTATCAATAAACCCCACTGATGATTTTTTGCTATCAGTTAAAAAGAAGATACAACAAGTATTCGCAGATACCTATAATAAAAAATCTATTTATTACAAAATTGAGAGAGAAAAAGCTGATAAAAATGTTGAGTATTTATTGTCAGTTATCACGATTGATCCACTCTTTCAGAAGAGTGTTGAAAAATCATTAAGCCTATCCCGCCAGATTCGTGTTCAGTGGATGCCTTATTATTACAGTCTTAATAAAGTAAATTATCCGCACCCAGATCCAGAGATGGATTCGCTAATAATTCATGTTGCAAAGAATTATACCGACTTAATAATAGTCGCTGATTCCCAAATCCAGTTCGTTAAACGTGTTACGTTTTCATTGCCGATGATTGAGGCTGTATTGACTAAAGACCACTTTTCTCAAAATCAAGTGAGAAACGCAATTGATATTGATTTAGATTTCAATAGCTATGATAGTTTCCAACGTGGGATTTCATTTAAAATGCTCGTGGATAATTTTTTGAAAGATATTAATCGGGTTATTCAGGTGTATCAATCAACATTTAGTCGAAATATTGATGAAATAGTTATTAAAACAGATAATTTCCAGAAAAATAATTTAGCTGAATTATTAGCGAAACAAACCGGAATTCAATCTAGGTATCACAAAAATAATACAGAAATAAATCCTGTGAGCGAAAATCAAATAGCACAGTTAGCCCCTTCGGATATAGAGCTTCTTATCGGAGTGATTCATGCAGACAAGCGAGGTGATTTGTTCCTTCCGATTCGGGCAAAGAATCCTGGTTTTCGACATGCTCTAAAACAAAAGTTATCTTTAACGTTTTTAATCGATAATCCATGGAAGAAACTGATTGTTGGATTGTTATGTGTTCTTGTGATATTTGCCAGTGCTAATGCCTATTGTTCAAAGCTGTATGAAAGATCGACCAAAAATCTATACAGCATCAAGAACAAGCTGGGTCGTGTTAGAAACAAATTTTCAGACTCAATCGATTCTTCTAAAGAAATAGCTGAGTATAAAGATCTTATTGCGGATGTGAATGTTAGTAATAAAATAATAAAGCAATCAGCGAAAGTGTTAAGACTCATTTATAGGAAAAGAGGGGAAAGTATCAATGTAGTGAATGTTATATTCGATAGCAGACAATCCAAATTTGAAATATTTGGAGAAACAACGAGTATTGAGGACGTTAATCGTTACTTAGAATTGATCGGACAGGAATTGATCGGTGTTGAACTAAATGTTAATCGAATTGAGAAAATATCAGCAAGAAGATATTCATTTCACATAGATATTAATCTAAGCTCGATGAAGGCTGAGGATTAATATGAGGATATTTAAACAACAGGAAGTGTTATTGCCAAAAGAAAAACAATATTATATTTGGGTATTCCTGTTTTTGTTGATGATTGTGTTATCGCAGTTTTTTCTGTATCCCAAAATTATGCGGATAAGACTAAATATGAAGTTATCCTATACTTTTCAAAAGCAAATTAAAGCTTATGAGAAAAAAATAACAAATTCGATGCTAGAAAAAATAAGAATGAAGAAAGATGTTCAAGCGTTTAATGCATTATTTAAAAGTCAGAATAATCCAGTTATAGAATTCAATCGTTTTATTGAGAATACAATCGGTGGAGAAAAATTGAAAAATATCTCTTCTGGTAAAAAAATAGTGAATACACACTTAAATGAATACCCTGTTTATATTGAGTTTGCAGACAGTCCACTTGGTCTTTCCAGGTTTATTAGCAGCTTATCTTCTTTTTCATTTCCTGTTGAAATTACGAGTATCGAAATAGATGCCTTATCACGTTATGAATTATTTGCTAGAATACAGATGTTATTAAAGGAAAAGCAAGGAGAACCGATTGGACGTAAATGAGATAATGGATTGTTTGCCACACCGCTATCCTTTTCTACTCGTAGATAGGGTGCTTGAGCTAGAAGAGGGTAAACGAATAGTGGGTATAAAGAATACAACGATTAATGAACCTTATTTCCAGGGGCATTTTCCCGGGCATCCAGTTATGCCGGGCGTACTGATGATAGAGGCTCTCGCCCAAATTTCAGGCATTCTTTTAATGGCTTCTATTCCAAATTCAAAAGGTAAATTAGCATATTTTGCTGCTATACAGGATGTCCGTTTTAAACGGCCGGTATTGCCGGGGGATCAGTTGCGCTTAGAAGTTGATTTAAAAAAAATTAAGAGGTCTGTTGGAAAAACTCTTGGTAAAGTATTTGTTGAAGGCAAAGTTGTTGCTCAGGCGGAGATTACTCTTGCAATTCAGGATGCTCACGTAGAAAAGCGAATTGACCCAACTGCTAAAATCCATCCAAATGCCGAAATTGGGAAAGATGTTACCATTGGACCTCATGCTTATATCGGCGAAGGGGTGAAGATTGGGAATGGCGTAATTATTGAAGCTAATGTGGTTTTAGAGAAATGGGTCACAATCGGAAATGATTGTCACATCCACTATGGAACTATTATTGGGAATACTACTCAGGACAAGAAATATAAGGGTGAAAAAAGCTATGTCGAAATCGGGGATCGCAACGATATTAGAGAATATGTGACGATCAATCGTGCCACTGAAAAGGGTGGGAAAACAAAGATAGGCAATGATAACCTATTATTAACAAGTGTTCATATTGCACACGACTGTGTGATAGGAAACAATGTTGTAATATCAAATGCTGCACAGTTAGCAGGTCACCTCCAGATTGGTAATAATGTAATTATTGGTGGCATGACCGGCATATTACAGTTTACTCGTATCGGTGATTTTGCAATGGTCGGGGGGTACTCCTCTGTGCGACAAGATATTCCGCCACATATGTTAGTGGAGGGAAATCCAGCGGTTATTCGATCTCTAAATATAATTGGAATGGATCGACAAAATTATTCGGTAGAACAGAAAAAAGCAATGAAAGATGCGTATAAGTCTTTTTATAGAGCGAAACTAAATACGACTCAAGCGATTGAGAGAATTAAAAAAGAAGTAAAACAAACGCAACAGGTTGAAGATTTTGTTAAATTTGTAATGGCTGACTCTAAAAACGGTATTATGAGAAGGGGAACGGCCAGTAAAACAACCGAGAACGACCCCACGTAGCAAGTTATGCCAGAGCCGATAAAAAGACTACTGATACTAACCGGGGAAGTATCCGGTGATCTGCATGCATCATACCTAGTTAAATCCATTAAGAAACAAATCCCAGATGTATTAGTATATGCGGTTGGTAGTGGTAAGTTGAAAGCTGAAGGTGCTATTATAATTTCTGATATATCCAAAAAGTCGACAATCGGATTTTTGGAAGCGTTCACATTAATTCCGACCTTATTAAAACTGAGAAAAAAAATTGTTACTCTGTTTAATAAAATAAAAATTGATAGAGTTGTGTGTGTTGATTATCAAGGATTTAATATGATTATTGCTAAAGAAGCGAGGAAAAGAGGTATTCCCGTTGCATATTACATTTTGCCTCAAGAATGGGTGTGGGGGTCGGAAAAAGGTATGGATAAGGTCGTTTCCACTGCAGATAAGATGGTTGCGATTTTTAAAGATGAATATCGTAATTATAAGAAATATACTGAGGATGTTCGTTATTACGGTCATCCTCTTATTGATATTATTAATCAATATAAAGAGGCCAGTGATCAAACAATTAAATCAAAACATAAGTTAATTTCTGTTTTTCCGGGTTCAAGAAAGCAGGAAATAAAGTATATATTCCCATCGATGTTAACTATAATCAAAAACCTAAAAAAATATGATAACAAATTTAAGTTTGTCATTAATTTGCCAAATAAACAGTTCTTAAAGAGCATTGAATCGATGCTGGAATTATCCTCTTTGGATATTCCAATTCGAATTGGACAAACATATCCGACATTAGAGGAAAGTCAGTTCTCAATTGTCACATCTGGGACGATCTGTTTGGAAACCACCATTTTTAAAGTCCCACATGTTATTTTGTACCGTTTTAATAAGTTGTCCTATCCATTTATCAAGAAAATACTGAAGGGGTTTAAGTATAATCATTTTTCATTAACGAATATATTGGCAGGGAAAGAGATTGTAAAGGAATACTTGCAAACATATAAAGAAGCTGAAGTATCAGATTATATAAATTGGCTATTTAATGAAAAATCACGCTTGAATAAGCTTAAAAATGATCTTGGAATTGCAGGAGAAAAGCTTAAAACAGCTGATAATAGCAATATAATCGATTCGGTTGCCGATTATATAATCGAGTAAGTATTTAGACCAATACTTGCGCAGATATTCCTAAAAAAAAATTATTAGTGAATTTTAGCACTATTTATTGTATTATTATCCCTACGAAATAATAAATGACAGTGTTTAATATACTAAAACCAAATTGGTTTACGGTTTTTTACGGAAACGAATTTCTGGTTGCAGTTAATGCTTAGCAATTAGTTTTCCTGGAAACCAATTGCGGTAGAGTATAAAACGGAAGGAAGGGGTACTAACTTGGATAATATTATTGTTCAGAAATATGGTGGGACAAGCGTTGGAGATGCAAATAAGATCAAACGCGTTGCTGATCGTATTATAAGATCAAAAGAGCAAGGGAATAATATGGTCGTAATTGTCTCAGCAATGGGCGATACTACTGATGGATTAGTCCGATTAGCAAAAGAAATAATGCCCGTTCCGGCTGGACGAGAATATGATGCATTGATTTCAACCGGGGAGTCGATTTCTGCGTCATTATTAGCGATGGCCTTGCATGCAAAAGGATATGAAGCACTTTCCTTAACAGGGCGCCAAGCAGGTGTTTATACTGAGGATGTACATAATAAAGCAAAGATTATGGATGTTAAGCCTGCGCGAGTTGAAGATGAATTAAATTTAGGTAAAATAGTGATTGTCACCGGATTCCAAGGTGTTAACAGCCAAGATGATATTACAACCATTGGTCGTGGTGGTTCCGATACATCTGCAGTGGTTATTGCCGCAGCATTAAATGCCAAAGTATGCGAAATTTATACGGATGTTGATGGTGTATATACTGCAAATCCATCATTAATAAAAAATGCTAGAAAACATAAAGTTATTTCATATGATGAAATGTTGGAGATGGCAAGCCTTGGCGCCGGAGTTTTACACCCAAGAGCTGTTGAGGGTGCCAAAGAATATGGTCTAGAGATACATGTCAGGTCCAGTTATAATTTTAGTGAAGGTACAATAGTGAAGGAGGTTTCAAAAATGGAAATAAAAAATCCAGTAACAGGTATTGCCTATGATGAAAATGTTGCAAAAATAGCAATTCTGGAATTGCCAGATGAGCCAGGGATTGCAGGTCAATTATTTACAATTTTAGCCAATGAGAAAATAAATGTGGATATGATTATCCAGAGTAATCAGGTTGATAGTCATAATGATATTGCGTTTACAGTATCAAAAGATGATCTAAGCAGAGCATTAGAAATTACTAAGGACTATGCACAAAGTATTAAAGCTGCGAAAGTGGTGAACGATAAAGATGTTTCTAAAATATCAATTATTGGAGTTGGAATGGTGTCTAGCCCAGGTGTCGCCGCTAGTATGTTCTCCATGCTAGGTGGAAACGGGATTAATATTGATTCGATTACAACATCTGAGATAAAAGTATCCTGTATCATTAGCTCAAAAGATACCGAGAAAGCGGTGAAATTGTTGCATGATGGATTCCAACTAGAAAAATGATCCAAATTCTAGGGCTATTAGTTTTCTATTTGATAGCATCACTTCCTGGGATGACGTACGTATTAGACAAAATCGAAGCAAGTAAATCACGCGTGCGATTTAAGCATAATGAGAAAGTTAAGGTTCTGCAATACACCGAATTTTATCAGTTTTGGTTTATCGTATTCTTCGAAGTACTTAAACTAGCTGCCTTGATTTTTATCCTAATGTCAGCAAATATATCTTGGCTATTTGCTTTTCTTGTGGGTATTGTATTCCCATATTGGATGAGATTAAAGCCAAGAGTAATGGGTGTTTTCCCCATAGTATTTGTGCTATTTGCAAATGTGTGGCTAGGGCTTTTTTATATAATTATGCATGGGATCGTATTTCTTAAGATTAAACCACTTAGATCATATATCGATCTTATGTATTGTACCGTTGTGCTTTTGCTTTTTTGGGTATTAAATTTTGACATACAATTTATTTATATCACCATTGCATTTATTTCATTTCAGCTCGTGTACTTGCTATTAACATTTAATAAAAGAACTTCAGTAAAAACTCTATAAACGATATAATAATTGTTGAATGCAACGTTTCCTCCAATAGAATCGGGCTTGCCCGCCGTAGCTCCCAGTGAGCTATGCGAAACTGAAGGAGTGTAGGCGGGATGTAGCGCAGCCCGGTAGCGCACTCGTCTGGGGGGCGAGTGGTCGTCAGTTCAAATCTGGCCATCCCGACCACTTGATGGTCTACACTTTATACGTCTTTGAGGGGGATATCGAGTATATCCCCCAGTCAACGAAAGAAATTCAACAGAATTCCTTTCTGCTCCCCTAGTTATTTGAAAACAATTAATCCTGTTGAAACTGGGATGAACTTTGATTAAATCCCTGTACCCCCTCAACTTTCGGTATCTTAGCAGATACCTCACTGCACCCCAAGAATCTTGAGAACAGATTATATAAAAAGTATCTGGTGCAATAATAGCAATGTTAATAGATCGCTTATAAACCAAGAATTCATTTTTAACTGCCTAGATAATTTCGACATAAACATCAAAGACTTTAATTTTAAATTGAAGTCTCAATTAAAAGACATTAGTATTATTCATTAATACGCAACATTAGCTGTCTTTAAGTAACCTTCACTAAGCAATTAATTGTTTCTCTAAGTCTAAATATTTTACACGACACAATAACGGATTTAATTTATAATTATTTCATTCTCAATGATTATATTAAAAGTCCCGGTTCTAACGAAGGAACTTTCCTTCATTTATTTTGAAATTAATACGTATATTGTATATTATTTAAGAAAGGAGATTTAATGTTATTCAACTCATTTACTTTTATACTATTTTTTATAATAGTCTATTCTCTATATCTCTGCTTATCTCATAAAAAACAAAACATAATGCTGCTTGTAGCAAGTTATATATTTTATGGCTGGTGGGATTGGAGATTTTTGAGTCTTATTGCAATCTCTACAATCATCGATTATTTTGTGGGCATAAAAATAGCAGATAGTGATGATGATAAAAAGAAACGGTTTTATCGTAATATATCAATTGTCGCAAATCTCGGTATACTTTGTATTTTTAAATACTTTAACTTTTTCATAGGCTCTACTATAAGTTTTTTAACAGCAATTGGGTTTCAACCACATCCATTAGCTTTAAATATTGTTCTCCCTGTTGGGATTTCTTTTTACACATTTCAAACGATGTCCTATTCCTGGGACGTATATAGAAAAGAAGTAAAACCTGTTAAAAACTTCCTAGACTTTGCTTTATTTGTATCATTTTTCCCTCAATTAGTTGCTGGTCCAATTGAAAGAGCAAAAAACCTTATCCCTCAAATCATTAAACCACGCAAAGTATCGCTTGAATCATTCTATGAGGGCAGTTATTTAGTGTTCTGGGGTTTATTTAAAAAAATCTATGTAGCCGATCTCTTGGCCCCTAAAGTAAACTTAGTGTTTAATAATTGGAGTTATGGCACAAATACTTGGGTTGATGTCATTATGGCAACTTGGATGTTTGCATGGCAGATTTATTGTGATTTCTCGGGTTACAGTGATATAGCTAGAGGTATATCCAAAATGATGGGGTTTAATCTAATGGTTAACTTTAATCTACCCTATTTCGCAAAAAATCCTTCAGATTTCTGGCGAAGATGGCATATATCTCTTTCGACATGGTTACGTGACTATCTATATAAGCCATTAGGTGGATCTAGAAATGGGAAATTTCTTACATATCGGAATTTATTTATCACGATGCTTTTAGGTGGACTTTGGCATGGAGCTAATTGGAATTTTATTATTTGGGGAATATATCAAGGAATATTACTAATGCTTCATAAAGCATATTTAGATATCGTTTCTAAGCATACACGTTATCAACACATTTCAAAAACAAAAACATATATGTTTATTTCATGGTTCTCTACTGTGTTACTGGTAGCCTATGGCTGGTTAATATTCAGATCACAGTCTTTGTCACAACTCTTAGAGATGACAAAGACGATATTTTTTGGATTAGGTGATCTAGGGGCAGAAATTCTATATCCTTCAATGTTATTTAAAATATTTTGGTTTTTGTTTGTTATCCAACTATTCCAATACTTTAAAAAAGAACTAATGGTTGTGTATAAAACAAAACATTTTTATCTACGAACCATATTTTACTGTCTTACATTTTACTTAATCATTCAAGGAGGGCTTAATAGTTGATGAAACAATTGATTTTTTGTATTTCCAATTCTAAAAAAATTCCGTTTGCTTTTCTTTTATTTGTAATAATTCTATTTATATATCTAATTGATATTAATATTGGCCTTTACCTAAAGAAAAAGAACAACATGTTTATTTACTATAACGAGATACACAGATTGTTTATTCCACTAAAAAACAAAAACATAACAGCAACTTGTGGAATGGATCTTGATTTAAAAAATGAGCTACCTAAAATAAATTTGACATGGCACTACGATAATTCAGGCTATAGAAACAACACAGATATAAAAAATAAAGAAATAATTATAATCGGAGATTCATTCGCTAGAGGAGTATGTAGCACAAACCAGGCAATAGCTGAGCATATAATGAACAATACAAATAAAAGGAATGTTTATAATTATTCTAAATGGAATAATGCAAAAGATGTATTGTCAAACAAGATGCTTAAACCAAAAACAGTTATACTTATATTGGTTGAACGAAATATTAGAATAGAAGCTCTTAAATTAAACCGATTAGAACACATTCATAGATCCTTAACCTCATACCTCAGTATATTAAACAAATATTCTTACTTCAATCGAAAAGAGTTAGCAAATATTAAAGATAAGGTTGCTCCAAGAAATGCGTATTACGAGATTAACAACCATCGGTTTTTATCTGATGATTTAATCGATTATTCAAAACAACTATATTTAGCAATAAACCAACTAGCCAGATACAAAGACATCCTAGACAAACAGAACATAAAATTTCTATTTGTTCCTATACCAAACAAATCTACACTCTTACAAATATCTAATAATAGCTATAATGGGTTTTTAAATAATGTTTACAAGCAACTTAAAAATAGTAATATTAATTACGTTGACATACTAGAAGCTTTTAAACCCTATACATATCAGAAATTATTTTGGTCTTATGATACACATCCAACACCTTATGGAAACTATATTATTGCTAATGCAATTTCAACGCATCTTTAATATTTAATAATATAATTTACATATTTCAGGGCAGGTGGATGAGCAAGTAGGATGCTTGCGAAAGTGAGCGAGTGAAGGCTAATGGCCTGACCCATGGATGGCAGGAGAGTAGCCAAATCTGGTGTAGGGTTCGTAGATCGGATAGCGAAGAATCACCATCTCGGCCAATCATAGAAAGGGATGCAGCGTATTCTAAAGCATAAAAATGGATTGGCTAAGGATATCCTAGGTTATTTATTGAATAATCTGAGTAAAGGTTAAATGTTGGCTTCTTCGTGTGGAATTTTAGCCTCATACTCAACTTGAGATTTATATGCATGAAGATTGATTAGCTAAATATTATACAAACGCCTCAACTGAATAATTTTAGTCATTAACACCTATCGAAGTTTTTTTTGAATATCGTCGACAAATTTCTCAATAGATGAAAATTCAAAAATGTCGTGAAATGCTCTTGCAAAGACAGATTTCTCAGGACTACGCGCCCTAAATAACTTCGCAACTATTCCAGTTTTTGCTTTATAGTACATTGTAAGTGTCTCCTCACTAAAATCTTTAATAAAACTTGGATTTAACTCGGCATCTGTAAATTGATTCACATACTCACCTGAATGAAACCTAGCGATTATCTGGGTTGCTAGCATAAACAGCAAGGCAGATCCATTCCTCAATGAATTAAACTCTGAATTGGTTGTTAATGACGTGTAATAAAGTCGGTTTTCCATTGGAGAAGCTAAAGCCTCTTTGGTTAAGCGTTGATTAAACTCAGCCGGTGTAATCAAGGGCTGAGTTGTTAGTCTTCTTGCATAAACAACTAAAGATGGACGGTTGCTTAGATCCATATTATGTCCTTCCACAATAACACCATAATCTTTTAGCACATGATGCATTAGCTCAATGTCATTACGCATGTCTGTATCCACTTCCACCGCCATAAATCCTCCAGGATTTAATCTACTTATTAAGCCTATAACGTTATCAACCTGACGTAATCCAAAATATGTTGCACCTGAAAAACTAAAAATAAAATCTTGCATGGGAATCGTCGAGAAATCAACGTTATCAATATCACAAGCAAAATCGTTGATATCAGGATTTAAGGTGCCCACTAAAGACAAGCTAGAGGCCTTTATTTGTGGGAAGTGTGTCATTAGTTCAGTCAATGCATATCCTTTTCCAGCTCCAAGCTCAAGCACATTCTTCGCATCATGGAGAAATTGAATGCCTTGATTGAAAACTCGATGAATTTCATTTCGGAGTTTATACAACATATGTGTCTCGATATACGTCCAGTCCCGATCAGTGGAATACCGTTCCAACTCCCTATTCTCTGACAGCTGATCCAATTTATGACATACGTTAGCATTATGTGACAAGACCGTCTTCTCTTTAAACGTTGATATTATTTTTAAGTACATTTATTTGTCCTTTTTTCTATTTTTATAATTATCGGTACTGACTTTTAAAAATCCCAATTATTATTAGTTTGGGATTTCAGGTATTTATTTTATTAGTTCGGAAACTGGCTAGAAGCCATCGATAGCGGGAGCTATTAAGTTTCCCTATCTCTTAATTGAATCAGCCTTAAATAGTTGGTTTATTTATATTTAGTTTTTTTAAGTTTTTGGATAAGGTGCTCACTTAATTTTTTTGCTTGTTTTTTTATAATCAATTTCTAAAAATATTTACTCAAATACACTGAATTGGAGTCTAATGAACTTTAATAAGATGAAGTCTGAGGCCTTGCCATTATTGAAGAGCCAATCTATCACTGGATTTCAGCGAAGCACGAAAAGTAACTGGGGGGCGAGAGGCCGTCAGTGAGACACGTAATGGCGAAACCGAACGAACGCCGACCAGCGGGAGGATAAGCAAGTAGGATGCTTGCGAAAGTGAGCGAGTGGAGGCTAATGGACGGAACCATGGATGGTGAAGGAGAGTAGCCAAATCTGGCCATCCCGACCATTTGATAGTCTACAAATTGCATGTCTTTGAGGGGGATATCAAGTATATCCCCCAGTCAACGAAAGAAATTCAACAGAATTCTTTTCTGCTCCCCTAGTTACTTGAGAGCAATCTATCTTGTTATGTTCAAATCTGGTTTAGGGTGCGAAGCTCGAGGTAGCCACATCCTGACCAACAACTAAAAGGGCTAAAAGCGTATCCCTAAATCCCCCCAATAGTTTTTTCTAAAAATCCAATGAATTATTGTCCAATATTAAGTATCTGTTATAAGTAAAAGTAGTATGGTATATATTAAGAATAAATATACCATAAATAATCATTGCAACTATAGCTAATTCTGATCGATATCTTTTGCAGTGGAGAAAATCCATAGAAAAAATGTTTAGGAGGAAGCTATGTATAACAAAATAATAGCAATTAATAATGATGATATTGAACTAATGGCTTTAGAATTAAAAAAGCGTATTCCTGCAGATTTAGGGGAATTAGGAGAACGCTTAACAATAACTGAAATTAAAAAATTATTAGTCCTGATATTAAAAGCTGCAAGTTCTGGTAAGATTTTATTAAGAAAAATTGACCCTGGATTCTGTTATGAACGCAATCCTTTTTTTAAAGATTTTTACCCGTTTAACCTATCAGCTAGTTCTGAAGAAGAAAGGAGCGCATTTCCTAAACTGAAAAAAGCATGGAGCGATATACTCGATTTTCGGTATAAAGTTTCTGGATTAGATGATCCCGGAGTTAAAGGGTACGTAGCTCCAGTAATAATAACTTTTACAATGGTAGATAAGGAAAACTTAAAGTAGAAAAGCCAGAGTGTACTTAGTATTACCTCGTGCGTGCGCATGGGTGGGTGTGTAATAACTGTTTAATATTCCTTAGTAAATACTCTTTTTATGGTGTCGCTTTTTTTACTATGCTTGGTAAGAAAATTCATCGATCTGATTCATCTCACAACAAAGGATATATTGATGGTAATGAAATAAGAACGTAATTCGCTTAGGCAATGATAAGGATTTTAAAACTAAGAATAGAAAAGACCGAGAAATCCCTATGCCAGAACAGCTACAAAGTAAAATGAAAGAATATGTTTCTACTTGGGTGAATTATCCTCACATAGAAGTGCTTCCCAGAACACAAGAGCAAAAAGTCTTTCTATTTTGTGATAAATTTGGAAATAGGATTAAGTCTTTTATAAAGGCTTTTATGAGATTAATGAGAGAATGTGGTATTAAAGATGCAACAATCCACACTATGAGACATACGTATGCTTCTCATCTAGTTATGGGTGGTTGTCCTTTGCGAACGTTGATGGAGTTGTTAGGACATAGTGATATAAGAGTAACCGAAAAATATGCACACTTAAGTGATGGGCATAAACAGGATGCAGTTAAACTATTGGGATGCAAACAAAGGAGTTGTAATATTACTACAGTATAAAGGTGTGGTAATATTACAACTAGCAATGTACAATGTCATTATGAAATGCTTATTATGTAACGAACAAATTAGTAGAGGTATCGCTCATTATGGACTTCATTTGAGGTGTTACAGAAAGGTGTTTAATGAATCTAAATATCTCGAATTTAAGAGTTTAAATAGGCTAACAATAGAGTCTGAGAAAAGTGATTCTTATATGAATTCATTTTTTATTGGGAAATTTCGTAAGTATGAAGCGAAATTAAATAACGTTAAATATATCTTAAAGTTTCAGGAATCTTCCTGGCCAGAGTTAGTCCCAGTAGAATATTTTTGTAATAAACTAGGGGATGCACTTGGTGTCTTCGTTGCTAAAGGGTATGCTGTAATTGAGTTTCAAGGGGAGCATGTATATATTGTTAGAAATTTTATGCAAGATTTAGCTGCTCCAAATAACTTGGAGCATATTTATCATCACGTTAAAGAAGGGCAAAAGAATTTTAATGTAGAAAATATTGCTAATTCTATTATGAGAGAAACAGGCTCCATAATTGAGGTAGAGAAATTTTTATATGGAATTTTATATGATTCTCTAATAGGTAATCATGATAGGCACGGTAGAAATTTGGGAATTATTAAATCTGGAGCAAAGACTAAGTTAGCTCCAATATATGACAATGTATCTGTTTTAGGAATTGAGGAAGGACCATTATTAGAGGCTGATTGGGATCCCAAAGGGAAAATATATACAGCAGATTCTGAAGAGCCAGGAATTAAAAATTATGTAAAAGAGTTGAGAAGGTTGGAGTTTGAAAATATAGTAAGGAAATTCTACAATAAATTAAGTAGAATTGATTTAGATCAAATATTAGAATCGGCTCCATTGTTGTCGGATAGAATGAGAAACGCATTAAAAAGATTAATAAATAAAAGAAGGAGTGAGTTCTATGAGGAATATAATTGTGAACGTATTCAGTCAAAACAAAACTAATCGCATATTGGTTGGGATACTATGGCGGGAAGATAGCATGTATATGTTCCAATATTCAAGAGGTTATTTGAGTAAAAATAAGGCAATACCTCTTGGACCTGACCTGCCGTTAGATAACAAAATTATTAGTTCGAGGATGCTATTTTTGTCATTTTTGGATCGAATACCAGAGAAAACTAATCCTGCATATTCTCAATATTGTGAGCAATGGGAGATAGATCCTAAGGAAGAAGATAAATTGAGGCTTTTGGTTACAATAGGGCACAGGGGGCCTTCATCTTTTATATTTAGAGAAGACAACGATTTTCCTATTAATGGGCGAGACCTTAAGCGATTTAGAGTGGAATTAGGCCTAACAGTTCGAGAGTTCGCGATGTTTTTTGATACTCAACCATCTACGGTTTCCAAGACAGAACGGGGATTCCTTGAATCTAGGCTTTTATTACAATATTGTGAGGTGTTAACAAAAGTTCCGTCTGCTTTGAGGTTTCATTTAAAAAAAAGAGGGCAATTTCTTCATGATGACAAAATAAACAGTATAAAAGGAAGAATAAATAGTATGATAGAAAAAATGAATTCCAAACTATATTTGTAGTAAAAATACAACAGTCAAAACCTGTTGCACTATTGCAACGCATGTCAACATTGTTTTTTCTAAAAATATTTACTCAAATACACTGAATCGGAGTCAAATGAACATTTATGAAATGAATCCTAAGACCTTCCCAGTATTGAAGAATCAAGCTATTGATAGGATGTAGATATCTAGAAGAATTTAAAAGGGGGGCGAGTGGTCGTCAGAAGTTTTTGTATGTATTTCTGGAATATTTTTTTAGCTGGCGATCATACTTGTTGGAATAACAAATAGCTGGTTTGATTCTTCAGATTTTTTGTCTTTAAATTTTTCTAAAATAGTCTTTAATGCGTGTTCAAGAGTCAGCCCTTGTCCGATCAGTTCTTTAGTCATGGAGGGGATATCTTTCCCAAGTGTTTGTTCTAGCATATTTAATAACTCTGAGGGTAACAGATTTTTTATATTAGGACTAATAACTGATTCGAGTAAGTTTTCAATATTAGATGGATTAGACTCAAGTATGGCTAGTAGAACTTTTTGGATCGCAGCTTCGGGAGACATCCCATTTTTAATAAGAGCTGCTATTTCTTGGATAGATGAATCTGAGAGTAAGTTATTTAAGAGCTCTTCGATTATTTCGAAATTGTCATCGAGCGGGTTGATGTTAGAAAACAGCGACAAATTAGTTTGAATGTTATTTGGCATATTGCCGATTGAGTTTAAGTTGCATAATTCCGATAGAAGCTCAATTAGCTTATCAGTACTGCATCCTTCAAAGAGTGATTTTATGAGTTCTACAAGATTTGTTGTATCGGTTATTTCGGAGAGCATCGAAATAAATTCTAAAAAATCTGCTCTGCCGGGTGCGGTTGAAAGAGTGTTAACGTATTCTAAAAAATCTTTTCTTCCAGGGGCATTAGCTAGGGTGTTTACATATTCTAGAAAGTCTACTCGTCTACCAGGAGTATTGGAAAGTAGTTCTACGAATTCTAAAAAATTTGCACGACCAGGGGTATGAGCCAGAGATTTTATGTATTGGGTGAGATTGGGTCTGTTTGAGTTGTTGGACAGCGAATCTACAAAATTTAAAAAGTTTTCTCTTCCATTAAATATGTAACTTTTTTCAATTGTAATATCAGGAATCATCCACGTTGCTGAACTCATTTCCCCCCCCTAATTGGTGTTGTTATTAGTTATATCGTAATAATGAACAGGAAATTTGTATGAAATAATTACGTTATAAGATAAACTATCTTCATGTTTTGGAAGTTGGCTTAATAGTTTTTTAAGTGTAAATTAACAATGAGCCTAGGAATAACGCATAAGGAGTTTTTATTATGATAAAAATACCAGAAGAAGTTAAAATTGCAATTCATAAAACAAATCCCATCTGTGTCGCAACTGTTAATGATGAATATATCCCGAATATAATATATGTTACTTTTTTGAAATGCATAAATGATACAACGATAGTTATTGCAGATAATAAATTTGTAAAAACGAAAGATAATATATTGGCCAATTCGAATCTTTCTTTTGTTGTACTTGATTCAGAAACTAAAAAATCATATCAGTTAAAAGGAAAAGTAGAATATGTGCAAATTGGACGAAAGTATCAAGATGTGTGTGATTGGGTACAAGAAAAGCGACCGGATCTTCAACCTAAAGGCGCTTTATATGTGAGTATTGATGCAATATTTTCTGGAGATAAGAAAATAGTGTAGTTTTGTTGGGTGGTGGGATGCTTTAACCCTATTGCAGATGTTTACTGATCGCCCAGCTACTTGAGACCAATCAAGTTTATTGTTTGATGTATTTGCGTCCTTTTATTAGTATTTTTAGTGGGTATTCTTATCAAAAAAACAGGCGATATAAAATATAACAACTGGATAGAGGCAGGGCAATTGCATTAAAATCTATTTTTCTCTGGAACCTTAACCATCGGGCAAATAAGAGTTTGCTAATAATATATAGTTAAACGAATCTGTTGCCCACACTGGATTTTCAACAAATTGA
>Ga0075111_1000258_pt1 | contig 25488 bp, 41 predicted proteins | sample AntAceMetag02UKK_FD_69787 | JGI IMG/M metagenome (GOLD analysis project Ga0075111, IMG submission 69787) | Saline lake microbial communities from Ace Lake, Antarctica - Antarctic Ace Lake Metagenome 02UKK | ecosystem: Environmental > Aquatic > Non-marine Saline and Alkaline > Saline | place... | reverse complement strand
TACTTTCAGTTCTCCTCCGGTATCCTCCATGGCGTGATAGGCATTGGTACAAAGATTCATTACAATTTGATGAATTTGTGTGGGATCAGCTTTGATCACATCACAGGCTGGACTGATATTTTGTTTAATCTCAATGGTAGTTGGGATGGTAGACCTGATAAGTTTTAATGCTTCTTTGACAATCGGCTGTATTTTCATCAGTTGTAATTCATTAGCATCCCGGCGGGAGAATGTAAGGATCTGTTTTACCAGGTTTTTGGCTCTCAAAGCACTGGTATGAATTGCTTTCAGGCTGTCTTGTAAAGGGCTGTTTTGGGGGACATCATCTAACAGCATCTCCGAGTGACCCAGGATGGGAAAAAGAATATTATTAAAATCATGGGCAATACCTCCGGCAAGCGTACCGATGGATTCCATTTTTTGAGCTTGTAGGAGTTGATTTTCGAGTTTTTCTTTATCTACTTTAGCCTTCTTACGATCAGAGATATCTTGTATAATTGCCAGAATATAACTCTCTGAATTATCATCTGTTTTATACATGGCATTAATAGATATAGCGGTATAAACAATTTTACTATCACTACGGATAAAACGTTTTTCTAATGAATAATTGCTTATTTCACCTGCCAGCAATCGTCTGAATTGTGCCAGATCAGGTTCCAAATCATCAGGATGTGTCAACTCCGTCCATGTCATTTTGGACAATTCATCTAACGAATAGCCTATCATATCACAGAAGGCATCATTCGCGTCTACCAAAACTTTTTCCAATGAAGTTATAGTCATACCAATTAACCCTTGTTTGAAAAATGTTCGGAAGCGTTTTTCACTTTCATACAAAGCACTTTCTGCTTGCTTACGCTGGGTTATGTCCCGTGCAATGGATAAAACTGCTCGCTGTCCGTCATAGTCAAATAGCTGGATATGGCTCTCTACTGGTATATGTTGACCTTCTTTGGTTAAGTGCTTGGTTTCAAGAATTATATGGCCGTGAGTTAATAGTTTATTTTTGATTTCATGGGGAGATGCTTTATCGTCTGGAACACGTATATCATGTGGAGTTAATTGCAGAAATTCCTGCCTTGAATAACCTAATTTTTTACAAGCAATCTCATTTATTTGAACGAAACGACCTGGTAAATTATCTTCTGTCAATAGATGAACAAACACACTATCATTAATGGTTTCAAACAAATGATGAAAGCTTTTATCGCTTTCCTGTTGCGCTTTGAAAGTTTGTTTGTGCTCGGATATTTCTTTCTCCAGTTGCTTAGTTTTTTGTTTAACCCGATAGTTTAATAAAGAATTAAAAATTACCAGTATGCCGATTGTCAACAAAGTAAATACACCCAGCCATTTTAGCCAAGTCGGTATTGAAGTAGTTTTCTTATCACCGAACCAGCGATCTATTGATTGGAAATAAATAGAGTTTGGAGACCCCCTAAGATTGATCAGATAGCGATCAACAGTCGATATCATCTCTGCATGACGATTTTTAGTAAATGCATAACGGATTTCAATTGGATTAAAAATAATGGAACTTTTCAACACATTGTAGTCGTTTGCGTATTGTGCCGCAATCAAACGGTTGACAACACCCGCATCGACTTTTTTTTCATGCACGAGTCGAAATACTGATAAAAAGTCATCCACAACCAGATATTTTGCATTAATATTAAAGTTTTCTAACAAATTTTGGAATGCCACTGTATGACCAGCGCGTTTCATAACCGCGATTGTTTTACCATCCAAGTCGAGAATAGATTGAATTTTTGTGCCTGGTTGAGTCACTATCAATCCCCAATTAGTAATCAGAGGATTAGAAGTAAAATCATAAGTATTATGTCTTTTTTGGGTATAACCAATGGCACTTAATACATCAATCTCACCATTTTCGAGTTTATCCAGGCAATCCCCCCAAGCACAGGGGATATATTCTATTTTCCAGTTTTCCTTATTGGCTATATAGGTGAATACGTCAATAACCAGGCCTTTAACTTGATTATCTGTGTCCCGAAAATTTAATGGTTTGTTTTGATGCAGGCCGAATTTAATCGTTTGTTGAGCAAAAATGGGGGATGCAGTAAGTAAGGTGAACCCAATCAGGAATATGGCTAATTTCATCAACTGTTGCATAGTAAAGTCATGTATCCTTTTCTGAATAGTTACAAAATTATTAACCAAGTAGCAGATCATGCTTATTCCAAACAATAAAATCACCAGAACACATTTGGTATTCCAGTCAATTCAATAGAAACAACCATCCAATACATTGAAGGTCAAAGCGAATTCAAATCCATACACCTTTTTCTTTTTAAAAATGGAAATATTCATACCAAGAAAATTATGAAAGAACATAATTTTTGTAAATGATTCATAGCGTTTAATGGTATATACAGTCACGAGTCAAATCACCTAATTTACCGAACGATTCTTTCACCAATCATGGCATTTTAAATATTTCCAAAATATTATATCTGGGATAAACTAAACTTTCAATCTTTAATATGAAATTCACCTATATGGGACAAGGCATTTTTAAATGATTTAATTCTCCGTTAAATTTTATTGGAGACTTGATTTTTCTTCAGATCCCGGGAAGGAATTTTTTAGGATCTGCTAAAATGTGATGTATATAATTAATCTGGAAGAATGGCTTCTGACATTGTGTGTAATTCTATTGGCCTGACTTGTTGTCCATGGATATTCAACCTGGAGAACCACTTTTTGTGTGAACTTCTCGTGGGGAATTTACCCTAAACGTTTAATGGAACCCTATAGTGTGCAAAAAAGGTTTTGATAAACCAGCACAGCCAGTCAGAACCAACAGCAACAAGGACATTAAGAGCAGACAGATATTTTTCATTTGGATCTCCTTTAATAATTATAAGTTTCATATGACCATAACACCAATCGCCTTATAGGAAAATAATTAAATATTAAATATAGAAAAAGAAAAACCCCAGACTTTGCAGTCCAGGGTTTTTCCCAACTAAGGAGAGTTTACATGATCAACGAGTGCCGTAACCAGCGGCAAGTGGACAATAGCAGAAGACTAATTCCCTGCAACAAAATACATTCTATAAATTGTATTCCTATGAAATATAAAGTGACCTATAGCCTTTACTGTAAAAGGTTCCAACGCATATATGAAATATTATAAAAAAATTTTGAGAGAAAAAAGCAAAACCTCTTTAGAGGAAAATGGAACAAATAAATATAAGAAAAATGGTAATTTGGATTTTCAGGGAAATGTAATTTGTATCTTCCTATAGAAACAAGAAATAGAGAATCCGGATTTTAACCAGATCGGGTTTTTGGAAAAAAGCATATCTACTTCCCAACACAGAATCCCAATTCGCATTTTGGCAAATTGTCTCATCTACTTCCCAACACAGGTCTCGTCCTTGGACGCTCCAAAACAGAAACTACCCCCCCTACCTCTAAATAAATCGGACTTCAATTTCAAACACCAACTCAAGCTCCGCTTGTGACTATGGTACCAACCATCAACTCTTCCTTATAAGGAGCACAACTATGTTCGCATCCATCGGTAAACTCTTCGACCTCATCATCATCGCTATCAATGCACTGTCCATCCTCGCAACCGCAGGAGAGAAACGTGCACAGCACCTGGCCAACATCAATGAACATGACATCAACAAAGCAGACGAGGAACTCAAGACTGACATGGCAGAATGGCGTGTCAAACAACAGCTCAAACGTGAGAAGCTCATCACTCCAACAGAGTTCAAGGCAGCAGCCAACGAATAACCTATAACCGTAGGACCTTCGGGTCCTACAACTCTCCTACTACACATACACAGTTAGATAGTACATCCAAAGAGTAAGACCACGATCCAACTTGTCATTAACAACACAGGATAGTACACGGGGGAATAGGGGGAAGGTGAGTGCTAAGGTACTGATATATCAAAGTTTAACCTCTATCCTAAATACTTTTGTTTCTATACACAAGTACAATTCACATCCTGTCTTTTACCCTCATCATATCTATACTTACCCAATACCTTAACACAGTCCAACACTGTTCTGTTGAACACAGTCTATAGAACTTATAGTTTCTATCAATACGAAGTGCGAAGCACGGAGTACAGTAGGAACGAAGTTCCTGCTGATACATCGTACAGTTCACCTATCATGTAACAAGCTCCGCTTATGAGAATGGAATTTATTCAATCAATCTCTAAAGGATCCGCAGGACCTTGAGCGGAGCGAAAGGAGTTTACCTCATAATGTCCAGTAAACAACAGCACACCATTAACCTTCATGGCATTAAACGTGATGCTTCCGCTTGTACCACTCAAGAAGCCAGTCTTGTATCTGCATTTGTTGATGATCGGAATCGTTCCTTCTCGGCAGTTGTCCGTGGTGACATTGTGTTCCTTCGTACTCCCTTTGGTCACTATCGGTTGGCCAAACATGCAACTGACAACAGGTACCAAGGCACTATGTACAGTGGCATCAAAGTACATGTCGTTTGTAAAGCAATATCCGGTAAATTGATTTATTGGTCGTAGCGAAGCGGAGTCCAACATGTGCATTGAGCGAAGCGAGATGTGCATGATTGGTCGTAATTAATAGAACCAAGGAGAAATATCATGACCTGTCCTGTATGTGGTGGAACCTTAATTGGTGACGGCTATACATCCGTTGTACATTGCGAAAACTGTGTTGAAGACCATATGGATAAAACTCCAGATGATGGTCCATTTTATTGTGACCTCATTGATGAAGCTACTACTCCCATGACTCTTGAGCAGTTTAATCACTCCAAAGAGTATTGGGCTCAAGAAGACATTCCTTTCTAAATAACCTTTCATGGGGTCTGGTTCATCCAGGCTCCTAACCCAAATAAGGAGATCCGCAGGACTCCGAAGGAGATTCAATCATGCGTAAACAAAGAGGTGCAATGTATCTGCACAAATGTATTACCCGTCAAGACCAGTCCTATAATGGTATCGTCAAGTTAGTCAATCCTAATCATGTTAGAACTATAGAACTGGTTTCCAGTGCCAGAAAGAGGGTGAAGAATGTTAGATGCAATTAAATTCGGAATCATCTGGGGTTGTGCCCTCAGTGCCATGGCACTCATGTTGTTAATGTAATCGTCATTCCCCAATTCATCAAACGCAAGAAATAATTCAGGAGTCCAATCATGTTTTCAGCAAATCTTAATGACTGGCTTGAACTGTCAGACCTTCAGGTGTCTCCTGAAACAAACCTATTTATCAACATTTACATTGGCTGTCCCGAAGGTATTGATTATTGGCAACAATATATCAAACACCCTTAAATTAAATAACCCATGTTCATACCCGTCAACTCGGCGGGTATGAATATTCCTCTTAAAGGAGACAGTCCATGTTGGACCGCACATTAAGTTTTCTCATCACCACTTCCATATTTTTCTTCCTTGGATTTGGCACCCTTGCATATGTCGCAATATTTGACCCAAAAAGTAATGAGTATTTAAATCTTTCTGTTAATTTTATTTGTAAACTTTTTACATTCTTCGGTTAATATCAATCACTTAGATAAATATTCCACAATTTATAGCTGATACAGTCAGTGGCACTTCGTGCATGATTGTGGAATATACCCTCAACTTTAAAAGGAGATAAACCAATGACCCAAAGAATCATGACCGCAAAAACCAAGAAGAAATATTATACCGAAGATTGGCAGCTCCTCGAAGAGCTTGGCCCGGAACTGCCACGGCCATGGCGTCCTAATGTATGTGCGGGCAGAGAAAAAGAATACAACTCTAAGGTTAGCCGGAAGAGAAAAGCGTACCACTCATTCTCCATATTCAACCATGGAATGGATCTTGATCTCCTTTCCCTTTTAGGGACAACTTGGGGCTTAGATCCCCATGAGACTGCCATATATATTCATCCATCTGAAATTACTAAATATGTTGGACTCACCACAAGGAGATAATCATGACAATACCTGAATCACCTGGAATGGTGTTCGTTGATGGACTTGTTGCGGTAAAAGCTGAACCAACATCCCCATGGGAAATAGAACAAGAGGGTTACGTCATGTTGGGTCGGTATTACAGAACACCAGTACCAACAGATTACATGTTGTGTGTCACAAACACTGGTACCAAAACTATTTAAAGGAAATAAACCATGCACAAAGATAAAGTAGAGATCCTCTTGTACAGCTGGAGTTGTGGCTTTGGTACATTACAGACACTGGAATACCTTGTCACTGCTGGTCACTGCTCCACTCCTACAGAGATAAAGGAGTTCTTTGCCAAAGAAGACAAGGCCTTAGATGATTACTTCAAGGCATATGCTGCAAGCAGCAATTATACATCGATACAGCCTTTCGGATGAAGACAAGCACTTACTCTTCCCCCATGATCAAGTCAGTCGTGTTTGCGCTCACGCGCATGATCATGGGGAATACTCCCCTTTATAAAACCAAAACTAAAACCAAGGAGAATTAATCATGGCAAAACCTTCCAAAAGAAATAGTAACCAGGGCCAAAAAGTTGACAAATCCAAAAAGAGTCGTGCAAAGGCATTCGCCAACTGGACCATCGTGAAAGCTGATGGGTCAGAGATCCGGTGTGACAGGGGATTCCCTCTGTTCCAGAATCCGGAATATCCTTCCAAGAAAGAAGACCTCTTGATTGAGATGGCTCAGGCCATGGGTGGTACCCTTGAGATTGGCATGAAAATGACCATTCGTATGAATACCGAACCCGAGAAGATTGATGCAAATGAAGCACTTGCCGGCATCTTCGGCGTTGTTCCTGCTGCTGCTTAAAATCATATAACCATACTGGGATGCCTTTTGGGTGTCCCAGTATTTTTTTGAGGAGAGAGTTTTGCTAAGAGAAGATGAGAAGTACCTGTACGATCAGCTCATGGAAGATGGTGGTATGCCTGAAATAGATGATGCCGTCAGGCGAATCCAAACATATCGATCCAAAACATATACCTCATCCAAGGGAAATCCTTTGGTTAATAAAAACAGGTACCTGGAAGAATGGGAACCAACAGAAGATGACATCAAAGAGATAGTCGTCTGCATCTTTAATGCTGTCCTGGCCCATGGCCGGATGTCCTATCAAGGTCTTTGTGGCATGTTGAACCATAAGATTAAGGTGGAAGACCTGATCGATAGGGTCAATATCATTGCCTCATGTACTGCACTGGTCAGTAAGACAGGCCTTGTTACTGTTGATTATGGTATCTCCGGTGAATATATCATGGTCGATACTGAATATGAAATGGATGACCTGTTGTTGACAGATAGACATGGGACAATCTTTCACAGACCTCAGCTTGTTGAGTCCAACATGGACCCAGAGCAGGGCAGCATGATACTTGGCGGTAAGCTCAAGCACCATAATGGGTTTATTTGTTTGGATCATATCAATAAAATGAATCAGATCCCGTTGTGTCTTAACAAAGAGTTTCTTATGAAATATCCAGAGACTCCCAAAGATGGTTTCCTGGATGAAGGAGACCCGGAGTGGAAGCTCCGCCAGAAGGAAGACCTCTGGGATCTGTATGTTGAGCAGTCCCAGGAAAAAATCTTTGAGATCCTGTCAGTCAAGACCAGCAACAAAAACAGAATATACCTCAATCATAAATACTGTACCCGGGGAAGATCCTATGCAACTGGTTATTACATCAATTCCCAGGGATCTTCTTTTAAAAAAGCAAGCTTACAGCTGGCCAATAAGGAATATCTGAATAAATAATGAACCAGAATATGAAGTTTATTATAAAGGAGAATTTAAACAATGACTGAAACTTTAATCATAACCGGTGTTGATATAAAACTGTTGGAAGAGCAACGTCATACGCTTGCTTACATTAAGAATAACCCCAAACTGTTTCCTCATTTGGATCCACGCAGGCAGGAGGATATTGCAGGTGTTTCAAACATGCTGGATGATTGGTCAGATCAAAGATTTTTCAGGAAAAAATCCGATGCAAATTAAAGGATTCTATTACCAACCTGCAGGTGAGTTGACAATCAAAATACCCTTTTATGCCACCAGGTATAATAATAATTATGGCCACATGAGCCAGAAACCCTTGGGCCTACAGGCTTTAGTGTTGTTTCTTGGCTCAATGATGTGGATTAATATAAGAAAGGAATGGCTATGAAAGACAGAATGAATAATTACAACTGCTGCCGTGAATGTGGCTGCAGCTTCCAAGGCTTCAATAAGCAACATACCTGCTGGTGTTGTATTGAACTCTGGCTCAAAAGAAAAGGATGGCTATGATAGCTGTTATCGTAAATGCTTCAGAGCTTGGAACAAAATGCTGGAATCCGGCAAGGTTCGTGGGGGAATGCGCCATCTGCTCAAAAGTCAGTGCCTGCAAATTTACTGAAGCAGAGCATGGAAGATTGGTTTTGGCAATGAAGGCAGAAAAGAAGTTAGAGGCACTGGCCCAACAAGCAAAGATTAAACGAAAATCAATAGAGGAAAAACTCAATGAAAAAATATAAAGTATATGTGATTATCGAGCGTTTAGAAGATGGTGAATATGAAGAAGAGACCGACTATGCCGTTCCCCTTTGCACTTTCACGGATATAAAAAGTGCCAGCAAGCTCGTTGATAGAATTGTTGATTGTGTCACCGATGATGGTGAAGTGGTATTTGTACCACCACTTAAAGGTGAGAAGAAAGTATGACACCCGTAAATTGGACAGACCATGAATTTGCAAGGTACCTGCGTAAGAAGGACCCCAAATGGACATGGAATCAATTGAACGAATATACTCAGTTTATCTGCAGAGGTGAAATAGTGGCTGTTGCTATCTACAAGAACAGCTCACCAGTGAGCAGAACGATATTAATTGCATAAAGGAAAGAGAAAATGACAGAACCAAAAATAAGTTGGACAACTGAAGAACTACAAAAAGACTTTACCGTGGTTGCATTTCTTGCCCCTTGGGTTGAAGTACGCAGAAAGGCAGATGGTATCGTAGGCACAATGGACTTCAGTGGTAAACCCAGAATGTATTGTAATTTTGTACCCTTAAATACCTAAAAGTGGACATTTCAACCAACTGTTGTATAATTGAACCAGGAGAAATAATATGATCAAGTATAGCCCGTTAGAATACATTATGATCGACATTGCCAATCACAAAGGAATGGATCGACTATCCTTTGAAGCCCGTATAGAATGGGTTGAAATGAATATAGATGTCCTGGAAAGCGTCACCGACATAGCTAAAGACAAGTACCGGTACACTGCTGCAGTCATGGCCTTGAGAGAGATTGAAGCAGGCAAACCCACAGGTCATCTTGTTGGATTAGATGCTTGTGCCAGTGGACCGCAGATTATGAGTGCCTTCATGCGATGTGAAGTTGGCGCCAGAAATACAGGACTCATTGGTCAGGTTAGAGCTGACATTTATACCAAAACAACTCAGATTATGAATGGTGTGCTCAATAAAGTGATAGATTATGACAGGAAAACTGTCAAATATGCACTGATGCCTTTCTATTATGGTTCAGTCAAACGTCCAAGAGAAGCCTTTGGTGAAGGTGAAGAATTGACAGCCTTCTACAAGGCCCAGGAGCAAGTGGCGCCAGGTGCAGCTAAGATTATGAATATCATGTTGGATTGCTGGCAACCACTTGCCGAAGAGTATACTTGGGTCATGCCTGATGGCTTTGAAGTCAAGATCAAGGTCACTCAACAGTATGAAAACAAGATTGAAGTTGATGAACTTGAGAATCATCCAACATTTGTGTACCAGTATGATGAGATCGAAGGCAAAGCCGAAGGCAGAGCAGTGCCAGCCAATGTTGTCCAGGCAACTGATGGCATGATTGTCCGGGAAATGAACAGACGGTGCAACTATAATAAGGATGCCTTCACAAAAGTCAGAAAGCTTTTGATCAAGCGGTTAGGTCAGAAGCACCTCAATGGTGTGGAGCTGGATAGTATCCAAAAACTTTGGATGAAACACTGGTTCCTGTCCTTGGTTGATGTTGAAGAACTGACCTGGGATGATGTGAAAACCTTTGACTTCACCTACACTGATGGTCTGATCAAGCTTATTGATAGAAGTCTTGCTCGTCCGAGCTTTCCTGTAATAATGGTCCATGATGAATTCAAGTGCCATCCAAATTACATGAATTGGATCAGACAGACCTACATTGAAATACTGGCTGAAATCTCTGACAGCAACATGATTGAAGCTATTCTCAGTGAAATCACCGGTGAAGATATCAAGGTTCCCAAGCTCGCTGACAGCATTTCAGAGCTAATCCTGGAATCCGATTACGCACTTTCTTAGAAACCCTTAACATTATGACCCCTTCGGGTACCTTAACTGGTATCTGTAGGGGTCATTTTTTTAAGTTATGAAGAAGTGAGCACACCTCCGGTGTGTTCATGGATTTTGTTTCCCCTTCGGGAAGATGAACTCAAATAGTTAAATAACCTGTGTTAAGATAGTCAAGTTAACCAACCTCCGGTTGGTCAGTGGACCATTTTCCCCTTCGGGAGAGTGACAAACATTAATTTTTTAAAGGAGATTGCATATGGTATAGGGTTATTAAAATTATATTCGTTTTAAAACACCTAAAAACCCACTTGGAGATACCTCTAAGTGGGTTTTTTTATCTATTGTATACAATTTTCAAACTCGAAGACCCTTCTGTTCTGGTTCATCCAGAACTTTTTACACAATTTATACCTGATACTCCGATTCGACAGATTTCAGAGAACTTTTTAAATACATCTAAAACATATAGTAACTTTTGGATTTTGGGGGTTTTTCAACCATACATACCCCATAGTCTATTGGCCTATTTTTAAAGGAGAAATAACCATGCTCGTGAACAGTAAACAATGCAAAGAATTCATCACAATTGCCATGAAAGCAAAACTTGTATCCATGATCCATGGGTCCCCGGGCATCGGGAAATCGGATATTGTCAAAGATATTGCCAAACAATTCAAATTGCACCTGATTGATATTAGACTATCCCAGTGCGACCCTTCTGACCTCCAAGGATTTCCCCATTTTGATAAGGATAGCAGCAGGGCCACTTACATGCCCATGGATCTATTTCCATTGGAAGACACTCCCATTCCTTTAGATTGTAATGGCTTCCTGGTCTTCCTTGACGAAGCGAACTCAGCAGCAATGGCGGTACAGGCTGCAGCTTATAAAATTCTATTGGACAAAATGGTTGGCCAACACAAACTGCATCCCAAGACAGTTTTGGTATGTGCAGGCAACCTGGCAACCAATGGCGCAATCGTAAACAGGATGTCAACTGCTACTCAGTCTCGGTTAGTTCACCTGGAATTGTCTGTTGATCCGGAAGAATGGATCAAGTGGGCAAGTGCTCATTCATTGGATCATCGGGTTATCTCGTATATCCACGGTTGCCCAGATAGTCTGCACAAATTTGATCCAAAACACAATGATCATACATTTGCATGTCCCAGGACCTGGGAATTTGTATCTGATCTTTGTTCCATTACTGGATCCAACTTGAGAGAGATTCTTCCACTGTTGGCCGGAACCGTTGGTGAAGGTGAAGCGAACTTGTTCGTTGCTTACACTGAATCCACAAAGCGGTTACCAACTATTGAACAAATAAGAAAGAACCCTGAAGGTGCTCTGCTGGATGAAGATCCGGCTATGCTCTTTGCTGTGGCCCATATGGTTGCAGCATATTCCAAGATGAGCAATATCGATGTTCACATGAGGTATATCAACCGCATGCCCATGGAATTTGCAACCGTTACTTTAAAAAATGCTCTGAAAAGAGACAGAAGTTTACTTGCCATCGACTGTGTCCAGGACTGGATTGCCAAAGTTGGCGATGAAGTCTTTAATGATTAAGGAGAGTAACCATGTCTCTACTTTTTAAGAAAACACTATCTGACATCATAGACGAGAATGAGAAAGAAAAAAGTAAATTCAGAATTCCAAACAGCACCCCAGTTGAATGTGCTGAATGTGGATGGAACGGGATATTTAAAGACTGCAGAATGGAAAAGGACTCAGAAGGTTGGGAGTATCCAGAGTACATGGTAGCAAGCTGTCCTAAATGTGGTGAGTACATAGATATATAAGGAGAAATAATCATGATTAAACTTAAATTCCGCTACACTGAAATTGGCTATTGCCAGGTCCATTATGGCTGCAAACACCCAGATGGTTACAACCTCTATTACTGTCTTATGGAAGACGGAAACTCTGTCCGTTTGTACCGTTGTTCAAAAGATGGTGAAGCAGACTACCCGGTAAAAGTTACACCTGGAGCTAAAATCGAATTTGAAACACCAACTGACAATTATGGTCAAGACCTTCTTAAACAGTTCAAGGAAAATAACAATGGTGTTTATTAAACCTGAGCTGTCAAAACACAAATACAAGCGAAAACGGCAAATACAGGCATTGTTCCTTGAATGGGTTGTAGACCTTGAAACACGAACTTTTAAAAAAACAGCTGGTTTCTTCATTCCATTTTTCGGTGTTACATCCTACGTCAGACACATGAGAGCCGTTATAAAAGGAGTAATCAATGACAATAACCCCACATGACAAAAGCTTGAACAAAGTGAAATACCAATTAATGGCAAAAGATTCTGCCACTATTTTTTATACCTCCATCCTGTTTTCACTGAAGACCAAATGGAAGAATACCCTTCCAACCGCTGCGACAGACGGAAAGCATTTGTTTATCAACCCTGTTTGGTTTCAAGCACTTGAACCAAAAGCAAAAGTAGGACTGGTATTACATGAAGTCCTGCATGTGGCCTTGGACCATATGACCCGCTGTGAGAATCGGAACCATATGATTTATAACATGGCCGGAGATTATGTAATTAACTGGCTGCTTATCGATAAGGGATACACTTTACCTAAAAGTGTTTTGTACAATCCACGATATGGTGGACTCAGCACAGAACAGGTCTATGAGCTGTTATTGAAGAAGAAAAGAGCAGGTAATTTACCTGGAGATGATGGTAATTTTGGTATTGGATCAGATATTAAAGCTCCAGGGACACCTGCAGAAAACAGCAAAGTTAAAAGAGAAGTCGCTGATATTGTCTTGCGGGCAACCTCTATTGCGAAAGCTTCAGGAGCAGGAATTGGATCTATTCCCGGGGAAATCTTAATTGCCCTGGACGAAACCATTAATCCCAAATTGCCCTGGAATGTCATATTTCAAAATTACATGACCAGCTTTGCCAAGGACGATTATTCCTGGCAGAGACCAAATCGCCGCTTTTTTCCTGAATACTATTTGCCTTCTGCATTCTCTGAAGGCGTTGGCTGTATTGCCGAAGCCGTTGACAGCAGTGGCTCAGTTTCACAGGAAGAATTCTCATATTTTATCCATGAAACAGTTGCCCTCCAGGAGATGCTGAAACCAGAAGAGATAAAGGTAATTGATTTTGATACCAAAATTAAATCTGTCCAAACAGTTACCCGGGATACAGATATTCTCCAGGAACTTACATTTCATGGAACCGGTGGCACACGGATACTGCCGGTATTGGACTGGGCCCGGGATAACAATCCAGAAGTGTTAATAATTTTCACAGACGGATATTTCAGAATGCCCGATGAGGATAAATTCCCTTCATGCCCAGTAGTTTGGCTCATCCACGGGAATGAACATTTCACTGCCCCAGTTGGGGAAATTATTAATTATAATATTTAAGAGGTGCGCATGAATAGACTCTTAGAAGGCACAACCATAATTAAAACCAATATTATCAAACGCACAGTATATGGTCAGCCTTACAAAAGACAGGGAGCACAACCAGTTGATAAGTTCAGGCGATTATTAAAACAACAAAAAATTAAATACTCTGAAGAAATAGATGAGAATCTCACTGTATTTACTTATTAAAAGGAAAAACCAATGACTAACCCCAAGTTTCATGTATGCCCCACTTGTGGATATAAATGGCCCCATGGCTATGACGGTGATCATGACTGCACTGTTTTATTAAGAGAAAAAATTCAAAATCTTGAACGGTGTCTGGAATTGAAACAAGAGCATGGTGGAAAGGATAAAACCTATTTGGCCCTGAAAAACATCATCCACAATGAACTGGGTGTTTCCCGGCAGGATGTTATGACAGTTATTGAAGAAGCTGCTCAAGGCATCATAGAAGCTGCTGTTAAAAAAATTAGTGGCGAAGAAGGCCATACTCTGTCTGACCGAATTGACCAGGCCATGTCCCGGCAAGTTAGAAGAATTGTGGATCCAAGTTCCTATAGTGGACAACAAAAACTGGTTGAAGGTGTGGCTAAGGCCATCACAAAGCAATTGATTATCACAATAAAGGAGAGACCAAGTGGATAAAACAATAACCCTCACAGACGACCAGATGAATGTCATCAAGACATTCCGGGTTTGGTTGGCCGACAGAGATGAAAAGTACATGATTATCTCCGGGTGCGCTGGGAGCGGGAAAACCACACTCATAGGCCACTTATACGAGGCCATGGAGATCCAGGCCAAAATGTATGAAGTGCTACTTAGTGGTGACAGAGATGTTCCCCTTGAGATTTTGCTGTGTGCATCAACCAACAAGGCAGCATCGGTGCTGTCACAGATTACACACATGCCGGTCAACACCATACATTCCACGTTAAAGCTGACAATGGTACCCGACTTTAAAAAAGGCGGATACAAAGCCATTAAGCGCAAAGACTATGCACTGTTACGGAACAAACTGCTGGTCATTGATGAAGTCTCCATGATGAGTGATGGACTATACGATGTCCTGGATGAATCCACCATAGACTGTAAAGTCCTAATGATTGGGGACCAGTATCAATTGGCTCCGGTAAAACAAAAAAAGTCCATCATGGAAAAACTGAAGTGCACCAAAGTGACCATGAATAAAGTCATGAGACATGCTGGTGCTATTCTCCATACCAGTGCTCAGTTCAGAAACACGGTTGAGACTGGAGTATTCCAAGACATCCCTGAACATGACAACGTCTTGCAGGTGGATGGTCCTACATTTCAAAAGTTGATCGATTCTGCTTTTTTGGATCCAAACCTTAAAGAGAACAAGGCCAAAGTGTTGGCCTGGTCGAATGCCCGGGTAGATGAATACAACCAGCACATCAGAAGGGTCAAAGGTTTCCCGAAAGACTTTCAGATAGGGGAAAGAGTCATTACCAACAACACCATTATCTGCACCAAAGGGATGTGGCAGGTAGATAGTCGAGTGCATATCACTAATATAAGTGAATCCACTATTAATCGAGGCGTTGCCGGTTGGTATGTAGAAATTGATGAGAAGTTTACTTCCTTCCTGCCTTGCAGACAAGCAGATAAACAGCAGCTATTAAAAAATCTCAAAGCAAAAGCTATCAATAAAACAGGAAGCTGGTCTGACTTCTATGGCATCAAAGAAGGTTGGTTGGACCTGAGACCAACATATGCCAGCACAGTACACAAGTCACAGGGTAGTAGTTACGACACTGTGTTCATTGATCTGTCTGATATAGGCAGGTGTAACATCGGTTCAGATGTGGCCCGCATGCTCTATGTGTCAATTTCACGGGCCGTTAACCAAGTTGTCCTCTATGGTTCGCTACCTCCAAGATACAGAGGAGCAGTAGCAGCATAGAGAAGGAGAGAACAACCATGCAAAAACCAACACCAGCAATAGAAAGGATGAAATATATAAGAGAAATACATATGGCCCTCTTTGATGCAGTCTTTGGTAGCCCAGAGAGAGACTTAGAGAAGGCTATGTGGATCATAGCCAATGACAACCAGAGGTTACTGGGCTGTTCCACCTGTACCTTCATGTTCCAGGGGAAGTGGTACCCAATAACAACTGGTCCAACCCCATCAGACTGTAACAGAACACTGCACCAGTCACTTATAGAGAAGGTTGATAAGCTCGTGAATGACCTACCCTTTAAGGACAAAGTTATAAAGTCAGGGGTTTACACATTAATAGGTAATGTACTGTCCCGGGCAGGTCACATCGATGATCTTTATGAAATGTTCCCAACTGAAGTTGGGAATCTATTGCCCAGGATTAATATTGAAAAATTTAATAATGCTTTGCCTTTATCTAAGGCCGAAACTTTGGAGATCAGAGAAAATAATGCCACAAACATGGCTCACCTGAAAAAACTCTTAATTACCCAAATGTTAATGGCAGGAATTTAGGGGGCCCATGGGACAGTACATTGCCAATTTAATAATCGTCTTGTTAATCATGTTCATGCTCAGTATCGCAGACTTTTCTTTTTTTGGAATGCCCTGGGATGCCGAGATCTTGATCCAAACAGAAAAATACCCAAATATTACCTATAATTGTACCGAGATTCCCACTCAATATATAGGACAAACCGATTACCCCTCAAAATGAAGGAAGTTTTGATGTACGCACTGCAAAAAAGAAAAAGAATGTTGGCAGAATTGACCCTATGTTTTGGTATGGCAATCTTCACCAACGCCACTGAAAACAGTCGTTTAGCTGGTTTACAGAGGAAGCTCCAAAAGGTAGTTCTTCCCGATTTAAAGCTGCTACAGAAAATGACAAAAAAAGAAATTCGTGTAATGGATGACCTTATTGAAAGATGGCTTAAAGCCATTGGTTGGTGGAAGAATCCAGAACACGTTGCCAACCTGACCTCTTTCTGTATGGACATGATTGACGGGTCACCCATTAAGTATAACCCCAGAATTATGGGTACCCTGGAACAGATTGCAGAACACATAGAAGCTGGAGAAGAGTGGACTTATCCCACACGGGAACAGAGAACCAAAATAGCTGAGACATGGAAAATAGTCTACGCATAGCAAATTAAATTTAGGAGTAATTAAAATGAACAACCTTGTAACACTTACCAACAATACACCGACCACCACATCTTTGAAGGTAGCTGAACTTTTTGGGAAACGGCATGACAATGTGATTCAGTCTATCCAAACTATTCAGACCACCCTGAAATCCGTCGGTAGAGCATCCCTGAATTTTCAGGAGTGCTCCAGAATCGTTAATGGGCGGGACTTTCCCATATTCACCATGGATCGTGACGCTTTTTCAGTTCTTGCTTTTGGCTTTACCGGAGAGAAGGCCCTGGGCTTCCGTATCGATTACGTCAAAGCATTCAATAACCTTGAACTGGAAGTGATGAAAACCAAAGCGGGACTCTTTGATCTGACTGACCTCCCAGCAGCCTTGATACTGATTTCGGAACGTATGCAACAAAGTTCCTCCCAGGAGAAACCCCTTCAGAAAGAAGAGGCTCCTTTTCCGGCACCCCTGGCATATTGTGCTAAGACAACTTTGGTCACCACCACAAAAATAAGCAGGAATATGAAAACAGCCTCAGTAACACACCAACTTTCTTTATTGGGTCTTCACCCAAGAAAAACAACTGACTGGTTGGTAAAAGAAGGCTTCTTAAAAGTCGTAAAAAGAAATGTACCCTGCCCTGAATTCAGTCATGGGAAGCGTATTAAAGTTCCCACTGCTACAGGAAAACGTTATTTTGAGGCCCAATGTAGTGGAGGTCTCTACCTTACCTCTGAAGGCAAAGAGTTTCTGGCCGGTTTAAGAAAGACTGATCAGATACCTGCTAATTGTCTTATGGCAGCATAAGGAGAATCCATGAACTTTGATAAATATGTAGTAACTGCCCTTAACGATTGGGATGAATACCAGGCTGCAATAAAAGCAATCAATAAGAGAGAAACCAATGAAGAAAAAATCCAGTAAACAAAAATGCTTGGAAATGTGGGAATGGCTCCAAGATAATCCGGATAAAGGCAAATATGAATACCAGGTCTTCCTTCAGGAACAAAACAGAGAGCAGGAATTTGCACCCTGTTGGGCCTGTAGTGAAGCAAGGAAAAGAAGTGATTCTCCTGGCATTTGTGATGCTTGTCCTTTAGCGTTTCCTTCTCCAGATGGCTATAGGGACTGTTTGGAAACTGGCTCACCTTATAATGCTTGGAATGTGGCAACGAGTATCAAAGCGACAAAAGCTGCTGCTGCTGAAATGGTGGAATTAATCAAAACAACTTGGGAGGGGTAGCCAATGCAGAGAGTAACCATGACCGATCATACATTCGCAGCATGGCTACGACAGAAAGATCCCAAATGGGAAGCTCGACACAAATACGATTGGATAGAATACTATTCACCAGTCTCTAATACAATTGTGGCTCTGGCCCATTTTAAAAACAACCCACCAGTAAATAGAACCATCTATATATAGGGAGAACCAAATGAAAACTATTCGTATTACAAAAATAGTAGTGGAAGCAAGACCAAATGAAATGGTGGCAGATTGTGTAGCTGAAGCAGTTACTCACTGCATGGAGAAAGCAACAGATATCCTGTTGGTTCATGAAGGTCAGCCCATTGCAATCTGCTATGCAGCTCTGTGCAACTTTGTTAAAGAATACAATAAAGCTGTTCCGGAATCGGCACCCATCGCAAGTACGGGTGAGAAATTACCCTTTGACTTAGGATGATGAAGCATTTTCTCTTTGGTTCAGACCTGGAAAAGTTGAAAATCGCTCTATTGATAAAAGACTCAGGCATGAATAAACCAAAACTGGAAGCCAGTTACCTCAAGCCTGTAGAGTCATCAATACCGGCGGAGCAATTCGTTGCATTTAATCTGCACTATGACAAGAAAAAAGTCTCTGCAGCCTGTGCCAAAGAATATATCAATGTTCTTTTGCCAGAAATTATTAAATGCAATGTTGACACTCTGCTGGTAGCCGATGCCGATTATTTCTCATATTTCACCGGTTACAAGAAACCAAGCACCCATTACGGATATGTATACCCTTGCATTGCCAAGGGATTCGAGCATGTTAATGTTATATTGGCTCCAAATTTTCAAGCTCTCATCTATAACCCGAACCTTCAAACCAAAATGACTAAAGCCCTGGAGACTCTGCAACGGCATATGGCCGGCAATTACCAAGATCCAGGAATAAATATAATTAAGAATGCCCATTATCCACATGATCCAGCAGCAATATTAACTGCTCTCAATGGGTTGCACCAGTATAAAGAACTGACCTGTGATATCGAAGCCAGGAGTCTATCCTTCTGGGAAGCCGGAATCAGCACAATCACTTTCTGTTGGAATAAGCATGAAGGTATCGCTTTCCCCGTGGACCGTGGACAAGATTCCGAATTGGTAAGATATCTGTTGAAAGAATTCCTGCAATCTTACAAGGGAAAGCTGACATACCACAATATCGGATATGATGCAAAGGTCCTAATCTACGAATTATGGATGAATGACCTGGCTGATTATAAAGGTATGTTGGAAGGTATCGATCTCCTAACCCGGGACTTCGATGACACCAAGTTGATTGCATATTTAGCCACCAATAATGCTGTGCAAAATGAACTGGGTTTAAAAGCAATAACTGCTGAATTCACAGGGAATTATGCCCAAGAAGATATTGCCGACACTGAGAAGATACCGCTGCCGGAACTATTAATTTATAATTTAACAGATGGACTTGCCACCTGGTATGCAAAAGAAAAGTATTACCCCACCATGGTCAAGGACCAACAACAAGACCTGTATGAAAAGCTGTTCAAGCCTATTGTAAAAGTGCTGCTGCAAACTGAGTTATGTGGAATGCCCATTAATCCAGTAAAAGTTCAAGAAGCAGAAGACGAGATAGGTGGAATTGCAAATAAATGCAATGCGTTTTTCAAAAACAGTACTATTGTCAAAGAGTTTCATTATTTGCAACTGGAAAAACTGGCTGCAAAAATGACAGAACATGCAGTAAAAAAAGTATATTCTGTCTCTGATGAGATAATTTACAGAAATGAATTTAACCCCAACAGTGGTACCCAAGTTCGGGAACTGCTTTATGAATATCTCAACTTTCCTGTAGTTGAATTGACCAAGGTGGGCAAGCAACCATCAACCAGTGGTGATACCCTGGAAAAGTTGCTAAACCACACGGAAAATTCAGAGCATTTGGAAATTATTGAGAATTTAAGAGAACTGGCTGATGCAAGCATCATCTTGTCTACCTTTATAAAGGCATTCAAGAGGGCTCAACAGTTACCGGATGGTTCCTGGAGATTGTATGGGAACTTTAACCTGGGTGGAACTCAGTCATTGAGACTATCCAGCTCCAATCCCAATCTCACAAACCTCCCATCCAGTTCAACCTTTGCTAAGATCATTAAGGCCTGCTTTGAACCTGTTAAGGGCTGGTTATTTTTAGGCAGCGATTACGATTCTTTAGAAGACAAGGTCAATGCACTGATTACCCGGGATCCAAACAAACTGAAGGTCTACACTGATGGGTATGATGGTCACTGTCTCCGTGCTCTGTCTTACTTTGGTGAACAGATAAAAGGTATCGATCCAGATTCACCTCAATCTGTCAATCTGATTAAAAAACTATACAAGTCTTTAAGACAAGACTCCAAAGCTCCCACTTTCGCACTTACTTATAATGGGACTTATATCACCTTGATGCGTAACTGTGGCTTTTCAGAAGAGAAGGCCAAGCAAATTGAGGCCAAGTACCACGAAATGTATAAAGTGGCTGACGAATGGATCGCCGATAAGATAGAAGATGCCAAGAAGATTGGTTACATTCCCTTGGCATTTGGTGGAAGAATTCGTACTCCATTATTGGCTCAAACTGTTGGTGAAGGTCGGGTGGTTCCATTTAAAGCCCAGGCCGAAGCCAGATCAGCAGGTAATGCTGCCACTCAAAGTTATTGCATCTTGACCCTTCGGTCAATGGTGGATTTCTTTGAAAGAGTCTGGAAGTCAGAGTACCGGTATTGCATTCTACCTTCTTGTACAATCCACGATGCAATTTACCTCATGTGCCCTGAAGATGCCACCATCACAAAGTGGGTTAACGATAACCTCATTGAAAGTATGGAATGGCAAGACCTACCTGAGTTACAACATCCCACCATTACAATGTCATCTGAATTAGGCATTTTCTGGCCGAACTGGGCCAATGAAATTGGCATCCCGGTCAGAGCAACCAAAGATGAGATCAAAAAAGCATGTAAAACAGGTGCTGATAAGTACCGTGCAAATCAAACTAAAAAAATAAAGGAGGCTGCATAAATGAGTGAACCAAAGAAAAAATGTAAGCACTTTCTTGCCTTCCCCTTCACTGATGGGGATGAAATCCATGTACTCTGCAATAAATGTGGACACATAGAAACCTTCACAAAAGAGGAGGTAATCCGATACATGAAAGACCATAGAGGAGCCCGATAAAATGTGGCCACTTAAAACCAAAAAACAAAAAGACCAGGAGCGTTATGATGAAGGTTTCCAATATGCTGCTGTTCATCTGCTTAAAGGAAAAGCAGTAAGTATTCTTGAAGCCAACATAGAATGTGCTCGGCATTTTGATGACTATGATCACTTTGAATATGGCATGGATGATGTTGTAAGTAGCTTTAAAAGAATTTTAAAGGAAAACAAATGAGCACTGATCCAGGAGTAAAATTGGATAAAGGCAAAGTCAGAGTCGGCCTGATGTTTCAAAGTTTCCCACGGGCATTATTAAAAGTTGCTGAAGTAGTGACCTTTGGTGCGGAGAAGTATTCTCCCTTGGGTCATTTGAAAGTTAACAACGGCAAAGATCGTTATGACGATGCCAAGGGCAGACACCTGCTGGAAGGTTACATTGAAGAGAAAGATTCTGAATCTGACTGTCTTCATATGACTCATGAAGCTTGGAATGCTCTGGTGAAACTGGAATTCTATCTATTAGAAGAGGAGGCTAAAAATGATATTGGCCATTGATCCTGGTTTTGCCAACTATGGCTGCAGCGTAATTAATGACTTCGGCAAAGTAATCAATGTCGGGACCATTCATACCAAAAAAGCCCAAACAAAACTCTTGAGGGTAGCTGATGATGATGTGCAAAGAATTACAGCCATTGTGTCTGGTTTATCCAAAGTAATTCATGCATATGCCATCAAGGGGATCCTGGGAGAACTGCCACCATCAAATAGTCAATCGGCTAAGGGAGCCAAAGGATTGGCAATGGCAGTGGCACTCTCTGTGGCCTTGTTTGCGGAGCTTAAAATCCCTGTTGAATGGGCAACACCAAATGAGGTTAAAAAGGCCATGACCCACAATGCAGGAGCTTCCAAAGAAGAGATGATGCTTGCTGCCTGTAAAAAGTATGATTGGGAGATATCCTGTAAAAATATCTATTCTAAGAAAACCAAAAAAGTACAAAGGGTGGATAAAACTTATCATCCCCTGGGTAAGAATTTGGGTAAAACTGACTTTGAACATATTGCAGATAGTCTGGGAGCTTATGAGGCCCTCAAACATACCAATGTGGCAAGGATGTTTATAAACAAAAAAGCAGCATAAATAGCTTCCCACCAGTACGGACTCCCATTGCACTCGCAAGCGAGTGCAGGGGTCCTTCCCGCTGGTCAGCATAAGAAAATAAAATGCCAGTCAATAATTATTTTCATTAAAAAATTAATCAATATATTTTCGTAACAACCAGAAACTATAGGCTAAACACCTTAAAAGCAACTATTTAAAGCTGCTACGCCAAATTGACGGTTTGGTCCCTTCGGGATAATTCCTCTTTCACCCGCTTGGATAGTTTAAACGGTGCCAACCTCCGGTTGGTTTATGGATTTTTTCTAAAATTTAAAAAACAGGAGTTACAAACCGACATGAAATATACAAACAATGCGGATTTACCCCTTTCAGTGGCAGTATGGTTGGCCCAAGATTTATACAATCACAACCGACACCCGGGTAGAGCGCATATCAGTGCCACTGGACTGCTGAAACCAACCAGACAAACTATCCTGGGAGCCAGAGCTTTGGCCAGAAAAGATGTGGCCATGGAAGCAGATGTCCTGACCTTGGTACCCAGTCGCATGGGAACTTCTATCCATGCTGGAATTGAAAGAGCATGGAAAGGTAATTATAAAAAGGCTCTTCATGAAATGGGTTATTCTGAAACAGTCATTAATAGAGTGGTAGTAAACCCAACTCCAGAAGAACTGGCTGCAACAGAAAATCCTATTCCAGTTTATATGGAGCAAAGGTTCAATAAAGACCTTGGCGATTACATTATTGATGGCGAATTTGATTTCGTAGGCAATGGCATTCTGGAAGATTTCAAATCCACAGGTACATATTCCTATATCAAAAATGATGAAGCTAAAAATACAGATTATATGCTCCAGGGATCGATATACAGATGGCTTGCTCCACATATTATCACCAAAGATTACATGTATATTCGTTTTGTTTTTACTGATTGGTCCAAAATGTTTTCAAGAACCAGAAAGGATTATCCAGCCCACAGGATAATGTCCAAGAAATTTCAGCTCTTGAGTATGCCGGAAACAGAACAGTTTATCCGGAACAAAATTCATGAGCTAAAAAGCTGTCTTAACCTGCCAGAAGAACAAATTCCAAAATGTGAACCAAAAGATTTATGGCAGTCGCCGGCAAAATATAAATACTATTCAAAACCAGAAAATAAAAGGTGCCAGGCTACTTTTGACAATCCCGGTGAGGCTTATGCCAAAGTGCAGTCGGCAGGCAAAGGGATAGTCAAGGAATTCCCTGGAGTGATCAGAAGATGCAATCCAGATTGGTGCAACGCTTACGATCTATGCACCCAAAAAGATGACTACTTGGCCAGGGGACTCCTGGCAATATAAGGAGATAACAGTGAGAGACCTTGATACATTGATGTTCCATCCAATTACGGAAAAAATAACCAAACTGATTTGTACCACATTTCAGAATGACAATCCGATGTTTTTTCGGATCTTGCTCAGTTTCCATTTGACAAAAATGGCTGCAATGATGCGGGTAAATGTCGAGTCTGAAGACATGGGGTCCATTCCAGTGAACATGTATGCCATTAATTTGGCTTCATCCGGTCAGGGTAAAGGCAAGGCCACAAACCTGATTGAAGAAAATATCATTAACCAATTCACCAGTATATTCCTTACACAGACATGGCCTGCAGTGGTAGAGATGAACCTTGCAAAGCTGGCTGTAGAACGAGCACAGATCAACGGTGATGACATTGACCTGGTAGAACAGGCCTTAAAAAGAGAGTTTGACTCCCTTGGGGTATACAATACCACTTTTGATTCTGGCTCAGTTGAAGGCATTAAAGAGATTAGGCATAAATTGCTGATGTGTGCTGCCGGCTCCATTAACATGGAAGTTGATGAGATAGCCAAGAATCTTAGTAAAAATGCAGATCTGCTGGCCGTCATGCTGGAACTCTATGATGTGGGCAAAGTTAAATCCAAACTGACAAAGAATGCCAAAGATAATATCCGGCGAGAAGAGATCCCCGGGAGAACTCCCACCAATATGCTAATGTTTGGAACACCCACTCAGCTCATGGATGGTTGCAAAACCGAAACAGAATTTATTTCTTGGCTCGAAACTGGCTATGCCAGAAGGTGCTTATTTGGTTATTCCAAAGAAGCCACAAAGAACCTGAACATAACAGCAGTAGAGGTTTACAAAGCCAAAACTGATAAAAAAATTGGTGCATTCATCAAGCAGTTATCTGCTAAATTTGGAGCCCTGGCCAATATTGCCAACTATGACAAAACCATTACCATGTCCGAAAAAGTGAGCCTCCAGCTCATTGAATACCAGCTCGACTGTGAAAAAAGAGCATCCCTCATGGGTGAACATGAAGCAATTGAACAAGCAGAATTGTCACACAGGTATTTCAAAGTTCTGAAACTGGCAGGTGGTTATGCCTTCCTTGACGGACAAGCAGAAGTTTCTGAAGACAATCTGTATTATGCAATCTGCATGGCTGAAGAGTCTGGGAAAGCATTCCACAGTCTCCTGAAGCGAGACAAGAACTATGTCAAGCTGGGCAAATACATTGCCAGCACTCCCCGGGAAGTTACCCTGGTAGATTTGGCTCAGGACTTGCCCTTCTTTAAAGGATCCAAACAGGTAAAGGAAGAGATGCTGAACATGTCGGTCATATGGGGATACAAGAACCATGTGATCATTAAAAGAACTGTTCAAAATGACATCGAGTTCATTACTGGAGAAACCCTAAAAAAATCTGACCTGGAGAACATGGTCTTGTCTTATAGCGAAGACATTTCAAAAGGCTATAGGAATGCCCATGCGCCATTTAACAAATTGTATAAATTAATGACAAAACCCGAACTAAACTGGGTTAACCATCATGTTAAAAACGGTAAACGGGATAGTAATTCCGTAATTCCGGGATGTAACATGATAGTGCTGGATGTAGATGACGGTCCCACGGTGAAGAACGCAGCATTGTTGCTGAAAAGATACAAATTTTTACTTCATACTGTCACCGCCGGTGAGCACGGCCACCACCTTTGGCGGTTAGGCATTGACCCCACCCAGCATTATCCTGTTTTAACTGGCAATTTTTCGTCCGATTGTTGAAGTGTTCTCTGGCTTTGAT
>Ga0075111_1000251_pt1 | contig 25829 bp, 25 predicted proteins | sample AntAceMetag02UKK_FD_69787 | JGI IMG/M metagenome (GOLD analysis project Ga0075111, IMG submission 69787) | Saline lake microbial communities from Ace Lake, Antarctica - Antarctic Ace Lake Metagenome 02UKK | ecosystem: Environmental > Aquatic > Non-marine Saline and Alkaline > Saline | place... | reverse complement strand
CACAAAATATCCAGTACTTATAAAATACTTATCCATAATTTTATATTAAATCATCCAAAAAGGAAATTATCCAAAACTTATCCACAAACTTATCCATTGTTTTTATATTAGATATCAACAGCTTATCCATAAGTAAATTAATCACTTAGACCTAATTTTATTTGATTAATAGCACTTTTTAAATCGTGGTTTTTCTTAATTTCTGTTCGTATTTTATCACACGCATGCATAACAGTTGTATGATCTCTTTTGCCAAAACTTTCACCAATTTTAGGTAAAGAATAGTTAGTTAGTTCTCTAGATAAATACATTGCAACCTGTCTGGCATGAGCAATTTCTTTTGTTCGAATTTTAGCTGTCATACTTTCTAGCTCAATATCATAGTATTCAGATACCGATTTTTTTATCTTAGACATCGATATTGGCTTCTTCTTAGAGTCTTTCACTATATCTTTAATTACATCCTTAGCTAGATTAATAGTTATTTGCTGATTAACCAAAGAAGCATATGCAATAATTTTAATTAATGCACCCTCAAGTTCCCTAACATTTTCTGGTATCTGAGAGGCAATATAATAAATAACATCTTTAGGAATCGTTAAAAATTCAGGTTCTAATTTTTTATAAATTATGGCAATTCTGGTTTCGAGATCAGGTGATTGAATATCAGCAGATAAACCCCACTCAAACCGAGATTTAAGGCGATCTTCAATCGATGGTATATCTTTTGGAAGACGATCAGAGGTTAATACAATTTGTTTATTGAACTGATATAAATAATTGAATGTATGAAAAAATTCTTCTTCAGTTTTTTCTTTACCAGCAATAAACTGGATATCATCGATTAATATAACATCAACTTTTCGATATTTATCTCTAAAACCCATTATTTTTCCACTTTGAAGAGAACTAATTAAATCATTTGTAAAATCCTCAGCTGTAATATAAATAACCTTTATTCCTTTATGATTTTCTCTAATTTTATTTCCAATAGCATGCATTAAGTGAGTTTTCCCTAGACCAACGCCACCATAAAGAAATAATGGATTATATGCTTTACCTGGTGCCTTAGAAACAGCAATAGCAGCTGCATGAGGAAAACGATTACTTTGACCGACAACAAAAGTGTCAAAGGTATATTTTGGATTTATAGGATTACGTTCACCCTGTTCAAGTTGTCGAACACTATAATTAAAAGAGTCTTTGTTTTCAGTTTCTTCATCTACAGCTTCTTCATTTGAAGAAGGCTCCTCTAAATGATCACTCATACTAATTTCAATTATAATATCTAAATCGAAGGAAGTTTTAACGGCTTTTTTTATATAAAATTCACACTTATCCATTACCCATTTGCGCATGAAGTTATTGGGTACACCAAGTATAAGAGTATTATTTAAAAATGAAATAGGTTTAACGGCTTTATTGAAAGTTGAATAAGAAACTCTTCCTAATTTATCACTTAAAAAAGTATCAACTTTTTGCCAGACTTCAATTATGCTTTGTTGTTTTGTTAACATGTGTTTTTTGTTCATTTCTTCTTGTGGATAAGTACTTGTTGATAACTAATATATCAAAGATGTTCCGAAAGTTCAATATTTGATGAGTGCCTTGTTTTATCGAGTTTTTTCAATGTAAATCTTTATAAATATTATAAAACAAAAAATGTCTTGTAAAGTGGTTTTTTAAAAACCATTAAAATGATATGACCAATCCTTTAAAATGGGGTCTAATCCTTTTTTATTTAGACTACTTAGAATCATTTTTAGTGATCTAGTATCATCAATTTCGAATTGTTTTGAAGAATCATCCGAAGTATAGCCTCCAGGATTTGTTTTTGATTCTGCACTCATTTGAGTAATACAAAGCCCCATTAAATTATCGCGAAGTTCTGCTGGTTCTCTTGTAGATAAAAGAAGAGAAGAACTGGGTAAAAAAAGTCGAAAGGCTAAAATCATTTGAACTAGATTTTTATCAGAAACGTTATAAATAAAAGGTAAAGCGGAAGGAGTATTCCGAAGTCTTGGAAAAGATATTGAAATATCACTTTTCCAAAATGTCTTAAGTAAATATTTTGCATGAACTGCTACAAAGGCAGAGTCTAATCGCCAATCAGAAAGGCCAAGTAAGGCACCAAGACCAACCTTTCTAAATCCTGCTGCTAATGCTTCTTCAGGAGCATTAATACGAAACTCAAAATTTGATTTTGGACCACTTAAATGAACATTTTTATATGTTTCTTGATTATATGTTTCTTGGTAAATAGTTAGGCTGGTAGCACCTGCATCCACAAGAGTTTGATATTTATCTTGAGTACTTGGAAAGACTTCAAGAGAAACAGAGGCAAAATATTTTTTTGCAATAACAATTGCTTTTTCAATATATTCTATTCCAGCAATTGACGGGAATTCTCCAGTTAAAAGTAAGACATGTTCAAATCCTTTATTTTTTATAAATTGCATTTCCCGTTCTATTTCTCTAGAGTTTAGTGTTTTTCTATTTATTTTTGAGTTTTTATTAAAACCACAATATAAGCAATTATTAGAACATTCATTAGATAAATAAAGTGGAATGTATAAAAGCATCGTATTGCCAAAAAACTTTTTAGTTAATAGCTGCGCTTTTATTGCCATATCGTTTAATATTGTTTCTGCACTTGGAGATAGTAGTGCTAGAAAATGATGTAAGTGTAGTACGTCTTTATCTAATAGCTTTAATAGATAGTTTTTGTCGTAGTTGGCATACAACATTTTAACGATCTCTTTTTGATCGAGTTCCTTATAGTGATTATAAAAAGTCATATTAACTCAGAAAGTCCAGAGGACTAGAGGCTTTAGCAATATCAGAACTATCAGAAAGCCCAGCTAGATAAGCTTTTCTACCAGCAATGGTTGCTAGCATAAACGCTTCACCCATTTCTTTTGCATTAGAGGCAGTAGCAATAGCTGTGTTTACAAGAACAGCATCAGCTCCTAACTCCATTGCCAGAGAGGCATCGGACGGTCGACCAAGCCCAGCATCAATCACAACAGGGATATTTGATTGCTCAATAATAATTTTTAACATTTCAATATTTTTAATTCCTTTATTGGAACCAATCGGAGAAGCAAGTGGCATAACGGTGGCTGTTCCAGCTTCTTCTAGTTTTTTTGCAAGAATAGGATCTGCTTGTATATATGGCAAGACAATAAAGCCCTCTTTAACAAGTGCGATAGCAGCTTTTAAGGTTTCTTCTCCATCTGGTAAAAGATATCTTGATTCAGGGGTTACTTCTAGTTTTATCCAATTAGAAAGCCCAGAAGCTTTTGCTAATTTAGCTAGTCGAATGGCTTCTTCGGCGTTTGCAGCACCAGAAGTATTTGGTAAAAGATGGAATCGATTACGATCTAAATGATTTAAAATATGATCCTTAGGATTATTTAAATCAACGCGCCTAAGTGCCACGGTAACCATTTCAGATTTAGAGGCTTTAAGAGCCTGAACCATCATTTTTGGAGAAGAATATTTCCCAGTACCAGTAAATAATCTAGAGGAAAATTCTTTTCCTGCAATCGTAAGTATATCTTGAGTTTTCATAGCAAACATATTGTAAGTTTTTCAGAGATAATTGTAAATAAAAAAAAGTGGCCTCACACGCTCATCTCGATGACCTTAAAAAAATAGATAAGGTTACTGAGTGGTTTGCGTTGCAAAATGTATCGAAGTGAACGGAGGGTTTTGGGGTGAGGTCGGTTTAGAGGTATAATATCTCCTATGAAAGTTATATCTGGAGGACAAACAGGCGTCGATCGAGCAGCAATAGATGCAGCAATAGAGCAGGGTATAGACTATGGTGGATATATACCAAAAAATCGAAAAGCTGAAGATGGTAGGATCTCAGATAAATATTCAAAATTAATTGAAATTAAAGAAACAGATTACAGAGTTAGAACAGAAAAAAATGTAAAACAGTCAAATGCGACGCTAATTATATATTTTAATCAATTATATGGTGGAACATTACTAACAAAAGAATTTGCAGAAAAATATAAACAAGATTATTTATGCATCGATCTATTGAAAGAAACCCCAAACCCAATAAAGAAAATCAGAAAATGGCTGGAAATTGTAGAACCCAAAATATTAAATATTGCGGGACCAAGAGAATCTACTAATCCAGGGATATATGAGACAACAAAAGGTTTGTTAACAGAAGTATTTAAACGAAATTAACTTGTCGTTGTTCTAGAGCAGCAACAAATTGTTTTGTTGCGTTTGAGTGAACATCTGAAAGCAACTGGCCAACAGAACTTAACACCGCAATAATATCCTTAAGTTGCTGTATAGCAAATCCTATTGTTAAAAAGCTTCCGGGACCATCAGCAGTTAAGGCATCGTCTACAAGTGACGTTAGTTTGTTAAAGTTACGATCGATAGCTTTACTTCTATCTGAAATGACCGTTTTTCTTGATGCGTTACCCTTAATTGCAATCGTTGCATTATTAGTAATTTCTGTAAGAAGTTTAGTTGAATCTTCATACTTGCTAACAATATCCGTATCACCCATTTGAATAGCAGTCAGTTGTGCTCCTTGAAAATTAGTTTTTTTAGCGGATTCATATGCCGGAAGTTTTTTTAAAGCATCTAATGTGTTTTGTAATTTAGCTTTTAATGGCTTTTCTCTCTTATGATAAGCCACCGATGTATAATCTGTAACGGTTGACTTGTTAGCTGCTTGTGGGCTAAATAAACTATTCCTATTACCAATACCAAAACTCATTAAAAACTCCTTATAAAGATTACATTACAAATATATATCGTACGGAATTTCTGAAAATCCCATTTAATTAGTATTATTTAGATTCTTTTACATTAATGCGTTCATCAGGATCAATTTCAGATATTTCTACTTTTAAAGTATCTCCAACATTAAAGCTATTGTGAATATCATGTCCTTTACCATCTAAGATCTTGCTACAGTGCAAATAAGCATGAGTACCACCTGGAAGAGAAAGGAATAGAGCAAAACTATGAAGTTCAGTGATTTTTCCTTGAAGAACCTGGCCAACCGAAAACGTTTGTAAAGCTTTAGTTTGAACCTTCACAGTGTTTATTTTAAGCTTTTTATTAATCATCTCAAGTGCTTCTTCTACCTGTTCCGGAGACCCCTTTATTGTAGCAAATCCACTTTTTCTATTTAAGTCTACTTTTGCCCCAGACCCTATTCGAATACTCTTAATACTTCTCCCTTTTTTTCCTATTACATGACCCATATGACTCATAGGGATTAGTTTCTTTTTAGTAACAGTTGTTGTTTTCGATGTTTTGTCCCGCTCTATTGGAACATACTTTTTTGCTGCTTCCAAACAAACAGAACTAAAAAAGCTCGCTTCATTCTTTGCTATGATTGAGAGAGTTTCTGGGGCTAATTTGTCAGAAAGAATAAGAGTGTGTATTAAGTAATCAACATCAGCTTTTTTCTTAGTGCCTCGGCCTGCACTAAGCTCAGTAAAAAAGGCTTGGAATAAATTCTCTGCATCTTTGCTAGAAAAACGATCATCTCTAATAGTTTTCATAATCTGAAAAGAAGCTTCTTGGGGAGCATTGATAACATCAGCAATTGTTCCATATTTGAATGATATAAAACTATCACGATCGGAGCATAGTAGCTTTACAAGGTTAGCAGCATTTAGTTTTTTAGTAAAAACAAGACGGATTAACATCTGTTGCATAGGTAGATCACCATACTTTTGGTTCTCAGTTACAAGTTTTTCAAATGCACTGTTAAAGAGCTTATTTAAAATCTCAGGTTCAGTATTTTTTTCTATTTTATTCATAAAACCGTCAACATACTCCTTGCGAAATTCGGTGTAAGAGTCTCCCATCGCCATGACAAGATGTTGTGCGGCAGTAAACGAATTAATAAGTTGATGCATACAAACTGGGGACCATTCCTCAAAATTTATAATATTAAAATTATCAACCATAAGCTTGAAAAGATCTTCAGAAAAAGTTGCCCAATTCTTATCCTGCACAATTGGGATCAGTTTCTCGATAGCGGCTATTCGCATATCAGAAGTGAGTTTCATGTCGAGAGCTAGATCCCGTAACTCTACGGCACCAATAAATTTAGTACGAATAAAGAGAGATAGCCACATTAAAGAGAATTCATCTCCTACACGGGCTTTTCCAATCGCTTTATTAAGGGCTGTATCAGATGGTTTTTCTTTAAACGTTATATCGCTCATTTGTTTCTGAAGTAAATGGTTTTCACTGACAACTTTATTGTTCATAAATGGCTCCTTTTCTAGTTGAATCTTGTTATATATCGGTTGGGATTCAGCAAAATCTCAAGTAATTAATTGTTTTGACTAATTTCATCTAGTTTTTTCTTTGCTTCAGCTGTAATACTTGAAGAAAAATGCCCATTAGGGTTACTGTGAATAAACGATAAATGATGAGTCGATAGTTTATTTGATAGGATGAGTTGAGTTATAATAATGTCAATATTGTTTCGCCCATAAATGCCATTCCCTTTTTGAAATTCCTTATTAATAGCAAGAAAAGAGTCCTCTGCATCTTTTGTTGATAAATTATTGGAGTCAAAGAGTGATTTTATTAAGAGGTAATATGCAGTATCCCGGGCGTCAGGAGCATAAAAATATAAAGTATCATTTCCATCACAGAGAACTTTAATTAGATAGGAATTTGGTAAAAATGTTGTTTCAATAATCATAGAAAATAAGCCCTTAAGTCCAGACATAATTTCGTTTTTTGGTACTTCTAACAATTTGTAAACCTGATCAAATAAAATAGTTAACAAATTCCGATATTCCGGTTGACATAAGATGCTTACAAAACGACTTGCGTTATCCATTTGAATCTCATAAATAGGAGATTGTATGGCTAGAATCAACGATATAAAAGAACGATCTTGATAAATTGGATCATTAGTAAGTTCTGACCAGTCATCAATTAATAAAATATCGAGATGGCGAATGAATCTTAATAATAATGAACGATTAATAGTAGTATTTTGTGAAAAAGCACTAACAATTTTTAAATTCAAAACAAACCTCCGATAAAAATATTAACAGAGTATATATCGAAACGAATATTAGTAAATCCCAAAGAAAACACCATTTGTAGAAATAAATGAAAAATTGTAAAACCCAAAGTACATTCAAATATACTTGAAATATTTTTGAGTTGCTTACGATAAATTAGTAATAATTACAATATGGAGGTTAAAAAATGAACCAAAAATTTGTCGCACTTAAAATTATTGATAAAAGAGTTGAACAGGGAATTTCAATAAATCCAAATATTACTCGTGTACAAATAGGGCTGGTAAATCTTTGGACTATTGGTCAGAATTCTACCTATAATATGATAAAAGCTGTAACGGTTAGTAGCTTAAAAGTCGCAGGTACTTTGGGTGTTGTTGGAATTCCTTTGACTGGAGCAGTATTGGGATTTAATGTAAATGAGATTGTAGGAGTGATGGGGACTGGGTTCGGTTTTGCTATAGGACAAGTTGTTCATGATATTACTGGTGAACTTTCCTTTAACTTTAGAGATTTTGATTTACTTGGTGGGCGTGTATTTCCTTCATTAAATGTAGAATATTCAGATTTGAAAGAATTTTAATTGCTAGTATAAGAATTAAAAAAAACACCATTTGTGAAAATATTTAAAAGACTGTAATGTATAGCTTATGAAAGAAACGGTACTAATTACAGGAGCAACAAGTGGAATAGGTTATGGTTTTGTCAAAAAATTTGCTAAGGAAAACTATAACCTAGTACTAGTTGCTAGAAATAAAAAAAAGCTCAAAGCGCTTAAAGAAAAACTGAAGAAATATGTAACAGTGAAAACTATCGTTCAGGATTTGTCAGAGGATAATGCAGCAGAAAGAATTGTAAAGAAGCTAAAGAAAAAAGAATTAAAAATCGATATTTTAATCAATAATGCAGGCTTAGGTAACTATGGGTTTTTCCCGGAAACAGACCTAGAAACAGACAAAGAATTGTTAGATGTAAATATTAAAGCACTCACTATTTTAACAAAGTTAATATCAAAACAAATGTTAGAGCAAAAAATGGGTAGAATATTAAACGTATCGTCACTGTCAGCAGTGTTTTCTGGACCATACATGAATACATATTTTGCAAGTAAAGCCTATGTATTAAACTTCTCGATTGCGTTAGCAAATGAGCTCAACGGAACAGGTATTACCGTTTCCTGTTTATGTCCTGGTCCAACCTCTGGAACAGATTTTGGTAAGAAAGCCCATTATGATCGAGAAATAAGTAGGCGACACTATAAAACAGTAAATTATGTTGTAGAGCATGCCTATAAAAAACTGATGAAAGGTAAGCTCAGAATAATACCTGGATTTAAAAATAAAATACTCTATTTTTTACCCCGATTAGTATCTCGAAGAATAGTCGCAACCGCAGTAAAAAAACTCTCTGGTTTCTAGTAACTTGTAAGGTCTAAAGAACTTGCCGTATTCCCTCATAGAGCACAACGCTAACAGCTGTCGCTAAATTAATGCTACGTACTTTATCTGAGAACATAGGTATCGTGATTGCATTTTCCTGTTTTACATACTTTTCAGGCAGTCCCCTGGATTCTGGACCAAAAACAAAAAGATCACCTTCCTTAAAATGAAAGTCTGAATATATTTTTTTACTTTTTGTAGTTAAGTAGTAAAAATTTCCATTCGCGTATTTTTTCTGTAGTTCTTCAAATGACTCATATACACGAACATCAACATGCTTCCAATAATCTAATCCCGCACGTTTTAATTGTTTATTTGTGATCTCAAATCCGAGCGGTTTAATTAAATGAAGCGTTGAGTTAGTCGCTAAGCATAGGCGTGCAATATTGCCTGTATTTGGTGGTATTTCAGGTTCGTAGAGAACAATATTAAACATCAATCTTCTCTAGAAGTGCAAGTAAATCATTACGGCATAGTAGGGTGTTACCAATTAAACGAAGTTCACCCGCATTTTGAAGTCCTTTGACATATTTGCCTATAAACTTTCGATAACGAGTTGAAACAGTATATTCCTGCCCAAAGTGCTTGAGCATTAAATCGTAATGCATAAGCATCACCTCCTTTAGAGGAGGTGGCTCTTGTTTAAGATAATTAGATACCATCCATGGGTCTCCCATTAGACCACGACCGAGCATAATAAAATCAACCGGATAATTCTTAAATCCAGATTCGATTTCATTTACAGAATTAATATCTCCAGAGCCAATAATCGGGATTGATAAAATGTCTCGTATTTCATTAAAACGGGACCAATCGGATTCACCTTTAAACATTTGTACCGCATAACGAGGATGTAGACAAAAAGCATCGACACCTTCACCTTGAGCAATGCGAGCCATTTCGGTAAAATTTTCTTCGGCTTTATTCCAACCTAGCCTGCATTTGATAGTTAAAGGGATTGAAATAGCCCTCCGAACAGATTTTATAGTGTCTTCAGCTTGTTTTATATCTCGTTGAAGTGCCGAGCCAGAGCCTTGCTTAACAACTTTTTTTACAGGACAGCCAAAGTTAATATCAATCATAGCTACACCTTGATCTTCAAAATAAGCCGCCGCATATGACATCATATCGGGTGTATTACCAAATATTTGAAGTGCAATAGGGTGTTCCCCCTTCTCAAATGTAAAATGTTTGCTTTTGTCATTATCTGCACAAATGCCAACAGATGAAACCATTTCAGAATAGGTCAGGTCAATTCCAAAAAATCGAGCCAGTTGACGAAATGGATAGTCCGAGATGCCAGCAAGTGGTGCTGCAACGATATTATTCTTTAATTGAACCGATCCGATACTATGCACGTAATAATAACCCTTTTATAGCTTTAAATTCTTCTTCAGAGGAGAAGTTTATCACGAATCTGCCCTTTTTCCCGTCCATAGAATACTTAGTCTTGTATTTGCACTCAGAAAGAGTCTGTGTTGTCGAATTGCTCTTCTTTTTATTGCTTGTATGGCAGAGCTGTTCGGCTTCACGTACAGTTAGCTTGTTTTTTATAATTTCCTTTAAAATAGCCTTTTGTTCGTTAGAATCTTTAAAATGAAGTAAAACTCTCGCATGACCTTCAGAAATTTCTCCATTCATTAATGAATCTTTGCTTTTTTGAATTAAAGCCAAAAGTCGTAAAATATTGGCAATCGAAGATCTGCTTTTACCTAACATTTCAGAAAGTTCTTTTTGAGTAAACGAATATTCGTTAATAATTTGATTATAAGCAATTGCTTGTTCAAGTGGATTTATGTCTTCTCTTTGAATGTTCTCGATAAGAGAGAGAACCATGCTAGTTTTATCGCTGACATCTTTATTTATTATTGCAGGAATTGTTTTATGTCCTAAGGATTCAACAGCACGAAGGCGTCTTTCGCCAGAAATAAGTTCGTAATTGTTTTGTCCCATAAGGCGAACGACAATGGGTTGTATTAAGCCATTTGTGTTAATAGAATCGGCTAATTCTTTAATGGTATCCATAGAAAATTGTAATCTAGGTTGATATTGATTTTTTTTAATTAGCGTTAAATCTAAATCCTTCAATAATGTATCATCTTTTTCTGCAACTTGTAATCTGGAATAATCTGGAATAAGGGCTGATAAACCCCTACCTAGTTTTTTGCTCATAGAATATCTCCTTTACTAAATTTTTATATGCTTTTGCACCTTTCGATTTTTTATCGTAAAGAATTATGGGTTCCCCAAAACTAGGTGCTTCACTAAGCCTGACATTTCGAGGGATCATTGTTTTAAAAACCTGCTCATTAAAGAAACTGCGTGCTTCGTCTTCAACCTGTTTGCTTAGAGCAACACGCTTATCAAACATTGTCATTAAAATACCCTTAAGTTCTAATTTTGGATTAAGAGCTTGTTTAATCATCTCTATTGTATTTGTTAGTCGGGCAAGACCCTCCAGAGCATAATACTCAGATTGAACAGGAATTAAGACAAAGTCGCTAGTAGTTAATGCATTTATCGTGAGTAGGCCAAGAGAAGGTGGGCAATCAATGATTATATAATCAAAATCATCTTTAATATCAGCTAAACAATTTTGAAGAAAACGCTCCCTATTAAATTCAGAAACGAGTTCAATTTCTGCCCCAGACAAATCTTGTGAGGATGGTAGGATATATAGATTGCTAATGGCAGTTGGATAGACTGCTTTTTGAATTTCTACATTTTTCATTAATGCATCGTAAATTGTGTAAGTATAATTATCTTCATATAATCCCAAACCGCTGGTAGCATTTGATTGAGGATCAAAATCAATTAGCAGCGTTTTGTTACCTTTTTTTCCTAGAATAGATGCGATACTAACAGCCGTAGTTGTTTTTCCTACACCGCCTTTTTGATTAACAATACTATAGATTATGCTCATATAACCCTCCTTATTGGTTTTTTTGTCGCCATACCGGCACGTCTTGGTAATTTAATTGAAGACTCTCTCGTTTTATTAAATGAAAGAATAACGCGATCAGATTCTGCTAGTGTGTATTTATATTCAGTAGGTGATGAAAATCCGAGTGGTTCGAGAACATGCAAAATAGAGCTTAATTCTTCCTCGGTATTTTCGCTTTTCATTGCAAGAAGATAGCCGCCAGTCTTTAGTAATGGGGTGGAATATTCAAGTAATACATCAAGATATGCGAGAGACCGAGCCACAATTAAATCAAAGAAAAGAGCTTTGCTAGAAGCAAAGTCTTCGATACGAGAGTGTACAGGAAATGCATTTTCTAGATTTAATAATTCTACTGCTTGGGTGACAAATTGGATTTTCTTATTGCTTGAGTCAATCAGATAAACTGTATTCTTGGGGTTTTCTTTGGCAATAACAAGCCCAGGAAACCCTGCCCCTGTCCCCATATCAAGAATGGTATTAACGTCATCGAGATGTGTTTGAATATAGTTTGAAAGTTCAAGACTATCAACAATATGCTTAGTTTGAGCATCATCTTTATTGCTAATCCGAGTAAGGTTAGTGGTTTGATTTTTCTTATAAAGAAAATCAAGCAAATCCGAATAATCAGTACTTGTTAAATTTGTTTGTTTCACGTGAAACAGTATAACATACAAAAATGTAAAAAATTAAGAGCAGATGATCGAAAATAAGCATCTAAATATTGTGATAAATAAAATGTTTCATGTGAAACATTTTATTTATTTTGAGGATGCCCCCTTTGAATGGGGGTGGGGGGATGTAGTATTTAAATGTATAATGTCTATAGGGAGACTTCGTGATGATTATTCATTCAAGAAAAATAAGAAAAAAAAAGAATGAGCTTAGAGTAGAGGCAGAAATAGAATTCCGCTATACCAATCAGAATAAGCATTTGCTATGGTTTGAGGTCGATTCTAAATATAAAAAGATCATCAGTAAAAATATGGATTGTTTCCTGCTATCAGTATTAATAATGGCAATGTATTACAAGGAAAATATATATGTAGACGGGGATCTTTCTCCAAAATTAATTGAAAATATAAATTCTATTCAGGAGTATTTTTATAATTGGCAGCCAGATAAATTAAAGATTATTAAAGTTGAATATAAAAAGAAAAAAATACAAAAGTGCAAGAAAAAACAATCAGCAATGTTTTTTTCTGGAGGAGTCGATTCTTTTTATTCATTAAATAGATTAATCGAATCAGGGTGTGTTTTAGATAAAGCAATATTCTTGCAGGGCTATGATATCAGTTTGAAGGATAATAAAACTTTTTCAACGGCATCAAACATATATGAAGATTACTTAAGAGATAAGGGCGTTGAACTTATTCGGGTTAAGACAAATCAACGAGAAGTTCACGGGTCAGAAGTGATATGGGCATGGACCTCTGGAACAATCCTAACAAGTATCGCCCTCTTCTTAAGTCCTGGGTTTGAAACGTTATATATTCCAGCATCAATTAGTTATGGATATACGGAACCGTGGGGAACAAATCCTATTACAGATGAGTTGTGTTCGTTAGAGCATATGCAGATCATATACCATGGATCAGATATGCGAAGAATGGATAAGATAAAGGAAGTAGCTAAAAATAAAGACTCTTATGACAAACTTCGAGTCTGTTTAAAAAACCCAAACGGAATTGAAAATTGTTGTATGTGTGAGAAATGTATTCGAACAATGATAGCATTTGAAATAGTAAATAAACTTACGAAATATAAAACATTTAATAACGATCTTTTTAAGGTAATAAATAATCTGAAAATTCAAACAAATAGTCAGCGATCTTTTATTGAAGATTTAATATCTGAGGCAAGAAAAGAAGATAAAAGCGAGATAGCAGAGGTTCTAGAGAATAAGCTTAAGGGCTGAATGTTTCACGTGAAACATCTTATCGAACAACCCGATTTCGGCCCTGTTTTTTAGCTGCATTTAAATTGCTGTCTGCAATACTTATAGCATCAAACAATGCTTTAAAATAGCACAACTCTTCAGTTGTAAGAGAGTTTAGATGTTTTTTGTCGGAAAGGTTTAGTAAGTTGTGTTTGAGGTTTTTTTCAGATTGTTCATCGAGTTTTAGACTATCCATGATTTTGAGAATATCAAAGCCACTTAAAGTTGAAACTCCGATGCTGATTGTGTTTTTTAGGTTTAACTCTATTGTGTTCTTTTCAATATGTAAATCCTTAAGTTTTTTTGCTACAGCTTTAATAGTATCTTCAATATCAATCGTTTCATCTACTAGCGTTTTTTCTGCTTCGTCAAGAACAGTGCGCATTGTTTTTAATAGATGCTCGTTGAGTTTAGGATCGCTTCCTTTAAAATAAATGGAATATTCTTTAAGTTTTGTAAGCAGATGCTCTAATCCTATGTTTTTAAAAGATATCTTTTCTTCCTCTATTTCAAAATGAATGAGATTTGCAAGAACCTTAGCCACGCTTAATATATCTGGATTTTCCTCATAAAGGGGGAGATTCTGTTTGAAAATTTGTTTTGCCAGGTCGCTTCTAAAGGTATCAATTCGATCGATTTTGTTATCTGGTACCTCATCGGAATGTAGCGGAAGCAGTGCAGTAAATTCCTCTCCACCATATCGAGCGACAATATCTGTAATTCTAAAAAAAACCGTCATATGAGCTCCCAGTTTTTTTAAGATGACATCACCCATAATGTGATCGAAAACTTCATTTACGCGCTTAAATCTATCGATATCCATCATGGTGACCGAAACTTCTTTTTTAATGCCTTTTTGTGCCGCACGAAGTAGCTCTGGTCCGATAGCTTGGAAATAGTTGTTTTCCATCCCTCGTCTATTAAGAATGTTGGTGAGTGGATCATGATAGGTTTGTCTTTGTAGTTGTTCATTAACATTCGTTAGCATTATTTTGTTCTGCTCGATATGCTCTTGATATCCGATGTTCTTCATAATAAAGGATAAGGATGACCCCATGTTTTCAACAACAGAAGGATATTGGAATGGGTATCGTGAGAATATATCAGTCTTAGTTGGGGTTAATGTTATGTAAAAAACATGAAATTTACTTTTAATTGCAAATGCAATAAAATCGGATTTTAAATCTATTGAAGTTTTTTTATGAAGCGGATTATTAATTCCTTTAATTGTATTATGAACATTGCTGGGTTCTAGTATTAATTTACCAAAGGCTTCAGTTTTTGTAAGAAACACATGTTTCCTTTTTCCTGTTTTTGGATTGACCTGATTAAATGAAGATTTAAAGTCAGGATCAAAAATAGTTTCACCATCAACCAGAGAGTACATGCCAATGGTGTTTACTGGAATATTAAAGGCAGGTAAAGATTGTTCAAGTGCAGAAATGATTTGTTTTTTCACTTGCTCTAATTTTATGTTTTTAAAAACTAGCTGAGATAGTGGGCTTTCGGATGCTTTTTTCGATAGGATGGCTAGCTTGTCATCATAAATAATAATATTATTTTTAAGTAGATACTGGTGGATCAAATTGTTATCTAAGCTATATTTTGTTTCAATTTCCTTGAATAAAGGTTGGGCGATTTCTTCATAGTGAAGCGTTTTATCTATGCATTGTGTATAGTATCGTGTCTCAAAACCATAAGGCATTATAAATTCAGCAAATGATTTAAGAATATTCTTAATTTTATAAGAGGAAGAGTTGTCGCTAGTCGCAATTTTTTGTAAATTAGTCATTACGCTTGTTATGTTTTCTATAAATAAGTTTGTAACTTTGTTTAAAGGTAGTTTTTCTACTAAAGAAAAGAAATAGGGTTCAAAGGAAAGTTTTAATTTCTCCCAATATTTCTTATAGAAACAACGACTGCTATTACCTAGCTGCTTTGTTTTTCTGTCACTTATGGTTTTGTTATTCATATTAATCCCTTCTTAATCGTAAATGATATACATACTTATCGAACAAATATAAAAAAAATCCCAAAAAAGAAATTTCATTAAATATTTGTATAAATGAAGAGATATGTTTTAACAAAGATATGTAATTGTTGCTGTCGAATGCTATAATTATAAAAATGAAAAGCTCGCAACTAGCCCTAATACAATTCAATCCCATTATCGGAAACCCCGAATATAATGCTATTAGAATTATTGAAAAACTTGAAAATAGCAAAAAAAATGGTTCTGAATTAGCTATTTTTGGTGAACTTGCGTTAACAGGATACTATGCACAGGATCTATTCTTAAATGATGATTTGATGAGTCGTTGTCGGAAGTCCTGGAAAAAGATTAAATACGCAGCAACGAAGCTTAATATTGGTATTTGTCTAGGTATGCCGACATACAACAAATTTAGACATGAAGGTGCTAAGCATTTATTTAACACTATCAAAATATTTATACCAGGGGAGAAAGTACAAACGCAACACAAGGTCTGTATTCCAACTTATAGTGAGTTTGATGAAGATCGATGGTTCCAATCATCACCTATATCACAGGTGACAATTAAAAAAGTACAAGGCCAGAGAATTGGCTTTGTTATTTGTGAAGATGGTTGGAATAATAAATACGGAATTAATAAACAAGATTATCGGCTTTACAAAGAAGATCCCATATCGAAATTGATTGAGAAAACAGAAAATACCCCAGATCTTTTAATCAATATTTCAGCAAGTCCAGATTATATTGGTAAGCAGAATATTCGAATTAAGATGAATAAACGAATCGCAAAAAAATATAAAACCCCCATTATTTTTCTAAACTTAGTTGGAGCTCAAGATGAGCTAATTTTTAGTGGAAGAAGCTTTATAATAAATGCTCAGGGGAATCTTGTGAAACAAATGATTGCTTTTGAAGAGGCTCAATTTAGCTTAAATCTTGCTGATATTGAAGGGTTTAAGACGGTTTCTAATCCAAATTTAGATAAAATGGAGATATTAGATGGACTGATCGGTCTCTATTTGAGAGATTATTTCTATAAAAGTGGCTTGGCAACTGATGGTAGCCAGTTTAAGATCAACAAAAAACTATTTAAAAATGAAGCATGGCCCTGTAAAATTACGTCAATTAAAAAGAGTAATAATATTGCGGTAAAAACGATTCTAGGTATGTCGGGTGGCAAAGATTCAACTGCAGTTGCATGTATTCTAAAGCGGCATCTAGGTAAAGAAAATGTCTTAGGTGTGATGATGCCATACCGAATGGGTGAGTACTCACAAAAGGAATCTAAAAAACTTGCAAGGAAGTTAGCTAAAAAGCTTCAAATAGAGATAAGAGAAATTCCAATTGATAAAGAAGTAGAGAGTTTAAAAAAGACACTAAAGCTAAAGACAGCTACGTTAGCTCACCAAAACTTACAAGCTAGAATCCGTGCCACTATTTTGTGGTCAATAGCTAATAGTGAAGGTCGTGTGGTTATGAATACCACCAATTTTTCTGAGGCGGCAATGGGTTATGGAACCATCGGTGGTGATTTACTTGGTTTGCCACTCATTGCGTCTTTACCAGCGACTACTGTGATTGAATATTTGCAGTGGTTGAAAGAGCATGGAGAGCGAGCCATAACTGATGACATGGTAAATCGTAAACCATCTGCAGAGCTTGCCCCTGATCAATTTGATAAAAATGAGCTAGGTGATTATAGCTATATAGATCCAATTATTGAATCATTGCGAATGAACTACGGTGATGTTAAAAAGGTGATTAATCAATTCATAATAACAAATAAAAAAAAGTATCGTGCTTATAATGGTTCAAAGAAAAAAAGAAGAGTATTCATTGATAAGTTAAAGTTCCTTTCAAAAAAACTATTGATACAATCAGAATTTAAGCGATGGTACTACAATAAAACTCCTCAGTTTACTCCGTATTCCTGGCTTCGATGGAAGTGGCCGCTTGCAAACGGATTTATGGATATAGAGCGTTATATTAATGAAATAGCTAAGAAAAAAAATCTTATTTAAGCAGGTACTTCTCTAAATAAAGAATATAGGTTTATTAGTTTATAGATTTTTTCCAAATCAAGATTTCCTTTGTTTGTAAATTTGAATCCAAGGTCATAATAGGAATCATTCGGGCTTTTTTGCTTCCAACAACACAATGTGCTGACAATAATAGGGTCAGCGGCATCTTCTGCTTGATAGAACTCAATACGAAGTTTTTCTTTTGTTCCAACAAGACATGGTGATTCAGTCATTAGTTTCAATCCGTCATAACTGATATCAACTAAATGTCCAAAAAAGGAGTTATCTTGAGCATCATAAACTCTGAAATAGATGTATAAATTGCGTCGTTTAGTGAGTCGTTTCTTTGTATCGAGTTGTGTATTCACCATGGGGAAATAGTAGCCGGATCGATAGAATCGTCAAGGGTGTAAAAATTACAGTTTTTTCAATGCAACGAGTAGAATGGCAACATCAGCTGGGGATACCCCATCAATACGGGAAGCTTGACCAATGTTGTTTGGTTTTATCTTGAGGAGCTTTTCTTTGCTTTCCTTTTTAAGTCCTTTTACTATTTCATAGTTGAAATGAGTTGGTATTATTTTTGCTGCCAGTTCTTCCTGCTTAGCTACGGTCTCTTGCATACGATAAATATAGTCTTCGTACTTAATATGGATTTCGATAACTTCCTTCACATCCGAAGGGTAAGTGCTTTTATACTCAGGATAAATAGTATAAAGATGATCAAAGTGTATATTTGTACGTTTTAAGAGAGAGTATAGCGATTCTTTTTTAGAAATACGTTCATTAAATTCTTCTAGTATGCTATTGCTTGCTTTTGAGGGTGTAATAAAAAGGTCTTTAAGTTCGTTCATCCCAGTTTGAATGAGTTTCTTTTTTTTCTTAAAAGCAGTGTGTCGTTTTTTACTGATAAGACCAATTTCGTAACCGATATCAGTTAGCCTCAAATCAGCATTATCTTGCCTAAGTAAAAGTCGATATTCTGAACGAGAGGTAAACATTCTATAAGGTTCTATAATATCTTTATTAATTAGATCATCAACCAGTGTGCCAATGTATGAAGACTCTCGACTGAGTACGAGCGCATCTTTTTTATCGATACTAAGACTGGCATTGATCCCGGCGATTAATCCTTGAGCTGCAGCCTCCTCATAACCGGATGTTCCATTGATTTGTCCGGCAGAAAACAAGCCTGTAATCATTTTTGTTTCTAATGAGTAATTCAATTGATATGGCCGGATAACGGCGTATTCAACAGCATACGCTGGGCGCATAATTTCGACATTTTCAAGACCAGTAATACTACGCATGAGAGCTAGTTGAACATCTTCTGGTAGGCTGGTTGAAAGACCCTGTGCATAAATTTCGTTTGTGAATTCGCCTTCAGGTTCCAGAAACGATTGATGTCGTTCCTTATCAGAAAACCTGACAACTTTGTCTTCTATACTTGGACAATATCGTGGACCAATTCCTTTAATTTTACCTTGATAAAGAGGCGATCGGTCTAGATTGTCTTTTATAATTTGGTGAGTTTTTTCATTGGTATAAACGAGATGACAGGGAATATCTTTTTCTGTAATTTCTGAATCAGTAAACGAAAATCGTTTTTTTAATGTATTTCCTTTCTGTTCAGTTGTTTGGCTGAAATCGATGCTTCTCTTATCTAATCGACAAGGGGTTCCTGTTTTTAATCGAATCATATCAAATCCTAGATTTTCTAAGTTGTGAGCGAGATTTATGGATGGGAATTCACCAGCACGACCAGCTGCCATGCTTTTTAACCCGATATGTATTTTCCCATCAAGAAAGGTGCCAGAACATAGGATAACCGTTTTTGATCTATATTCTACATCCATTTCGGTTATGATTCCCTGAATTGAATTGTTCTTAACTAATAATTTACCGACGATAGCTTCTTTAATTAAGAGATTCGCTTGGTTTTCTAGCACATTTTTCATTTCAGTATGATAGAAAAACTTATCACTTTGGGCACGTAAACTATGAACGGCCGGTCCTTTTGATGTATTCAGCATTTTTATTTGCAGATAAGTTTTATCAGTATTAATGGCCATTTGACCGCCCAATGCATCTATCTCATGGACTAGATGGCTTTTTGCCGGCCCACCAATAGAAGGATTACATGGCATCCAGGCAATACGATCTAAATTAATTGTCAGTAAAAGCGTTGTTTTTCCGAGTCGTGCAGCAGCTAAAGCCGCTTCACAGCCAGCATGACCAGCCCCAACAACGACAACATCAAATATTGTCGGGTGTTGGATTGTCGTAGTTGTCTTGTTATTTGTCATAATCATCACCTGTTTTCAAGCTTTATTATATCAAAGAAGGTAAGAATACGCATGCTAAACATCCCCCAAGTATCTCCCTTCAAAGGGGCGTTTAAATTTGTGAACAACAATTAACTGAAATTTCCAAAAAAGACTGACGATAACTCTATAGATAGCGTTAGGAGATAATCGTTTGAGAAATAAAATAATATCAATCATATCCGTACCAGAGTTAACACAACGTGTTGTTGAAATACCGTTTAGAAAAGTAGGATTAATTATGGGAAAAGAGGGAAAGAATGTCTTATATTTACAGAAAGAAACAGGAGCTGTTGTTGATTTAATAGATGGGCATGCCGTTTTAAAAGGTGAAAAATATCAGGTTGATCAGGCAGAAAGGTTGATTAATAGTCGATCATATCCTATCCGAGATGGTTTACATTATCATTTACCTGTTACAGAAATAAGACCAGATAGAATATTCTTGAGGTTACACAATGGGGCAGATGCGGTATTAACTAAAGAGTCGATGGCTGTAGGATTGATGGAGAATATAAAAAAAGACCAAGTAGTTCCAATTAAAATCGTGAATGATGGTTATCCGTGTTTTGTAGAATTAGTTACGAATATTCAACAGGATGTTCGAGTTAAGGAGTTGTTTGGCTATGATGCAGAAAATTTATGTGAAATGTATATAAGAAATAAACCATATAAAGGCGCTAGCCTTAGAAGTAAAAATACGGTTGGTAATATAAGAAAAAGAATAGAAAACACTGATCTTATACAGATTGCTTCTTTTTTAGGAGATAAAATTGTTGCTCATATTGCGCTAAGCGATCATGATGAGAGAGGCGTGAGGCTTGTTTCTTGGAAAATGGATAAACGTTATAATATAGAAGAAACAAGCGATGTCTTGTTTCAAAGACTAGATGAAGTTGCAATAAAATCGAGGCAACGCTTTATTTTCAATATAATTGAAATTGATGAGACAGAAAAAAAACAGCTACTTACAAAACATGGATACCAAAAGCGTAGTTTCTATAAAAGCACAGAGCTATATGTAAAAGATTTTCAAGAAGAAGAAAAGGTTGCAACAGGATTTGCTGCTGTTGTTTCAAAAATAGCTAAAGGATTTGGACTATCTAAAGAGAGATAAGTATGAGAGTCTTCATCTATTAAAAAACCGTCGTATATCACCTGTTTTTAAATATTCTTTCAACTGTGCAATTCCTATTTCTTCTTCACTCGAATTTTTTGGATTTATCGTTTCAGTGGTAAGAGGTGAGATCTTTTCCAGAGTTGCAAGATCAATAGAATCAAGATCGTGTTTTTCCTTTAGCTGTCTTTCAAAATTGTAGAGTCGAATAAGTTGAAAATAATGCACTAGTTTATCTCGAGTCAGGTGCTCTGTTTCAACTGGAAAAACAGAAGAGCGAAACATCTCCCAGTTATTTGGATCGATTCGTTTTGCTTTGCTTAGGTCATGAAACATCTCCGTGCCAGGTGGTGGATAGAAAACAGAAGGAGAGATAAGTACATCGAAACTACGCATATACTCAATTGTTTCAATCAGCTGTTCTTCCGTCTGATCGGGTAATCCTAATATAAAATATGCCGTTATTTTAAAGCCAATAGAGCGAGCAGTGTTTACAGCTTCTTCGAACTGTTTATTTAAAAATGGGCGACCAAGAGCTTCTTTATGTGTATCGGCAGCTGTTACCAGTGAAATATTTAAATCCTTAAATCCAGCATCCCACATTTTTGTTTGAATTTCTTCGTTGAGTGATTCAATCGAAATGCCATTCATGGCGTATAATCGAATATCTTTTTTAGGAAAAGTTAAAGTTATTTGATCGAGTAGCGCTATAAACCATTTTTTATTTAAGCTTAAATTATCATCCTCAAAATCGAACACACGAATAGTATGCTGACTATAAGCTTCGTTCATTTCGTTTATAATGTTTTCAACCGGTCGAGTAACAAAGTTTCGTCCATGCATGGAGGAAACGGTACAAAAGCTACAGTTTTTAGGACAACCACGAGTGGCGGTAATAAATGTGAAGTTTTGCTTATGCATTTTGTAGTAAGCAGAATGAACTAAGTTTCGATTTGGATAGTGTTGTGTGAAACAAAAGTCCATTTTTGGTTTTTCTGCTCCGATTGCAGCTAAAAAATCTGTTTCATTGGGTCCTTTTATGATAGCATCTAGTTGCGGTAATTTCTCAAATATTTCCTTTTCATAAATACTGGCATGATAACCACCAATCGCTACTTTAGTGCCAGGATAGCGCTGTTTGATTTTATTAATAAGAGTTTCCGTGCTATTAAAATAAGCGGTAAAGTTACTACTAATACCAATAACATCGGGTTGAAATTCTTCAATTTTATATAGGATGTCATCATCAGATAATCCAAACCGGTAATAGGCCCCAAAAAGCTTCAAGGGTCCGACTTCTTTTTCATTGTAGTATTTTTTTAAATAAGAAAAAGTTTTGGGATAGGGGATCGTTTTCTTTTTTAGCGGGTTTAAGCAGTCAAGAATTTGAACCTCGTGACCATTTTGTTCTAGCATGGTTCCAAGATAGAGTAAGCCTAATGGGTATAGTCGAATTTCAGTTATATAAAAGTCTTCAATCGGTGGCTGAATCAAGAGTATTTTCATAAGCATATGATAGCAGATGAAAACGAGCACGAATAGCAATCTCAATGATCGTAAAGCACTATCCGATATAGCAACTATTTTTTACTCAAACCGAAATCACGTGAAATTTTTAACAATCGTTTCCGATAACTCTTATAGTTAAATTCAAGGAGGAGAAATATGTTAAATAAAGTAGTTGCAAGTGAAGAAAAACAAAAAGCAGGGTCTTATCCGGCTAGCGGTTTACATGTAAGTAAAGCTAAGACAAAATTCTGGAATGAGAAACTTAGCCAGCAGGGTTTTGCTTTTATTGATTTAAGTAGAAAAAATATTGAAGAATTTAATGAGCAACAGCATGCACTGGATGTTTTAAATCAAAATGGCGACTCTATTTACGATAAAGACATCCCAGACGAACTTAAGCCAGCCAATCAATAGGTTCTAAGCACGGAATCAAAAGCTAAAAGGAAGTGCAACAAAAATGATTAAGAATTAACTGAAAAGGCAAGAGGATAACTATGAGAAATAAAATATTAAGTGTTAAAAAAGATATAAGTATATCGTCATCACAAATTACAAAGACAGCGAGCAAGTTTGTAGTAGATTCTGTCAAAAATATAGATAAAATGACAGCACTTAAGTTTCTCAGAGCATTAATTCGAGAAGAACCATTAAATAAAGAAAATTATAGGCAAGCAGCTCAACTATTGTTGAACTACTGTGCTGAAAATGAGGATTATATTCCGTTACTATCAGATTGGTTTAGGAAACTTGAATTCTTAATGGGTGCAGAGTTTAATAAAAATATAATAAATCAATTTCGAGAAGACGCCTTAGTAGACACAAATCCCCAGAAAGTAATCGCACTGAGATCGTTAACTGAATATCAAATGAATAGATCAATGGGAAATCAGCAAAATGTATCTCTGGAAAAAGTAGAAGATTTTATTCGATATAATTTAGCATTATTACATATAAATGTCGAAGCTAAATTCCTGCCAGTTGAGGATGTTGAGTATCTCCTAAGTGATGTATATCTGCTGTTGCAGGGCTTATATACAGCAACATATAAACAACAATTCAATAAATATAAAGATCTATATGTTTCTGTTAGCGATTTAATAGAGAATAAATTTGATAAAAAAGATAAGGAAATGCTGGAAAAAGAAATAAAAGAAGGACTAAAAGAGTTTACGCAAACGAATGGCGTAATTCATTTTGGTGAGACACAAAATATTTTAGCGGAAAAACTGAACGATTTTTTAGCAATGGATATAATTCCCGATAAAGATAGCGTTGCACGTTTAAGAAAACAATTTGTAGTCAATTTAGTAATGCCAACTCAACAACTAGATTTTAGACGAGCGATTAAGAATGGTGATCATCAGATAAAAAAACTTAATGGAAAAGCAATTATGGCGGCGATTATTAAGCATGTAAATGAAATACAAAAAGCTGGATTAGAACTTGAAATACTGGCAGACGTGGATAATCTTAAAAATTTGATTTTATATTTTGTGAATCAAAAAGAGCCAGATATAAACGCAGTAGGCCTATTAGATCATCTCTTGGAAACAATAAATAAGCAATATTTTGATACGGAAGTATATCCAGTATTTAAAGCGCTGATTGAAACAAAACAAATAAGCGAAATCGAGTTTGATGATTTTTTTCCGTTATCATTAAGCAGAAAAAAGGCAGAATTTTCTAAGGATTATCAGTCATTTGTAGAGACAGCTAAAACAGAGTTTATAGACCAAATTAGAACAATTTATCTAATCGAAGATGATGCAGGTATTAAGTGGAGCCAAGAAAAAATGGCGACACTAATAAGTAACATTGTGATAAAACAGCATATGCCAAAACAAATACCTGTTGAGGAATTCAAGCAAAAATTTAATCTTTCACACACGCAATTAGAGGACCTTATAAATAAAGGAGTTCTTTTGTTTTCTGACGAAGAACAGCGTACAGTTGTTTTTAATAATTTTATGGAGGACAACGAGGTCTTTGATTTAATAGAAGATAACTTTCCCTTATCCCAATTTAGTATCGCTTCTTATTGGATGAAGCATTCTGGAGCAGGTAAATTGATACTAAATCAGCTTTTTAAAAACGAGTGGCAAGTAGGTGATGAACGAATCTTTAGATCCACAACACTGGAGAAAGTATGTTTTATTCTAGAACGGATGATGGATACAATTAAGCCATCAGAAAAAAAAGCTGATTATTTAAAAATAATAGAAGGAATTAAGTCCTACATACTTAATAAATATGCCGCTCCTTTTATTAATGAGCATAAAGTATTTGTTGATACCTTAGATCCGAGTGTTAAAGCCACCGTTCCTCAAAAATATAACTATCACTGTACGGCAGCCTTATTGTATAAGGCAATGGGGATGAATAAAGCGTCGATCGAACACTTTTCTGGATTGTTTAAGAATCATGTGATTGGTGTTGTATCTGAGGACATCAATTCTTTTTACACAATACCCGGACAGGAAAAAGAAAAGTTTGCTGCAATGTTCGAAAAAACACCAATAGAAGGGCTGCCTGATGATCTAAAGGCGTATGCTCCGATTAAATTGAAGAAAGTGACAAATTTTGTAAAATTGGCTATTACAATGTATGCCTACTATAAAACAGGGAACATTGATAACCTGGATATGGTTGAGAAACTGTTTAAGTTTTATATAAAGCTACAAAAGAATGTTCATGGAAAAAACGCTAAACCAATTCAAAAGCAATACAAAACAGATTTGAAAGCACTTTCGCACAACAAAGAACTAAAAGAGTTATATGCAAAGGCCTTTACTCAAGAGAGGACCTAGGTAGGTATAGAATGAAGAAGAAATTAATTAGTCAAAAGCTTGAAATCCTTGACCAAATTAATGAATTACTACCAATTCTTAGTAAAAGTAGTGGAAATCTTCATGCGAATAACTATCAAGATAAAGATCAATGGAACGCATGGTTAAAAGATTGTGGTACCATCCTAAATAAAATTAAAGATGGAATAAAGCAGCAGGAACATATTGATCTAGTTTTTTTAAAGTATCAATTATTACCGATTTTTTGAACAAATTTAGTAATATGTCTGCGGCGAATGATTCATTTTCAATAGATGAAAGAATAGAAGCATATCTTACTATCCTCGATTCAATGGGAAAAAAGGATATAATTCCAGATTTTATTATCGAAGATAAAGATGAAGATTTTATCAAATCCATTTTTTATGAAGCGGCATTTAAGCTGGGGCTACAACTATTAAATATTGTTGAAAGCAGACCAAAAGAATGGCGTGGAGCAAAGCAAACGGTAGCAGAATCTCAGGCAATTCACTCCTGTGTATTCTACAGCCTATATTTATTCGAAACAAAAGAGGTATCAACCATAATAAAAAGCATCAAGGAGCAAGAAGATCCAAAAATTAGAGAGCTAGTATATCAAATTGTCTTAGCTGGAGGTATTTGGCATGAGGATTCGATGCAAGTAATAGAGCTTATAAAGGAAGATCAAGAGATTAA
>Ga0075111_1000250_pt1 | contig 25855 bp, 27 predicted proteins | sample AntAceMetag02UKK_FD_69787 | JGI IMG/M metagenome (GOLD analysis project Ga0075111, IMG submission 69787) | Saline lake microbial communities from Ace Lake, Antarctica - Antarctic Ace Lake Metagenome 02UKK | ecosystem: Environmental > Aquatic > Non-marine Saline and Alkaline > Saline | place... | reverse complement strand
TTTTTATGTTTTGTAGTAAAAAATGCAGTATACAGATCATTGCAGATAATTTGAGTGTAGTAATTTTGCCCGTTCACCCGAGTACCGGTATCATCAATTTGAATATAAGAACTGACTTCCAGACCAATCTTGTGCATCTCATTTTTTTCTTGATGAAATACATCCATATAGGCTGGTTTTATTAACCTATTTGAAATATAGCTACCGGAAATAAGTGTCCCCATATTGTTGTAAAATTCTATAATTTTAGGAATCGACATGCCGTTCACATATTTCATCGAAACAATATCAGAATGTATATTAGGCCCAAAGTCACCTTCATAACCCAATGGAATAGGTCCAAGATAAGTTTTCTTCAAAGACGGAGAGTGATAAACTTCTCGTTTGAATTCAACATTATCCGTCTTGATTATTACATCTTGAACTACCTTGTATTCATGCCCTTTGGATTTAGCATCATTAGGTAATTGAGTTTTATCCACAGGACATAGTTCACGTCGATCAATGGTTATTTCTGGTAATTTAGCTTTCCTGTTTCTTTTTTTATAACGAGCATATTTAAGGAGTAATCTACGTTGTTCCTCAGTTAATGATTGCTCAAGGATAGCTTCTACCGCAGTGAGAAAGCCCTCTTCGTCAGAATACTTCCCGCCATCCAGTTTTGATAACTGATCAAGAAGTTCAGCAGATAGTCGTTGCTCTTTGAGTTTCCCTAATGATCCTTTATCGAGTTTAAATCCTTGTCGATTTATTTCATCATTAGTTTCCGCCAACTTGCGCTCTTTTTCAGAAGAAATATTACCATCTTTCTTCTTTTTATTGGGCCTTAGGGACTTTATAAGAATAAAACTACCCACTTTCAAACCTGATGCCCAGTGTTTACGGCATGTCTTAAGTGAAAACGGGTAGATTATTTGTTATGAACTCCCTTATGTCAGGCTTACCCTGTTCACCCTTAAGACGATTTATCTCATCTTTTAACGTTTGATTTTCATTTTTTAATTTAATGCTTTCAGCTACCGACTCCTCTACTATGTTTAACAAGGTAGATACAGCTTCCTTTGATGCCTGACCTTCCACTTGCTTTAAGTCTGGCTGAATTCTTTCCAATATTTCAGTGAGGTTTGCTGTAGTCATAAGAAGCCATCATATTGATAGAAAAAAGATTTGGCAATAATTTATTTCTAATCCCTCAATTTTTTTACCTTGCCCGGAAATTTAAACAGGATACCAAAAAGCCATCAGCAAGATCCCAGCAAAATGATCGGTTATTGGAATGTGACTTTCCCAATTATTTTTGCCTCCCCTTTGTTGGTGTCTCATGTTCTTTGCTTACTTCCCTGAAAGAATCGAAAAGCTTTTTATATGACTTTTCATGGACTCGTTTAAAAATACCAAAAGGATCGATAAATCCTTTATTTACAGTTGTCACTTTGCATAGTGTAGTCCCTCTTGATACCTCTTCGAGGGTGGCTGTCACCTTTGGGTGCATCTGCCATACATTGAGCAGTATGATCGGTGTCCAAACGATGGTATAGAGGCTTGGATCATGCTCAAATTTCCAGCCAGCATGGCTCCCTATATTTTCCATCATCAAGGAGAAAAAATGTTCAATGGCTATATTTCTGGTAAAGGTATATTCATGTTTAACCATCGGTATGGGGCATCCTTTATTGTCCTGCCGTTTATAATGCATGCTATATCACTCTGCTGTCATGCGGTAACTATGTAACCTAATCCTACCACAAATTGGCGACCATGTCTCCTGTCTCTCGTATTAATCCGTCTTACCTGAAATCCTTGACAATTCGGGTAATACTGAAAGTTCCCTCAATAAATGTGGAAATTATAATTTTCAAATTTATTATCATAATTTTGATATACAACCTAAAAGTTGCAGCAAAGATTGAATGATCTTATATAAATCCAGACCTCGTGACTTTATCCAAAAACTCACCAAGTTTTACATAAAAGTACTGTAAATACAATATAATCCGTTGCGTCTCTGTTTTCGATTATGTTTCGGTCAAAATAGATGGCTGCATTGCTTATGTTACAATTGCCTTTGCTGCCATCCATGGGGAATTTTATTTTTATTTCAAGGGTCATATATGCACCTGGTTTTCCTGTCAATGATCAAATCTTGTTTCACCTATATTATCGTCATTAACCGGGATTGCCGTATTTTCCCCTGATTTTTTTCTGGAAAAAAGATATTATGTGGCAAAAACGCACCACTCGTCAACCAGGACAAGGGGTATTCAAGGAAATTTTGCAGAGATGCATTATGAAATTGGAGTAAGGATGCAAAATTGCATCAACCACAGATGATATCTGCCCAATTCCATTGTCGCCAGGGTCAAGTAATCGGGCATAGGCATCTTTTAGGCGCTTGGTGTTGCTTGCTCTTTAATGGCACGGTACTTGCAGTAATATTAAAATACTGATCCGGCACAGGATTGAAATTTAGGAGAAAATTAGATGGGCAAACAGATCATAACTTCCAATGACCTATTGAAAGCTGGCCCAGGAGATATCGTGTACCTGGAAAAGGGTGCCCGGGTTGATTACAGCACGCCGTCCATGGTGACCCTTGCCTGCCTGAGCTCATAGGAAAATCCATAGAGATTTTTAACGTTGCCGTACTCGGTCTGTGTATGCAGTGGGGCAGCATGGTCAGCCCGACTGCTGCATAAACCTATTCACTCAAAGAATAGTGATGAACACATGAGCAGACAAGCAAACGATGATTTGATCCGGATGGTAAAAGATGCCGGGATTGTAGGAGAAGGGGGCGCAGGATTTCCTGCCCATGTGAAATTTGATACCCAGGTGGATACGGTGATTGCCGTATTTCCCCTGATTTTTTTCTGGAGAAAAGATATTATGTGGCAAGAATGCACCACTCACCCACCAGGATAAGGGGTATTCAAGGGGTTTTTGCAGAGATGCATTATGAAATCGGAGTAAGGATGCAAAACTGCATCAACCACAGATGATATCTGCCCAATTCCATTGTCGCCAGAGTCAAGTAATCGGGCATAAGCATCTTTATAGGCGCTTGGTGTTGCTTGTTCTTTAATGGCACGGTACTTGCTGTAAATATTAAAATACTGATCCGGCACAGGATTGAAATTTAGGAGAAAATTAGATGGGCAAACAGATCATAACTTCCAATGACCTATTGAAAGCCGCTGGGAATGGAAATAAGATTCTTAATTTCAGGGAAGAAGACTGCATTGTTACACCCGAGGCCCGGGACAAAATTGAAGAAATGGGTTTTAAATTTGCCACGGCCTACCCGGACACAACAGCCTGTGAATTTCAACCGGAAGCCAAAGCGGTCGCAAGGCCGGATAAATCCTTGGAAGACCTGGGGGTCGGCGGTAGTGTGTCCGATATCCAGGCGGTGACCGACCAGGTGTGCTCACTTCTTCGGGAAAAACTTCCTCAATCAAGTGCCCCAGGGCTGGAAAGTATTGTTAAGAAGGTTGTCAGTGCCAGGTTAACACAGGCTTCTTTGAATATGCCGGAGCAGAACACTGCTGCCTTGACGACCCAAGGAGGCGTCTCTGTGATCAAGGGGAATACGCTTCTGGATGAAGAGTCTGGTCCGGCCATCCCCGGCAAGGTATTGATTTCAGATGCCATTCGATGCCACCAGGACTCTCCTTTGATCGCCACCTATATGAAATGGGAAAAAACCTCGTTTACCAGAACAGTTGAATCTTCGGAAGTCAATATCGTTGTCCAAGGAGAACTTGAATTGAGCGTGGACGGCAAACTATTGAACGCTGGCCCAGGAGATATCGTGTATCTGGAAAAGGGTGCACGGGTTGATTACAGCACGCCGTCCATGGTGACCCTTGCCTGCCTGAGCTCATAGGAAAATCCATGACTATTTTAGATGACTGCATAGCCGCCTGCCGGGAAAAACCGGGTACCATAGTATTTCCGGATTGTCTGGATCAGCGGATATTAACGGCCGCAAGCCGCCTGAAAGAAGAAAAATTGGCATTTCCTGTGCTGGTCCAGAGTCCCTTCGCCATAAGAAGAAAAATTCTTGACGCCAAACATCCCCTTTCAGGTTTCACCGTGATTGATCCCACCAGCCACGGTCTGCTGGCACAAAATATCAATACCTATACAAAGATATTGGAAGCCAAAGGAAAACTGGTTTCCCCCGACAAAATTGAAACGGCAATGCGATGCAGCCTTGCGGCATCTGCAATGATGGTCCGTCGAGGTGATGTGGAAATCGGAGTGGCAGGGAATCTGTCCTCAACGGCAGCGGTGATCAAGGCAGGGATCAGCATTTTGTCCAGAAAACAAAAAACCATTTCCAGTTTTTTTTTGATGATAGCCCCCAATGGTGAACATCAGTATATCCTGGCAGACTGTGCTGTGGTACCGGAGCCATCTTCAGATACCCTGGCAGATATTGCCATTGCCTCTGCTGAAAAAGCAAAGAACCTTCTTAAGGAAGAACCCAGGGTGGCCATGCTCTCGTTTTCCACCAAGGGCAGTTCCAAACATCCCAGGACCGATATCATTCGCGAGGCTGTTGAAAAGGTAAGACACCGGGCCCCGGATATCCTCATTGACGGAGAATTGCAACTGGATGCGGCCATTGTTCCCAATGTGGCCTCCATGAAAGCGCCGGGAAGTGTGATAAACGGGAAGGCCAATGTTCTTGTGTTCCCCTCCCTGGAATCGGGGAATATCGCCTACAAAATGCTCCAGCGAATGGCAGGGTATACCGCATTGGGTCCTTTCCTCCAGGGATTTCAGGGGGGATGGCACGACCTGTCCAGGGGATGCAGTGCCGAAGAGATTTTTAACGTGGCCGTACTCGGTCTGTGTATGCAGCGGGGCAGTATGGTCAGCCCGACTACTGCATAAACCTTTCACCCAAAGAATAGTGATGAACACATGAGCAGACAAACAAACGATGATTTGATTCGGATGGTAAAAGATGCCGGGATTGTAGGAGAAGGGGGCGCAGGATTTCCTGCCCATGTGAAATTTGATACCCAGGTGGATACGGTGATTGCCAACGGGTGTGAATGTGAGCCCTTACTGTATTCGGACCAAACCATCATGCAGACCCATGCTGAAAAGATTGTCCGGGCAATGGAGGCGGTCATGTCTGCCACCAGTGCAAGCAAGGGCGTTATCGCAATTAAAAAGAAATACACCGGGATTTCCGAAAAATTTAAAGCAGCAATGACGGGAACCAAACTTGAACTTATGGAACTGGATAATTTTTATCCGGCAGGGGACGAACATATCCTGATCCATGAAGTTACCGGGAAAACCGTACCCCCACTCGGGCTTCCCAAGGACCAGGGTATCGTGGTTGCCAATGTAGGATCCCTCTACGCTGTTTCTAATGCAATGGAAGGGATTCCGGTGACCCATAAAATTGTCACCATAACCGGGGAGGTTCAAAAACCTTCGGTCATCAGGGTGCCTTTGGGAAGCGGTATAATGGAATGCATTGACCAATGCGGGGGATCTTTGGTTCCTGATCCGGTGGTAATTCTGGGGGGGCCCATAATGGGACGTTTTCTGGATGATCCAGACAGCCTGGCCCAGGCAGTGGTGACCAAAACCACAGGTGGGGTGATTGTTCTGCCACGGAACCATTTTCTCCATGATGCGGCTACACTCTCAATATCGGTGATGCAGAAAAGAGCTGCCACGACTTGTATCCAGTGTCGCATGTGCACAGAGATGTGTCCCAGGTACCTGGTGGGCCATGGATTTGAAACCCACAAAGTCATGCGGATCTTTGCCGGAGGCCAGGCTGATACGAGTGATGCTATCCAGGCCATGATGTGCTGTGAATGCGGTGTATGCGAATTATTTGCCTGTCCCATGGGGCTGTCCCCCCGTCGGATCAATGCATTTTTGAAAGACCGGTTCAGGCAGGAAAAATTACAATACCAGGGCCCAAAAGAAGTCCGGCCCCTTCAAACAAATTTCCGGGAATTTCGGAAGGTGCCCATCCCCCGGCTGGCCATGAAAACAGATATTTCAAAATATATGGATATCCACCCTGTCTTTGAAGGTGATTACCAACCCTCCCGGGTCAGTATTCCCCTTCAGCAGCACATCGGCGCACCATCCCGACCCTTGGTCAGTCCCGGGGAGAAGGTGGTGGCTGGACAATGCCTGGCCGAAATCCCCGAGGGAGCCCTGGGGGCCAGGATACATGCATCCATTGCCGGTGTGGTCACAGCCGTTGATCATTCAATAACCATAGAAGGAAGCTGATATGCAAGCCAAACTCCAAGCCCTTGGCATGATCGAGTTCAACAGTATTGCTGCCGGTATTGAAGCCGCAGACCAGATGGTGAAAGCAGCACAGATCGAACCATTGTTCTTAAAAACTATTTGTCCTGGCAAGTATATTGCAGCCGTTCACGGTGAAGTGGCATCGGTACAGTCCGCAGTTGATGCGGGAATGGCCCGGGCTGGGGAAACCGTGGTGGATCATTTTGTGATACCTAACATCAACCCCACGGTTATCGCAGCCATGAATGGTACCAGTACCGGCATCCATGGCCCTGCCATCGGGATTGTTGAAACCTTTTCCGCCCCTTCTGCCATTGTGGCTGCTGATATTGCTGGCAAGGCTGCGGATGTGTTCATTGCAGAAGTTCGTATCGCCATGGGGCTGGGCGGAAAAGCCTTTTGCCTGCTTTCCGGTGATATTGCCGCGGTGGAAGCTGCCGTGGAAGCAGGCGCTGCAAGCGTTAAAACCAGCGGAATGCTGGTGCGAAGCACCGTAATACCGGCCATGGATTCACAGATTAAACAATTTGTACTTTAGGTTCCTGGCGTAACCATAAACATTTTAGAGGATTTCTCCAAAAAAGGTTAGGTGATTATGAATCAGAATGATTCCATGGGATTTGTCGAGACCATTGGACTGGTCGCTGCAATCCAGGCGGCCGACGTCATGGTCAAGTCAGCCAATGTTAAGATTGAGACCGTTGCCAATGCTGACGCAGGGCTGATAACCGTGATCTGCACAGGAGATCTTGCATCCTGCAATGCCGCAGTGGATGCGGCCAAGTCTGCAGTATCGGTATTGAGTACCTGTGTTAACTCCAACAAGATTCCCAGACCCAGTTCCGATGTACAGTCCCTGATCAGTGATCATATCGGCAATATATTGAAGCCGGTCGCACCTGAAAAGGCTGCGTCCAAGAAAAAAAGATAGGGTAAAAACGTATAGCAAGACAATTTATAAATATAAAAATTAAAAGGAGCAGATTCATGGATGCATTAGGAATGATAGAGACCAAAGGAATGACAGCGTTGATCGAAGCAAGTGATGTAATGTCAAAAGCCGCCCGGATTCAGCTTGTAGGATACGAGCGCATTGGTGCGGGAATATTGTGTGTATTGATACGGGGAGATGTTGCCGCATGCAAGGCTGCCACAGACGCCGGTGCAGCAGCTGCCGCAAAAGTGGGTGAAGTGATTGCCGTCCATGTAATTCCACGACCCCATGATGATCTGGAAGCATTGTTTCCCATTAAAATCAAATAGATCAAAAAGCTGTTGCCTGTAATTAAGCGGGTCATCTGTTTGAATCCGAGAGGGTACACAGACACATTTAACATACCCTACCATTGATTGACCTGCCTGATACCGGGGCCCCAAGGCTCCAGGCAGGATCAGCAAAGGAGAATTAAAATGGAACTTGGCAAAATAGTCGGACAGGTAGTGTCAACGGCACGTCATCCCCGACTGCCGCAAATGACCTTTCTTCTGGTTGATATTGTTGATGCAAACGGGACAGTAACGGCACCCAATCAGGTGGCAGTAGACAGTGTCGGTGCCGGTCTGGGAGAGTTAGTCATGCTTGTCCGGGGGAGTTCTGCCCGGATGATTCATGACAAAGAGAGTCCAGTTGATCTGAGTGTCATTGGAATTGTTGACCAGATCACTTCTGGCCGGAAAGCTCTCTACACAAAATAAGAACCCTAAGTTAAGTTGAATTGGAGGCCGGATGGCTGAAATTTTACAAAAAGATATCGAAGCAATTGTAAAGGAAGTACTAAGACAGATTGCTGCACCGGCGCCCGGCACCCCGCCAGCCTATAGCCAGGCAAGCGATTGGGGCGTGTTTGAAAGCCTGGATGCTGCGGTTGCGGCCGCCATCGATGCCCAGAAAAAAATCCCCACCATTGCCATACGGGAGCAGGTGGTCCAGGTGCTTCGCAGGGCCGCAAGGGCAAATGCCCGCCGCTTTGCTGAAATGGCCGTTGATGAAACCGGAATGGGGCGGATTGAAGACAAGGTTAAAAAAAATCTGCTGGTGGCCAACAGAACACCGGGGCCAGAAATTTTAAGTGCCAGTGCCGCCACCGGTGATGCCGGCCTGACCCTGTTTGAAAATGCACCCTGGGGCGTGATTGCCTCTGTGACCCCTTCAACCAATCCTGCGGCCACGATTTTCAACAACACCATCAGTATGGTATCCGGTGGCAATACTGTTGTCTTTGCCGTTCATCCCAGCGCAAAACGAACCACCCTTGAAACCGTCAAAGTGGTGAACAAGGCAATTTTTGAAGAGCTGGGCATCCACAATATTATAACCTGTGTAAAAGAACCCTCCATTGAAGCCGCCCAGAAATTGTTCACCTTTCCAGGAATTAATCTTTTGGTGGTGACAGGGGGAGAGGGAGTTGTTAATGCCGCTAAAAAGATAACTGACAAACGCTTGATTGCAGCGGGTGCCGGAAATCCGCCAGTGGTGGTTGACGACACAGCCGATATTGCCCGGGCCGCGCAAAGTATCTATGATGGTGCCTCCTTTGACAATAATATTGTTTGCTGCGATGAAAAAGAAATCATTGCCATGGAGACCATTGCAGATGCACTGAAAGCAGAATTGAAAAACTGCGGTGCAGTGGAGATTTCCCTGGGACAGGCAGATGCCATCGCCCAAAAGGTACTCCTGGATTACCCCGGACCATCCCCCCGGCCAAATCCGAAATGGGTGGGAAGGGATGCATCGGAACTGGCGGCTGCAGCCGGAATTTCCGTACCCGACACCTGTCGTCTCCTCATCGTTGATGTAGGAATAGATACGGAATATACCTTTGCCGTGATGGAGCAAATGATGCCTCTTATCCCTATTCTGAGGGCAAAGGATTTTGCCCAGGCCATGGAGTGGGCCCTGTTATTGGAAAAAGGATGCCGCCATTCTGCAGGGCTCCATTCCAAAAATATCGATAATATGGATGCCATGGCCAAGGCCATGAATACCAGCCTGTTTGTTAAGAACGGGCCTCTAATTGCGGGGCTCGGCGCTGGCGGTGAAGGATGGACTTCCATGACTATTTCCACTCCCACCGGAGAGGGTGTCTCCAATGCCCGGACCTTTGTACGCCTTCGGCGCTGTACCCTTGTGGGCAGCTTCAGGATTACTTAGATATGTCTATTTCATGGGAAACAGCAGAGCAGCGGCTTGAGCGGGCCAGGGATCTGGTAAATATTGAAGACCCCCTGTCGATTCAAGGTCCGCTGCATGTCGGGGTTGACCTGGGCACAAGTGATGTGGTGCTCATGGTCCTGGATGACACGGGAGAGCCTGTTGCCGTATTTTTGGAATGGGCCCAGGTGGTTCGGGATGGGATTGTGGTGGATTTTCTGGGTGCCAGTGAAATTGTCCGGCGCCTCAAGGAAAAGGCTGAAAAGCGTCTTGGGAGGTCTATTTGTGCAGCGTCAACCTCCTTTCCCCCGGGAACCGATCCCCGGCTGTCCACCAATATCATTGAAAATATCGGCCTGGATGTTCTCAAGGTGATGGATGAACCCTCCTGTGTGGCAAACTTGCTGAAATTGGATAGAACTGCGGTGGTGGATGTGGGGGGCGGCACCACCGGAACAGCAGTTATCCAAAATGGCAACATCGTTTTTTCCGATGATGAACCAACCGGCGGAACCCATATCAGCCTTGTCATTGCTGGCCACTTTAAGGTGGCTTTTGAAGAAGCGGAACGAAGAAAACGGCTTTGCAAAGAGTATGATATACTGAGCCTTGCCAGGCCGACATTCCAGCGTATCTGTGATATTGTGTCCGGGCATATCAAGGGCTACCCGGTTGAGACCCTTATTTTTTCAGGCGGTACCTGTAGTTTGCCGGGCCTGAAATCACTTTTGGAGAAAGAAATCGGGATGCCGGTTCTGATTCCCAATCATCCCCTGTTTCTAACCCCTCTTGCAATTGCTTCCCTGGGCTTGTAAAAATTTTATTGCAATTATTGGCATCCTTCATATAATCCCAAAAGTACTTTACAGTCTTTTGGAAAAAAGATCCTAAAAATGGGGATTGCTCTAAAAAAGTGTAAACTACTTTTGAAGGATGCCCAATTATTAATTGATTTTCATTCCAGGGAAGGTTTGGAATCACACATTTGAAATAATCGGTAATATTGGGTATAGTGTTTGCAGTTTTTAACCAGTTTTGACTGCGGCAAAAGGAAAGAGAAGTATGAATCATCCTTCACAAGATCCCTTGCTCATCATGGACCGGCATTTTGAATCTATTTTAAATTTAATCCCCGACGCTGTTTACATCTCTTCCCGGAAGGGCAAAACCCTTTTCGTTAACGGCCGTTGGGAAGCTTTGTCAGGGATTCCCGCCGCACATGTTCTTGGAAAAAGTGTTAAAACTTTAATCGAGGAAGGCATTTTTACCGAGATCGTTAATCCAGAGGTGGTGGCAACGGGGAAAGAAGTCACGCTTGTTCAGGAACTCAATGGTCGACATGTTGTCATCAACGGTCATCCGGTTCTCGATGCCAAGGGGGATGTCAGTATTGTGGTGACCTTTGTGCGGGATATTACAGCCTTTAAGAACCTTAAAAAAGAGATCTCCACCCAGAAAGAACTGATTGCGGCCTATCAACGACAGATCGCCGCCGTTGACCCTGAAGATGCATTTCAAAATGACGGTATGGTGGCGGTAAGCAATCAATCTTTATCGCTTCTGGAAAAAATTGACACCATTGCCCTTTCAGATGTTTCCGTCCTTATCCTGGGCGATACCGGCGTGGGTAAGGATGTGGTGGCCCAGCGGATCCACCGGTACAGTCTGAGAAAAGACAAACAATATCTGAAAGTTGATTGTTCGGCCATTGCTGAAACCCTGGTGGAGTCAGAACTTTTTGGGTATAAAACCGGGGCATTTTCCGGCGCAAGTACAAAGGGGAAAACGGGGTATTTTGAACAGGCATCCGGGGGAACATTGTTTCTGGATGAGATTGGGGAGCTACCGCTCCTTATGCAGACCAAACTGCTCCGGGCCATCCAGGATCAGGAAATTATCCGGGTGGGTTCCACGCAGACCATACCCATCGACATTCGAATTATCGCCGCCACCAACCGCAATCTCCAGGATGCCGTTAATGAGGGTGGCTTTCGAAGTGACCTTTATTATCGCCTTAAAGTAGCGGTTCTCAACATCCCACGTCTTCGGGAACGTAGGGATGACATCCTCCCCCTGGTCAAAGTGTTTCTCAAAAAATTAAATGAAAAATACGGCAAAAAAATTTCCTTTTCAAACTGCGCAGAACAAAAATTACTTCATTATACTTGGCCCGGAAATGTCAGGGAACTCAAAAACATGATTCACAGCATCGTTGTCATGGCAAATAAAACAATTATCAAGGCCGTTGATTTACCGTCTGAATTTCTTTCAACCTTTGAGTGCAACGATCATCATACTACCTCCATGGTCTATTATTCCATGGACGAGAAAAAATCCCTCAAACTCATCCTTCAAGATATAGAACGAAATATTATAAGCGAAACAATTGCAGCCTATGGTTCCATCTCCAAGGCTGCAGAAGTGCTTCAAGTGAACCGGAGTACCATTTTTAGAAAAACCCGGGTACAAAAAAGCACCCCCTCCACTCTTAATGAGATAGTCGGTAAATAAGAGACACTGATCTTATTTCCGATGCAGTCTTGCAACGATTACATTCTCCTGGCGACCCAATAATTGATCTTTTTTGTTGTAAGAACGCATCATTCGCTGAAGAAATGATGCAAAAGTACACCATTCTATTAATTTTAACCCCAAATTAGATCACTGTCTGACATCTTCCGGCTGAAAATTAAATTGAAGGAGAGGGGGGCTGTCTAAATCAGGCCATATCCTGTGTCTCAATATAGGGATGTTTTTATTCAGCAGAGGGTACCACAGGGTACGACCGGCTTTCAAACAGGAATGGATTCTATCTGTGGGAAATGTGTTTTTGGGAGGGAAAGCTGTAAACAGATGGCATCATCATTGCAATAGTATTTAGAGGTTTATGACAGGGTGTGATTTTTTTGGATTTTTCAAATCTACTAAACTGTATTTAAGAAGGGAGAAAAAGAACTCATGTTTAAAAAATTGTTGATTTTTTTTACGGCCATGGCAGTATTTGCTACACCACAGGTGTGGGCGAAACAGTATGAATTAAAGATACAGACGGCTGTTCCAAGCTCAAGTATGTATTACAAAACCATGGAACGGCTGGGTGAAAGAATCGAGAAGCTTTCCAACGGCGAAATTAAGGTTGAGGTTTTTGCTTCCGGTGCCATTGTCAAGGCATTTGAGATCCTTGATGCGGTTAGTGACGGCATCATAAACGGGGGCCAGGCCTGGACCCATTATTGGTCAGGCAAACACCCCGCCGGTGTTCTGTTTGCGGCTCCCACGGCAGGTCTTGGTGTAGGCCTTGATCAAGCAGCCCTGTTGTCCTGGGCCTGGGAAGGTGAAGGCGGAAAACTTTTAAACGAATATTATCAGGATGTACTCAAATATAAAATCAAGGCCTGGATGACCATGCCCATGGGACCCGAGCCCTTTGGATGGTTCCCCAAAGAGTTTAACTCCCTTGCTGAACTGAAAGAAATCAAATTCAGATCCCCTCCTGGAATTCCTTCTGAAAGTTTTAAAGCCATTGGAATGCCTGTTGTATCAATGCCAGGCAGCGAGATTGTGCCATCGGCCCAAAGAGGAGTTATTGATGCGGCAGAATGGATCAGCCCCGGCGATGATATGCTGCTGGGCCTGAGCGATGTCTGGAAGTTTTATTACCTCCAGGGACTTCACCAGGCGCTTTCAATCGGAGACGTGTATATTAACAGTGACTGGTACGAAAGCCTTCCTCCCCATCTTCAATATGTGATTGAGGTGTCAATGAAAGCAATGGTTGCCGATCAGACAACCATGAATGTAAGCATTAACAGTAAGGCGTTGAGAGACCTTGTTGTGAATGAGAAAGTTCAGTTGCGCGATACCCCGGAAGAGTACTTCAAGGCATACATGGAAGTTGTTCCGGAAATCATGGATAAATATGCACAGAAAAAACCTTTTTTCAAAAAAGTTCTTACCTCCCTCCATGAGTGGGCTGACCTGACCGTACCGTATGAGGTAAAGGTGAACGGCCTGTACTACAAGATGGGAAAAACCGCAATGGATTCCGGTGCAATGAAGGATTATAAATAAAGCGGGATGATATAAATCAAACTTGCTGCAGGGGGATTTTGTGTTCCCTGCAGCTTTTTTTTCATCATTTTAGCAAAGAGGTTGTATCATGTCAAATAAACCTGAGACGACATCATTGGAAGATGGCCCTTCGCCATTTATCAAAAAAATGGTAGCCACCCTGGATTCTACCAGTTCATTTTTTGGTAAGGCTGTGGCATTTTTGGTGATTCCCATGATGTATGCTCTTGTACATGAAGTTATTGCACGATATTTTTTTAATGCCCCCACCATCTGGGCAGGGGACGTTGCCCTGATCCTTTACGGTATCATGTTCATGCTTGCCTCCCCATATTGTCTGAAAACCGGTATGCATATCAGAACCGATTTTCTTTACAGCCGATGGTCGATCAAGGCCAAGGGGAGAATCGATTTTTTTACCTACCTGTTTTTGTATTTTCCCGCCCATCTCTTGTTTCTTGAGATTGGATGGAATTTCTTTTATAAATCATTTCAACAAAATGAAGTTATTATCTCCAGCCCATGGATGCCGATTATCTGGCCCCTGAAAATGGCCATTCCCTTGAGTCTTTTTTTGATGCTTCTCCAGGGAGTTTCCGAGATCACTAAAAGTTTTTATGCATGGCGTCATGGAAAAGAATATTGGGAGACCGGCGGGCATAGCTCCAGCGATGAACCGGCAAACGCTTGTGATGGTTCTTCGCTTATAGATGGGGAGGGAAATTAAGATGGAATTTAATCAAATGCTCGCGGTTATGTCGCTTTTCGGGCTGTTACTCGCGTTTTGTTCAGGATTTCCAATTTCCTTCACCATGATGTTTATTGGAATTCTCTTTGGGTATCTGGGCATCGGGAAAATGGTGTTCTACCTTTTAAACCTCCAATTTTATCAGGTCATGAGCGATCCCATCCTGGGTGCCATCCCATTCTTTTTGCTCATGGGATATCTTTTGGAAAGTGCGGGGTTAATGGAGGGGTTGTTTTTGTCCATTCAAAAACTCATGGCCCCCATTCCCGGCTCTCTTTATGTGGCCGTCATACTGACAGCAACTATTTTTGCCGCCGCCACCGGTATTGTGGGCTCCTCCATCACCCTGCTCTGCGTCATGGCGGAACCAGCATTGAGAAAAAGTGGTTACAATATCCAAATGGGGGCCGGGGCCATAGCCGCTGGCGGTACCCTGGGAATACTGATTCCGCCCAGTATCATGCTGGTGGTCATGGGACCCCTTATGGGAGTCCCGGTTACAGACCTTTTTGCCGGTGCCGTTATTCCCGGTATACTGATGTCTGGTCTCTACATTGCCTATGCATTGATTCGTTGTTTTTTTAAACCAGAACTGGGGCCGCCGCTTCCCAAAGAATTCAGGGCCGAGTCCTTTCCCGCTCTGATGCTTGAAATTCTGAAGGGGGTTGTCCCGCTGGTTGTCCTTATCGGTGTAACATTGGGCAGTATTCTTCTGGGACTTGCCACGCCCACCGAGGCATCTGCCTGCGGTGCCCTCGGGGCATTGGTTCTGGTGATTGCCTATGGTAAATTTGAATTCGGTGCCTTTAAGAATGCCATGTATTCTACGGTCAAGCTTACGGCCATGATTTTGATCATGATCGCGGCATCCAATTTTTTTGGCTCTGTTTTCTCAAGACTCGGCGGTGCAAGCTGGCTTTCAGATGTACTTGTCAGTATGGATCTGCCCCCCATGATGATGGTGGCAATGATCATGGTTATTGTTTTTCTGCTGGGCTGGGCCATGGAATGGGTACCCATTGTATTGATTGTACTTCCCATTCTCATGCCGACGGTTAAAGCCCTGGGGATTGATCCGCTATGGTTTGCAATTATCTATGCGATGACCCTTCAGACCTCCTGGCTGTCACCTCCGGTGGCCTTGTCCTGCTATTTTATTAAGGGATGTATCCCCCACTGGAGTTTATCGGATATCTATCGCGGCATGATTCAATTTATCTTTGTCCAGGCCATTGCAATTATCCTGATTATGATGTTTCCTTTTCTTGTCACCTGGCTGCCCAGCGTTGTTAATGGGTAGTGTTAATAAAATAATTATTTAAAGATTAATTATTCCATCCCTATTTTTCCTGCGCAAACTGGAAAAAATAGGGATGGGTTGTTAATAGAAAACCATAGGGATGGTTTTGAGAATTTTCTCAATAACTAACCTTTTCTGTCCAGTGGTATGGAATTTGCTGTTTATTCGTGAAGGTACGTGAAGATATCCATAAAGATATTTTACCCCCTGTTGAAGGCGTTGTTTCATTGCGGATGGGATGGCGGGACAGCAATAAACCACGGGTTTTAAGAATAGAATATAGGAGAAAAATGTAATGAGTGTAATAGACTTCCGGTTCAGGCCCAATACCCCGGAAACAATATCCGGTATCCAGAACAGTAAAATGTTTAAAGGGCTCTGCGAGATGATCGATTTTTCTAAAATGAAGCCCCAAACCCTGGATGAAGTGGTGGCGGATCTGAACAGTTATGATGTGCAAACGGCTGTCATTACAGGCCGTGACTGCGAAACAACCTATGGTGCCAAATCCAATAATGACAGTGTTATTGAATTTGTTTCCAAACACCCGGAAAAGTTCATCGGTTTTGTTGGACTTGACCCACACAAAGGGATGAGAGCCATTGAAGAGCTCAAGGTTTCTGTCAATGAACTCGGCATGAAGGGTGCAGCAGTGGATCCCTACCTTGCACAAATTTATGCCAATGATGCAAAATATTATCCGATCTATTCCAAATGTTGTGAGCTGGATATCCCCATCGTTTTTACCACCGGCCCTGCCACCCTGGTCCCAAATTCCATCATCGACCATGTGGCGCCCAGGTATATTGATTTTGCTGCCCGGGATTTCCCTGAGTTGAAAATTGTTATCAGCCACGGGGGATATCCTTGGGTAAATGAGGCCATCAACGTTGTGCAAAGAAACAAAAATGTTTACATTGATCTGTCGGAATATGAATTTTCCCCCATGTCCGAGGCCTATATCCAGGCGGCGAATACCATGATTCCCGACAAAATTCTCTATGCCAGTGCCCATCCCTTTGTTGATTTTAAACAGGCGCTCAAAACCTATGAAAGTCTGCCCTTTAACCCCGATGTTCGCCAAAAAATCATGTACGACAATGCGGCAAAACTCCTTGGGCTGAAACCCCAGGCCACGGTTCCGGTCAATGGAGACCAGGTTCAGAATCTTGTGGGAGACATTGTGCGCCAGGTCATGATGGAACTGAAAAAATAAGGGAACAAAGATGAAAATACTGGTCATCAATTCCGGAAGCTCCTCCATCAAGTATAAGCTCATGGACATGGATATGGTGTCTCCCCTTGCTGAAGGACTTCTTGAGCGGATCGGAGAACCAATGGGCACCATTACCCATATTGCCCATCCAGGCACCCCGAACGCCCTTGAGACCCGGATGGAAGACCCTGTTCCAGACCATGGCCAGGGAATGAAAACCATTGTTTCTATGCTGACCAGCCCCAAGACCGGTGTTATTGAAAACAAAACCGCCATATCCGCCATTGGCCACAGAGTAGTCCAGGGTGGTGAACAGTTTACTAAGCCTGTTCCTATTGATGATACAGTGATTTCGGGTATCCGTGCCAATATTCCCCTGGCGCCCCTGCACAATCCCGGTGCCCTGGCCGGTATTCTCAATGCCCTGGAGATGTTTCCGGATACGCTCCAGGTGGTTGTATTTGATACATCCTTTCATCAGACCATCCCTTCAAAAGCCTTTCGATATGCCATTCCCCAGCGATTCTATGAAGATGCCGGGATACGTCGTTTTGGATTTCACGGGACATCCCATGCCTATATTACCCATGAAACCGCCCGGCTGCTTGGAAAACCGGTGGAAGAGACGAACCTGATCTCCCTGCACCTGGGCAACGGGTCATCCATTACAGCCATCCGCAAGGGCAAGAGCGTGGATACCTCCATGGGCATGACCCCCTTGGACGGGGTGATTATGGGAACCCGCTGCGGTGCCATAGACCCTGCAATCATTGCCCACCTGTCCGACAACCAGGGGATGGATCTTCAGGAAATAATGACACTCCTGACACGGGAGAGCGGTATCAAGGGGCTGTGCGGGTATAACGATCTCAGGGATGTCCATCACGCCATTGCCAAGGGAGATGAACAGGCTGCCCTGGCCCTGGAGATGTTAATTTATAGCTACCGCCATTATGTAGGTGCATATTTTACCGTGCTTGGGCATGTGGATGCCCTTGTCTTTACGGCTGGCATCGGGGAAAATGATGCAGTGATCCGAGAGGGGGTCTGCAAAGATCTGGAAATCCTCGGGATAGAGATAGACCCGGACCTTAACGCAGTTATCCGGGGCGGGGATGGAATCATTTCCAAGCCCGGCAGCCGGGTTTTCGTCATGGTGATTCCCACCAATGAAGAACTCGAAATTGCAAGACAGGTCCGTGTTATCGCAGAGACTTAGATTTTTTCAAATTTTAAGAAACCCATCATAACGGTAAGACAGGCTTGGTGCTTTAGGCCATTCTCCGGCTGATGGCGGGACCTCTTCTTTATCCCCTCCTCACTAAAACAGCCTCCCCCTGCGGAGAGCCTTTATCGTACAAAAGACTTTCCTGACGATTTTCCCTGGACAGATCCCAACCAACCGGAAAAAAAATTTCAATGCAAATGATGAAAAAATGAGACTGCTGTTGCAATTGAGCAACATGGCCAGACAACCACCAGGGGGCTTTGTAAAAAATCATTCCATTTTTCAAAAAAATGCACCGGGCTTATGGGGTGAAGACCAGGAATCCTATCTTTTGTATCCGGGTCGGCTTTACGTTCCCAGGTAATTTTAACCGCATTTCCATTTTTTTGAAAAAATGGGCTAAATTGGCCCAAAAATTTATGCATCCATAGGGTCTCCAGCGATATGGCCGTCAATAATTTTGAGGAAGACGTCATCTATATTTTTAATTGTTTCAATGCTGAAACCTCAACCCATAAAAACAGGTTGAATGCCATTGGGCTTTGCAAAGCTACAACATGGCCCCGAAGCCAAGATGCAGGGCTGCATCATATCAAAAAAAATCCAATCTTTCCTTTTAGTTTTCAAAAAAAAATATACTTTTTTTTGCACCGTAAACTCCAAAGTAAAATACTATAATAAAAGGGGATTCAGGCTAAAGTACCCATAAAAATATCCAAGAGATAAAATTCCAATGATGTATGGTATGTGATTTGCAAACATTAATTTACCAACAAGGAAAGAAACCTTTAAGACCCACATATGATATGAATAATAACCATATAAGGAGAAGTTAATCATGGAATGTTGTTTATCCCCCCACGAACAATTACTGAACGATACCGCAGAAGGCAAAGAAAACCCCCTACGTTCACTCCCAGGCCATGAACGTGCCTTTAAGATTCTGGACCGGATCCAGAACCTTACCCCCAAAGTTGATGTCCAGAGGGGCAGGCTCTTCACTGAAATCATGAAGGAAACCGAAGGCCAGCCTTTGGTTCTTCGTTGGGCCAAGGCTATGATGCATGTGGCCAAAAACATTGATGTTTTCATTGATGAAGACCAGCTCCTGGTCGGCCGGGCCGGTGCCCAGGGCCGTTACGGTATCCTTCACCCGGAACTGGACGGGGACTTCCTTGATCTGGCCGTGAAACAGCTTGAAACTCGGAAAGTTTCTCCTTTTGTTATTGATCCCGAAGACGCGGATATCATCATCAACGAGATTGCCCCGTTCTGGAAGGGTAAAACCTTTCATGAGATGCTGGCCAAATCCCTGCCCGAAGAAACCCTGAAGATGACCTATGATCCCAATGATGAACTGCTTTCCCGTTACATTGTTAATGAGACTGCATCTTTCAGGTCTTCACTACAGTGGGTTCATGACTATGAAAAAGTCCTCAAAATCGGTTTCAAGGGTATCCGAAACATTGCCCAGGAAAAACTGGAAGCCTTGGATCCCTTCAGCCCCGTTGACAACTGTGAGAAAAAACCCTTTCTCACCGCCATCACCATCATCTGTGACGCCGTGTCCCTGTGGGCCAAACGCCATGCCGAACTGGCTGAGAAAATGGCAGGCGAGGAAAGTGACCCCCAGCGCAAAGCCGAGCTGGAACTGATGGCAAAGACCTGTGCCCATGTACCTGCGAATCCGGCTCGGACCTTCCACGAAGCCATGCAGTCCCAGTGGTTTACCCAGATGTTCTCCAGGCTCGAGCAGAAAACCGGTACCATCATCTCCAACGGCCGCATGGACCAGTACCTCTACCCCTATTACAAGGCAGACCTGAAAGCCGGTATCCTCAACGAAGACCAGGCCATTGAACTCTTCGAGTGCATGTGGGTGGGTATGGCTCAGTTCATCGACCTCTATCTTTCGCCCACCGGCGGTGCTTTCAACGAAGGCTATGCCCACTGGGAAGCCGTTACAATTGGCGGACAGACAAAAGATGGTCGGGATGCCACCAATGAACTGACCTACCTGATCCTCCGTTCCAAACGTGAATTTCCCCTCCATTACCCTGACCTGGCAGCACGTCTCCATGCACGGGCACCGGAGAGATACCTGTACGAAATAGCCGAAACCATCAAAGAGGGTTCCGGATTCCCCAAGCTGATCAACGATGAAGAGATCATTCCCCTGCACCTGGCCAAGGGCGCAACCTTTGAGGAGATCTACGACTATGCCGTGTCTGGATGTGCTGAAATCCGCATGCCCAACCGGGATACCTATACCTCGGGCAACGCCTATATCAACTTTGCATCTGCCCTGGAAATGGTTCTGTACAATGGAAAGACCAAACTTACCGGTGATGAGGTTATCGGTCTTGAAACAGGAGATCCCACCCAGTTTACCGAATGGGAGCAGTTCCTGTCTGCCTATCTGCAGCAGCAGACCAACCACATCAAGCATGCCTTTATCCAGCAGCACACCATCATCAACCTGCGGAACAAACATTTTGCCACTCCCTTCGGGTCTGCCATGCATGACCTGTGCATGGAAAACTGCGTTGACCTGCACACTCCGGTCATCAAAGGCGGCATCAACCTGGGTTACTTTGAGTTTATGGGATATGGTACGGTTGTTGATTCTCTGTCAGCCATTAAAAAACTGGTCTTTGAAGACAAGAAACTGACCCTCCAGGAGATCATTGATGCCCTCCAGGTCAACTTTAAAGGCAAAAAAGATATCCAGGCCATGCTCAAGAACGTTCCCTGCTACGGCAACAACGATAACTATGCCGATTCCATTGCTCAGCTTCTTGACCGGGCTGCCCAGGAATTTGCAAAAAAATACTCCGCAGAACTCGGGGTTCACCTGGACCTGAGGCTGGTGCCTTTTACCGCCCATGTGCCCTTTGGCAAAGTGGTTTCTGCTACCCCCAACGGACGGATGGAATACACGGCCCTGTCCGATGGTTCCTCTGCATCCCAAGGAGCAGACATCAACGGTCCCACTGCAGTTCTCATGTCCAACTTCAACTCCAAGAATTATGGATACCGGGAGCGTGCAGCACGGCTCCTGAACGTCAAACTCACCCCCAATTGTGTGGCCGGTGAAGAAGGAAGTAAGAAGCTGGTGGATTTCATCAAGACCCTCATTGACCTGAAGCTCTGGCACATCCAGTTCAACGTTATCAACAAAGACACCCTGCTGGCAGCCCAGAAGAATCCTGAAAACTATAAAAACCTGATTGTCAGGATTGCCGGTTACAGTGCTTATTTCTGTGACCTGTCCAGGGACCTCCAGGAAGACCTTATTGCCCGGACCGGGCACGAGACTATCTAAAGGACTCTCTTAGGCAACTGAGAGGGAAGACTCTTCTTCCCTCCCAGTTGCCTATTAACCCGAACACTTCAACTAAACCCAATAATTTAGGAAGTATACTGCCATGAGTACCCTGCCCGATCGACAACAAAAAGGGATTGTTTTCAATATCCAGAAATACTCACTCCACGATGGAGAGGGCATAAGGACCATCATCTTTCTCAAGGGTTGCAGCCTGGTTTGTGCCTGGTGTTCCAATCCCGAATCCCATGAACTTCTTCCACAGTTGGGATGTAACCCTTCCAAATGCCTCACCGTTGACGAATGCTCCCAGTGTCTGGATGTCTGCCCGGAAGATGCCCTGTCCATGGGAGAAGACGGTAAAATTCAGGTGAACCACGACCTGTGTACCAATTGCCTGGCCTGTGCCAAGGCCTGCCCGACCGATGCCCTTAATGTCTACGGATATGAAGTTACTGTAGACGATGCCATTGCCCGGGTGGAAGAGGATGCCGTATTCTATCTGAGATCCGGTGGAGGGCTGACCCTGAGCGGAGGAGAGCCCCTGTTTCAGGGACGGTTTGCCATTGCCCTGCTGCGGGAAGCCAGAAAACGGCGCATCAACACAAATATAGAAACCTGCGGCAATGTACCCTGGGAAATAATGGACCAGGCCGCCCAGTACCTGGAATCGGTTTATTTTGATTTAAAGGTGATGGATCCGGAAAAGCACAAGGCCGTAACCGGGTTCGACAACACGCTTATCATCAAGAACCTGATAAGACTGACCAGCAAATACCCTGACCTGCCCGTCAAGGTCAGGACTCCGGTGGTCCCGGGGGTCAACGACACTGAAGAGGCGATCGGGGCAATTATCGATTTTTTAAAACAGATGCCCAATGTCACCTATGAACTGCTGGCCTACCACCGCATGGGGACCCCAAAATATACCTATCTGGGACGGCCCTATCCCTTGGGAGAAACCAAAGACCTTTCAAAGGAAAGATTTGCCGAACTCCAGGTCTTTGCACAGGCCAAAAGGGGAAAAACGCCTCAACCAGCTTAGGAATAGAAATTCAATAAAATGTAAATATTCGGGTTAGTGTTTTACTCCTGAATTCCTGTCATCTATTCAGGATATCGAAGTATACTATTGTCATTCGAGAAGGCCTAAATGAGAGGATTCTTCAACGTATGGAAGCCCCTTACATCACCGTTCGATTTTAATATTGAAGCATTGATTAAAAATGTAACTGATCAACTTTAATAGAAAAAATATAAAGGTAAACTGTAATGAAAGTTGCAATAAGTGCCACTGGTAACAACATGGAGGCCCAGGTGGACCCGGCTTTCGGAAGGTGTAAATATTTTATTATTTATGACACCGACACAAAGGCCCACAAAGCTATACCGAACCAGGGAATAGGCATGACAGGCGGTGCAGGGTCCACTGCCGTGCAGACAATGATAGAAGAAGGAGTAACTGAAATTATCACCGGCAAGATAGGACTTAAGTCGCAACCGTTACTTGAACGTGCCGGCATTACCATTTCCGAGAACCGAACCGGCACCATCGCTGATACCTTATCCACTTTCGAAGCCACACCGCAACCGGAAGCAGCGGCAATACAACAGGACACTGTTCCATCCAAAAAATTCAGCCAATCGGGTAGAAATCCCGTGGGTTATTGTTTTTGCCAGGCATGTGGTTATCAAGATGCCGGTGACCCGGGTGAACCATGTTTTAAACAGAGATGTCCTAAATGCAATTACGGCCTTGAACGTAAGTATCAATGACCATCAAATTAGTGTTGAGGCATAAAGATTTTAAAGGTACTAAAGCGGGCATGTTTGAATTATTCGAACCAACAACCTTTCAGGCTTGGATTAAGTCCCTCAATTATTTTCTCGATACTTGTGCCGCGTGTTCTTTTCGTTCTCTGGCGAATCTTGTCCCATAAAGCCGTCAGACTTTTCTTACGGACATAACGATGGCCAGCTTCGAAACGGTATCCCAGAAATTTAAAGCCTTGATCTTTCTCCAGACAATTACCCACATAGGTTTTGTCTGGGTGCAAAGTCAAACCATTCGCCTTTGTCCATTTGGTGCCTTGTTAACCGTTCATGGCGGTAAATGCAATGCGGCACCCCATACAGGCAAGGGTCAGAAATAATATTTTTCGATAGTAGGCTTCATTTAACCGGGAAGAGAGCCTGATTCCGAGCTTACTGCCGAGAATTACTGTAGGTGTGGATAGAACAAAGGTGAGTATAACCATTTGATTGATCTGGCCGGTCACTGCCTTGGCAGTAACGATAAACACACCGGTGATAATAAATCCTGCCCCGAGAATTCCTTTGACAGCCCTTGAGCCACAACCGCTGTAGGCGATATATGCGGCCAGTGGGGGGCCGTTAAATCCAAAGGCCATCCCCAGGGTTGACGAGAGCAGACCTGCAAGATATCCCCAGGCCGAGCTGATCACACGATTTTTTCCCCTGTCCATGAACAGGCCCCAGAGAGCATAGCAGGTTATAAATAAGCCCATTCCTGCTTTAAGATGAGTTTCGGACAGATATTCAAGGGCAAATACACTTAGAATTACACCGGGTATGGCTCCGATAAAGATTTCTTTCACGTACTGCCACCTGATATGTTGTCGGAAGGTCCAGCCCACCTGGCAGTTAAGGGCCAGTACGATCATGGTGCAGGCCGGCACTGCAAGGGAGATTTCAATGAAAGGGGTGACCAGGGGCATGGCAATCATTGCGGCCCCAAATCCGGCTATACCGTTGATAAAGCCGCCTGCAAACCATCCTACTGCAATATACAATAACTCCGGCATCCTCTCTCTCCTGAAATCTTGAAGCCTGCATGCTGGTATCGAAAAGATCAGCGGTTTTTCTTCAACCGCCAGGCGCAAGATCCTGCATATAAGGGCAAATAACATTAATAAAACCATGAATACTACGACAACACGGAGCATGGTGCAAGCTGAAAGCTGCTAATTCATTATAATAAAAATGGATAGGCCCATGCAAACTCATATCATAAAATCAACCAGTTCCCGGGCCAGCTTGCGTTACCCATGTACAAGTGGTACAATGAATAAAAGTTAAGGAATCACAAAACGCCCCAAATCCCCATCAATAAAAGCTATTCCCCATTTTTCGCAAAAACAAACTTGCCACTCAAAAAAAATTTCCTAACGAGGGTTTTGCAGAAATAACTTTTCCGCACGTTAAAAAACTATATATTGACAATGTAAAGATGTTTCAACCATATATAGCGAGCAGGCCTGAAGATTTTTATTTCTGCAAGCAGCTCTAACATATAAGCAAAAAACTTATAAAAGTTAAGGAACAGAGGGGTAATGAATAGATGGTGAGAATAGACCACAGGCAAAACTTATACAACTGAGCATCCTCTCTTGACCGAGCATCCTCCTCGGTACTGGTGGACCATGGAGTAACCATCTACCAAGGGGCATCAAATGAGTGAAGAACAATCACAATAGCATTCATCACAGAATCCAGAATATCTATCTGCGTCACAAAATCCACCACCTTTACATTCCAGACCACAAAATCCGAACAGTAAAAAGAGATCACACCACTTGGTTCGTCCACGCTGATATCTGCAAGGATGGATAGCAACTACATGGCTCGTGCATAATTTTTGACTGATATGGGCGTGGAGGTGTAGGTATGGAAAAACAGGATATCAAGCAATTCACGGAAATCATGATGGGGCTTGCCGAAAATTACCCGGGGGCAGTCCTTACTGGCAACGGTTTAAAATTGAGGGTTGCTGCCCTGAAAGAGTTCTCTATTGACCAGGTGGCCAGGGCAGCTACAAAGCTTATTCAGACACACAAATATAATTCCATGCCCACACTGCCGATATGATCAACGCCATGGATGTCCATGTTGATATGGATCACCGGCCAGAAAAGAGCATTTTGAATTGACCGGCAAGGGGTTGTCATAATTTGACTGCAACAAAAGAATAACCGAACTCAAGAAAGATGAAAACTTTAGTTGGTTGAAAGATGCCGATTCACAAGTTATCCAACAAAAGTAAGCAGATGTTGACACCGCCTATAAGAATTTTTTTAAATTCTTTGACCAGTGCCAAGGCGGCCATGCACTCCATCCTGGAGGTCATTGTCCAGCAAACGGCTGGCCTCTCCTTTGAAGATTTGGAAAAATTTTATGTGGCCAGCACCTTTGGCTCGTTCATCAATCCCCGTTCGGCCATTTCCATTGGTATGCTGCCGGACATGCCCCTGGACAAGTTTGAGGTCCTGGGAAACTCCTTTCTCTGGGGGGCGGCCCGGCTGCTGGTGGACCCCGGTTCTTTTGAAGAGATCCAGACCATTGCCCGGAGCATCACCTACATTGAGCTCAACGTCAACCCTCATTTGAAGTCATAGTTATGTATTATACTAAGGCATGCATCCACAACATCAGTGTCATATTTTATCCCCCTATTTTTCCTGATCTCCTCCATGGCTGTATCAAGGCCAAGTGC
>Ga0075111_1000249_pt1 | contig 25917 bp, 23 predicted proteins | sample AntAceMetag02UKK_FD_69787 | JGI IMG/M metagenome (GOLD analysis project Ga0075111, IMG submission 69787) | Saline lake microbial communities from Ace Lake, Antarctica - Antarctic Ace Lake Metagenome 02UKK | ecosystem: Environmental > Aquatic > Non-marine Saline and Alkaline > Saline | place... | reverse complement strand
GGGGAAACTCTCTTTTGTTATAAATCCCAACGTATAGATTCCCCTTCGTGGATATTCTATTAAGGCAACACTCTTAAAAGACTTATTATCTGTTGTTACCGATTGGATTATTTTTTTTATTGTTGTGTAGACCATATTGATGAACGGCAATGATATTATATATCTCTCGATATATCTGGCAGCCGTTTTAATGAACGCCATTTTTGCGAAGTAACCAATAACACTTATCAGCGCAATCGCAAGAATAAAACCAAGTAAAACCTCAAAAAAATCATTTAGCCTACCACCAAAGAAAATATTAATAAAACGACCACTTGGTGACCCAATAAATTTAAAAATATTTGCAATAATCCAGTACGTTACAATTGAAGGGAGGATTACTACCAATCCAGAAAAAAAGTTATTTCGCATATAAGCGACACCATCTTTAGTGAGTACCTTTTTTATAAATTGAATCAGTTTAATCAACGCTTATATCCCTTTCTAATCCGTTAAAAGGATATTATATAGCGTTATGACCATTTTCTCTATCGATATTTTTGAGGTATCAATAACAAGTGCATCCTTAGCAATAGAGAGTGGGGATACGGCTCGTTCAGTATCTTGTCTATCTCGTTCTACTAATTCGTTTTGAATTTCGATCAACGAGACCTCTTTATCTGGGAATTTATCAAGTAATTCTGCATATCGCCTTTCGGCCCTAACTTCGACAGAAGCATCTAGGTAAAACTTGTATGTTGCTTTTGGGAACACAACCGTTGAGATATCTCGTCCATCCATTATTACGGAACTCTTCTCTGAAAGTTCTCGCTGTTTCAGAATTAATAGATCTCTTAATTCTGGAATCATAGCAAACGTCGAAACTGTCGTTGCAACATCCTGCTGTATCACTTTTTCTGAATAATCTTGTCCATCCACTAATAGTTGATTATCAACAACACTAAAGGCTGTTTCTTGTGTTGTTTTAATAATATCATCAATGTTTAGTGACTCAATCCCATTCTGTAGACACTTGTATGTAATAGCTCGATACATATGCCCAGAATTTATGTAGGAATATCCCAATTTTGCTGCAAGTATTTTGGCGACTGTACTCTTTCCAGATGCAGCTGGTCCATCTATTGCGATTATTATATTTTTACTCATGTTATATCTTTTATACTACAAAATATCTTGGATATGCAAGCGGATTTAGGGCTATGCACAACTAATTAACTAAATACGGGACTACGTGCCCACAAAAGGAACATGTATTTGCATCTAAATTACTCTCATAAACAGAAAATCCTTTTCTATAAATAATCATTTCCTTACAGTTTTGACACACCGTATTGTCCTGATACTTTCCATATACATGATTTAATCCTTCACCTTTAGCTACTTCCATAACTTGATCTAAAAATTCAGCTGATATAGGCGCTCGGTTCTTAAAATCTAACATTGGGCGAAAACTTGAAATATGCCAGGGAATATTCACGTTTAATTCGCTAATCCATTTTGCAGCTGCCTTAAGTTGATTTAAATCATCATTTATTCCTGTCACAAGGTTTGTAACAAGCTCTATATGAGCGGGGCCTTCGTTCAATCGTGTGATATTTCGCTTAACTGTTTCAAATGCATTTACACCACTTAATTCTTTATATTTTTTTGCAGCAAATGCTTTCAAATCAATGCTATATGCATCGATTAATCCATCTAAGTCATTTAAAATTGGAGTATTAATAAATCCATTCGTTACCAAAACAACATTAATCCCATTTTCTTTTAGAACCCTCGACGTATCAATCACAGTCTCAATACTAATGAGTGGTTCGTTATACGTGAAGGCAACCATAGATAGTCCATATTTTGTGGTCAACTCACGTATTTGTAAAGGCTGTAGGCACTCTAATGATCGATGATCCTTCAGTCTGAATGGCTGTGATATCTCCCAGTTCTGGCAATGTTTACATCGGAAATTACACCCAAGCGATCCCAATGACAAAATATTCTGACCTGGATAAAAATGATTCAACGGTTTCTTTTCAATAGGATCAATAGCCACTGATGAATACTGATTATAGACTTTTGAATATAATACTCCCGACCGATTTACTCTTACCTGACAATAGCCCTTTGCACCATCTGCAATTTTGCAGTTGTTTGGACATAAGACACATTGGACTTTGTTATCCTCTAAAACTTTGAAATACCTTGCTTCGTTCATCTTTTTCATTATAACACTGTGCACAATGTTTTGTTGCCATACCAAGTTGCTTTATATATAATGAGCCTTACCCGTTCGGTTTATAGTGACTAATTTCAAAAAGGACTAACAATGGTACTCGAAGAAAAAAACAAACTTACTTGGTCAGATTTTGACAAACTATCAGATAAAATATATCAGAATATAATTAACTCTAAGATTGAATTTGACTCAATTATAGGGATTACCCGCGGTGGACTATTTTTAGCTGGACAGCTTTCCTATAAATTACGAATCAAAAAAATATACACCATTAACACTCAATTATATGAAAATAAAAAACTCATTACACCAAAGGTTTTATATTTTCCAAAAGATATCCATTTTAAGAACGCGCTTGTCGTTGATGACATATTAGACACAGGTTCTACATACAAACTAATTAATAACCTACTTAAGCAGGTCTCAGACAATTATTACTGGGCAATCCTTCTCGATAAGGGAAAATCCGACGCGAGCATTGACTTCGTTGGCCAAAAATTATCCAATGATGAGTGGATAGAGTTCCCTTGGAGCTAGTATTTCAAGGAGTCAACTATGACTTATCCACAGGATACTAACACGTCCACAAAACCCATTATTTCAGTAATCCTTCCAGTCTATAACCGAGAATCTTTTCTAAGAAAAACCATTGAATCCGTTATTGCACAAAGCTTTCAGCAGTATGAACTCATTATTATTGATGATGGCTCTAGTGACCAATCAGTCAATATAATCAACCATTACAAACAGACTTATCCACAAATTATTTCAGTAATTACACAGGGAAACAAAGGCGTCTCCTCAGCAAGAAATGCAGGTATTGCAGTGGCTAACGGCACCTACCTTGCATTTATTGATAGTGACGACCTGTGGATAAAGTCGAAGCTAGCTGACCAGTTAAAGTATATGGAGAGTAAGAACATAGACATATGCCAAACCGAGGAGCAATGGGTGCGTAATGGAAAAAAGGTCAATTCCATGAAAAAGCATGCTAAACATAGCGGGAAGATCTTTTTCGACTGCTTGCCGTTGTGTATTGTATCTCCATCTGCTGTGATGATTAAAAAAAAGGTACTCGATGAAGTTGGCCTATTCGATGAAAAGCTACCGGCAGTTGAGGATTATGATTTATGGTTACGCATTAGTCTGAAATACCCGATCTACCTAATGAAGAAAAAGTTAATTACAAAATTTGGCGGTCATGAGGATCAACTCTCACGAAAATATTGGGGAATGGACAGATTTAGGGTCTACTCCATGCTAAAAATACTTAAGGGGACTCAGCAAACACTAAATCCATTCAAAAAAGCTGCCTTATACTGGTGGATCAAAGAGAAATCAAAGGTCTTATATCTCGGAGCATTTAAGCGTTTGCGTATTCATGCTTATCTGAAATACAAATTTCTTTTTTTATTTTATTCAAAAAAGTGGTTAAATACCTGTATATGAAAAAACAACAAGCTGAAACATTACTAATGCTACCAGTCTTTAATGAAGCAGAAACTATTGAGTCTGTTCTCAAGGAGATACAACATTACTATTCAGGAGATATACTGTTGGTTGATGACGGGTCCACCGATAGCTCGGTAAAAAAAGCACGAGCATTAAAACTAGATAAGGTAGAAATCATTTATCATAAATCAAATCTTGGTTATGGGCAGTCAATAATTAACGGCTTTGATTACTCAATTAAAAATAACTACAAGACACTCATTACAATAGATTGTGATGCACAACATGAACCAGCATTTATTCCTGAATTCATAAAAGCTATGCCTCAAGCAGATATTGTTTCTGGTAGCCGCTACCTTTTAGCCTCAACGACTAACAACCGCGCTCCAAGTGATCGAATTGAAATAAATCAGATCATTACAGGTCAACTAAATTCAATTACTGACTACACCCTTACCGACGCATTTTGTGGATTTAAAGCATACAAGGTTGATGCCCTAAAAAACATACAGTTAGATGAAATGGGTTACGGTATGCCACTTGCGTTTCTGGTACAGGCTTGTTGCAAGAAGCTTAGCTTAATTGAAATACCAGTAACTCGAATTTATTACCATTTAGAAAGATCCTTTGGGCCAGGCTTAGACGAAAAAGAAAGTAGACTAAAGTATTATCAAAACGTTATCAAAAAGGAGGTTCAGCGATGTCAGTAGATATTATGGTTATTGGGGCTCACCCCGATGATGTAGAAATAGGGATGGGGGGCACAATCGCTGCCTTTACAAAAGCAGAAAAAAAAGTTGTACTTGTTGATTTATCAGATGGAGAACCTACTCCATTTGGAACACATGCGATTCGAATGGAAGAAGCTGCAAATGCTGCGAATATACTGGGTGTAGACAAACGGATAACCCTCGATATGGTTAATCGTGAGATTATGGATACGGTTGAAAACAGAAAAAAACTCGCCAGTGTAATGCGTGAATTCAAACCAGAGATTTTATTTATACCCTATTGGGATGATGGACATCCTGATCATGTTGAAGCAGCCAAACTTTGTAGCGCTGCTCGTTTCTACTCAAAATTTGTAAAATCTGATATGCCATTTGAGCCACATTTCCCAAAAAAAATTTACCACTATTTAACACTCCATACTCGATTACAAGTTACACCCTCTTTTATTTATAACATCTCCCACACTATTGATACTAAAGTTGAAGCCCTAAACTCATACAAAAGCCAATTCATAAAAAACAAGAAAACCAGTTCTGCATTTGAATCTGTGCGTACAGAAAATGCATACTGGGGTAAGCAAATCCGAAAAGGTTACGGAGAACCCTTTGTGTGTAAAGAAAATATTGAGATATCTTCTCCCGACACGTTATTAGATGCCTGATATCGACACATTATGTGAACCTGCAGCAAATTTATGGGGACATCTTCTAGAAAACAATCAGACACAGTCCCAAAAATTTTTAGACTTATTCTCGCGAAATGAGATTCAATATTTCAGGCAAGCCATTCTGGATGAAGCCATTCTCTATACACATAATCTAAGAAAAACAGCCCTAATGAAAACCATTCTAATCTCGGAAACATGTGGGGCAAAAACTGCTGATAAAATAATCATGACGGGGCACCAGCCAAATATTTACCATACAGGCATTCAAGCAAAATATGAGGCACTGAATACCTTTGCTAAAGATACCAATACTGCCGCCATTAATGTGATCATCGACACCGATACAGGTACTGGTGGCTTATTTCATTACCCAAATAGCGAGACAAGTATAAGTTCAGTTGATATCAGTAACAACAATCCCTTATACTTATTTCAACAAATAGCTGATAAAAACTTCATTGAAACTGCCTTCGACTCCATTACTAGTAGCCTAAACTCATTATCGTCAAAACTAGTTCAACGAATTGATCCTGTGAAATCATTTTACACACAAGTTTCGGGAATGCTTGTGAGCGAAGCAAATACAATTGTTCGGAGAACCTTAACAAGTAGTGAGTATTATTATGATATCCCACTCTCTGTTATTTTAAAATCCAGCTATATTCAAACCCTATTTTCTAATATTTTGAGTGATCACGATAATTTTGAAACTGGCTATAATCAGTCTCTGCATAAATATCGAGATGAACACAAAATTAAAAATGCAGCAAATCCATTTCCTGATCTAAAAGAAAACGAAACACTGTTCTGGCTTATCGATCCACATACACAAAGTCGATCATCCTATTACCTCGGTGATATTATTGAAAATGAGAAATTTCTAGCGCCAAAAGCATTTATCATTACACTGATACTCAGATATTGCCTATCTGATTTGTTTATTCATGGCCGTGGTGGTGCAAAATATGATCAGTTCCTGGATTTTTGGGTTTCAGATCATTACAAGATGCATGCACCTGCTTTTGTTACAGCCTCTGCTGACACATATTTATTCTCAGATAAAATAGAACGATACGAACAGTACGTATCAACTTTGTCCCAACGTCGCAATATTAGTGCTCATATTAGCAAACATCTAGATGCTGATATCTTTAATGATGCAGAGCAAGCCGACCTACAGGAACTAACAAATCAAAAAAATATTTTATTATCTGCACTAAAAAAACCTGATAACACGCATGCTGAACGTCAGCATTATGGAACGCAGATTAAAAAAATTGATACTAGCATTAAAAAAATCGTAAATTATAATTTGAAAATAGAAAACGAAGCTAATCTAGCCAATATAAATGAGAAAACCCTCTATTACAGAGAGTTCCCTTTTTTCTTTTTTACCTAAAATCTTTCGTAATCCTTTCCAATAGCGCGGTTGGAACTTCTTTCCCTTTTGATGTATCTACAATAAATTGTAATTGTAGCGCATTTTGACATGCTTTCTCATTTATCAAATCAATATATGAATTTAGCTTATTCGGATATTCGTAGCTCAATATTTCTTGAATAATACTCAAACTCTTTTTATTTATTACGATTTCCCCTTTGGGATTTATGAGTGATGTCGTAGCTAACATCTCTTTCCAGAGTGATCCGTCTTTATCAATACTTATCAAGTCGTCCTTACTAACAGATTGAATCAGCTCCATATGTGCAAATTCAATATTAATCTGATGATCCCTAAACGCCAATACAATGTTCGTTAAGCTACTAACATCATGAGCTTGTGAAATCTCTATATTGATAATTTGTGTGTCTTCCAAGTTTATATAAGTTAAATCGACATCTCTTTCCGCTGATTTATTAATAATAAAATCCTGCTCTGTTCTATATAAATTTCGTAATTGATCTGAACTAACTCGTAGAAACTCTTTCTCTCTCGATTGTTCCATGAAAAAAGATTCAATACGTTTATGATCCTGAACATTAAAGAATACTTCATCGATAACATAACCGTCTTTCCCTGTAAAAAAATTCATACTTTCTGCTTGTATCTTTTGTTGGCTTAAAAACTGAGTTAAATCGGAAGCAAGCCCAACATAATCGTTACCATATACTAATAATCTTGGCTGAAAATGGATCTCGCCATTTTCCAGTTTTTTTCTAAGCTTTGCTTTAATTAAGCTACTAAATACCGGATCCACATCCAATTGTTTGTCAGCCATTATTCTATTTAAATCCTCTGAACCCGTCATATCCCTATTTAAATAGCCATTCTCTACTAATTGTTTCTTTATTGTTTCATCTGGATCATTAAAAAACTCAACATACATCCCTTTATTCTTTCCATAGCAATTATCAAACATACTAATCAGCTTTTCATTCTTTTCAACTGCTAAATCTATATCCGCCACCCACTCATTTGAGTCATTCTTATAGATAAACTGATTCGTCTTAAGTGATTCGAATAATTCTTTATCCAAAATTTCGTTTAATTTGAACCATCCTTTTAAATCTGAATCCTGAAATTTGATATTTTTTTGGAAATAAAATACTAATCCTTCTTGTGCTAGAAATGTTGAGTGCTTCTCTACTCGCCACATATCTCGGAATAGTTGCCAAGGCATACCAGCACGTTGTAAATTATATAGCGACCCCATGCTATTTATAAATTTTTCTACACCTTTTTTCATGTTACGCACTGTTAACTCTCTCATATTTTCTGATTCAATTGCTTTAATTGTTCGTCTTATATATCGTTCAATTTGATGTGGCAAATGAAGGAATTGCTCTCTTTGTAGCCCCTTCGGAGCCGCTATTTGTCGTATATTTTCCAACAACTTATAGAGTACGTTTGAGTTTAACATTTTTAAATCCGACCCAACTCGATCCGCCAATGAAATAAGTAATAGTAAATCTGGCCGATTAATCATAGTGGCACACAAACCATAAACAGGATTATCTTCTGAATACATTTTCATTTTATTTACAATATTGTGATACTTTATCTGCTGGAGTATCAAATCTGTTTCATGCGCACTTAAAGTTAGTGGCTGTATTAATTTTTCAGCGATATCAGCCCCAAGCATTTCATGTTTTTCATTTTGAACCCCTTTCGCTATATCGTGAAATAAACCACTTAGGATAAGTGACACCTTTTCTTTGTTAGAAATATCATAATTGCGAATAAATGGCATTAAATCGAAAAACCCTAGCAATGCTCTTGATATTTCATACTCTGCCTCAGCCGCATCGTCATATTCCGATAAAGTACCTGCCATTAGCGCTTCTAAATATCCATCAACAAAATTCTGGACATATGAATCGAATAAGAAACGAGATTTATTTAGTAAGCTTAAAGCAATCGGATCTTGATTTTTTAGCTTTTGTATAAACCCCTGCTTTATTTGTCTTGGATTTGGAGCTGAATCTTTACTAAAATCAACAACCGTGAACAATACCTCCAATGCACGAATAACCTGTAACATATGCTCACCAACTGGAAACATATGAAATGACATTAATTGTGGCTTCCCTTCAATCAGCGCCCACCCTGTATTTGATATCTCCTGAGTCATTGGTGAATCAATCGATTCCTGCCACTCACTAAACGCTTTCTTCAAGAAACCAACATCTCGCTGAAATTTGCAATACGCATAAACATTTCCCTTTGAGGTTGATTGATTAAGAATTTCTTTAAATAAATCAAAATGCACCTTTTCCAGCTTTAACGACTTATCTAGGTTCTTACTTAATAACCGCTCTAGAGATAATGAAATTGATTGATCTAATGTACTCGCCACACTACAAATTATCATTAAGCCAATCGTCGAGATTTGTGTATTCGTACTACTCACCAAATCTATCTCACCTAACGAATTTGTCCCGATCATTTTTGAAAATTCATCCAGCTTATCGACAAAGTCATCAGAGATACCTGCATTCAAAAGCACTTTTTGTAGCGTTTCTTTACACCCAGCCCACTCTACACTCTTATGAAGTGGGATCGTCGTCACTTCAACTGACTGACTGACGTTATTAAGTAACTTTGTTGCTTTATGAATCAATCGAACTGCTTTGTAAAACTTGCCAGCTAATTCCTTTATACTATTAATCTCAGTTTTTTTAAGTATTTCATCTATAATGAACTCAAATATCTGCTCATTATTGTGGTTAATGCTAAACAGATATCTGGACCAAATACTTTTTTGTCCACTATGTTGATTCGCTTCCAGCGTGTCTAGATAACTCTCTTTTTCGTCTCCCAGAAAATTACCTTCTTGCTTAGCTAAATCACTCTGCAAGACCTGATTTACTTGTATAAGAAAGCTAACTGCTGCTATTATCTCATCAAATACAACAGTACTAATTGAGTCTGTTTTATTAAGGTGTTTTAGGGTGTGTTTTGAGCTGAGATTATGAACTGAGCTAATTGAGCTATTTAAGGTCGTAAACCGTTTTAAAATACTATCAATATCAACATCGACATAAGTATCGACATCTTTTCTAAACAATCTATCTTGAGAACACTCATTCATAGCCTGTTGAAGGTTTTGAAAAACCTCATCACTTGAACTTATTACTTTTAATCTCACGTAGATTCTCCCCCTCAATTGTTCTTCTATTAATATATCGGCAAAATTCGTTAAGATTCCCAATAATAATCAAAACCTAAATTCATAGATATCATGGTGCCCGGTTTCAATGCCTCTTAAAACGTAACTTGAGCGTAACCGTAACAATAAAATGCCCACAGGACTTAGCCCTCTTCACCCATCTGTCGCTAGATTAGATATTAATTAGTTTTCAATTCTAAACCTACTCGATGAAATCCGTTAGCTGCTTAGTCCTTCAAGACTTTACAGTACATTAGCTAATGATTATTAACATTAAACGGTAAATATCGATGCAAAAAAAATAGTTTATTTTCCGATATAGAGGATAGGCAGTTATTGATCATGATTATCATTTTTAGTTGCCTACTTTTATATCAGCGATTATAAAGTAGTTGTGAGGTAAAGCTCAAACATTGATACATAGCAGAGCTTAAAAAAAGGGGAGGCGCTTAGTAATGACAGAAATACCAGCAAGCGGATTAGACAGTTACCAAGCAAGTGATTATAGTGGGTGCACAGCAGTTGAGGGTTATGACGACGTATGGGTCAATGAGGAGACAAACACCCTTTATGTAGGGGATGGATTTAAAGAAGGTGAAAGCATTAACCTAGCTGGACTCGAAGCTACATACGGGGAAATTGATAACGTTGTTCTTGATGATGATGATGGGAATACAGGGGAGATACTTATTAACAAGGATATTGATTCTCTAATCATCGATAATGATTTTAACACAGAAAACAAAGAAGGTATTTCTGGACAAGCAAATGCAAATGTAACAATATCTGGCCAAGACGACACGCTTGATATTACAACATCCATGGATTCTGTTATAAGAACAAATGAAAGCGAGGGAGCGGTCGGAACGAATCTGGAAATGAATATTCATGATGCAGAAGTTAATTTTTCTGATGATAGCTATCAAAACAATTATATTAAAACCAAAGATGAAGCAGCCAATGGTCTAAACGCTCATAATTATGCCACCATTAATACTGATGGTGAGGTTAAAATTTCAGGAACAGTGACTCAGAAAGATAGCTTTGAAATTGGTGAAAGTTTTATGATGCCAGAAAAACTGGTAGATTGGTTGCAAGCAAGTGAGATGATTGAAACAACAGCTGATATTACCGAATGCATAAACTATACTTTGCAAGAAGATGATGTCAACGATGTTCCAAACGCAAGCAAGGTGTTTACCGAGAGGATGGATAAAGGCGAAGTAGCTGTAGCCGCAATATATAATGAGAATGGATCCATTACGGGTTATACGGTAGGAGTTGCCATAAACGATAATGGCGATATTCAAACATATTTTTTTGATGCAGACGACGAGAATGGAGGTTCTTTAGTGAAAGCTAATGATTCAGGCGGTGCTACGTCGACGAATGTAACTGTTCTTGAAACTGGAAACGTACACAATTGTGATCCAGATAATACCTTTACGATTAACGTAAATAGCGGTTCACTTGATATTGAAAATTTTAAAACAAATCAAGTAAATGAAGGAGAAATTAGCACAACAGTAGGTAAACTTGATGGAGATGGAAACGGCTTTTTAATTCAGAATAATCTAAATGTTAATACGAATGGGAATAAAGTAACAGGATTTACTGAAGCAAATCATTCACAAAGTATTGATCTGGATATTAAGGGTTACGGTGGTGATATTAAACTTGCTGGGGGTAATACAATTAAACAAGATGACGAAGAATTTACTCATGATAGTCAGTCTGCTAACATTTCGATTGAAGGTAGTGCTAAAGTTGATGTCGAAAACATGAATAATGTTACAGTTGATGATATTACAGATAAAGGTGATTTTATAAAAGAAGGCGCATGGGAATATGATAACCAATCGATTATTGATCTGATGATGCAATGGATTATGAATAATGCTAATATTTTTGATGGCAAATCCTCCTCAGATAACGTATCGAAATCTGAAGTAAGGCAAGGATTAGTTGACAGCGGCATTCCAGAAACGACTGTTGATGGTGCATTAGAACAAGTATATGGCCAATCTGAAACAATGACTGTTTCCGCCGTAACGACAAGTGTTCAAACATTAAGCACTATGACAGCTATTACACCAACTGGTTAGAAATAGTCTATGCATACAAAAAAGCTGTCCGATTGGGCAGCCTTTCGTTATTCATTCGTATTTATTTTCAAATCATCACAAATTATAACAATCAGTTAGAATATTTCTACTCAAAGACCCTTATATATCTTGAACTTATGAATAACAAATAAAATTATTGGATTAAAACTACAAATAACACGGATCTTAAATCCTCTGCTATAATATAGCCCACAATGAAAATTATTAAAGCACAGACAAACGTTAAGACTGATCTATTTGATTTCTCCTATGGACGAGACGTAGACAAACTAAAACACGACATAAAAACAAATGGGCTATACCAAACACCTTATGGGATAGAGGTCGCAGATGAAATTCAAATTTATGAAGGTTGTACTCGCCATAGTATTGCGGGGGAACTTTCGATTGACCATGATGTAATTGTAAAAGCTCTCAGCATTAAAGAAGCTTTCTTAGAAAAAATTAATTTGTTTGATCGTAAATACAACCCAATCGAATGTGCAATAATCATTGAATTTGCAAATGAACATACTATTTCTCCCAACTTATTTCTCAAAAAACTCGGAATTAACAAGGATAATGTCAACAGATACTTGGAGCTACTTAATCTCCCAAAAAATATCAAATTAAAAACAGCCAGGGAACCCGCTTTTCTAAAAGTTACACAACTATTAGTTTCCTTTGATCCAGAAATTAGAGCTGACATCTTTAATTTGATGATTAGCTATAAGTTAAATGTAAATCAAAGCTATGAATGTTGCCAAGTAATTGAGGAATTAATTCTAAAAGATACATCTTTTTCAATTCCGGATTTAGACGGAGTGGAGTTTAGCTCATCAAATATTGCAGGTGAATTTATGGCCTATCTAAAAACCCTTCGATTCCCTGAATACACACAAGTAAAAAAAGAACTAAACAGTTGCCTTAAAACTCTTAATTCCAAACATCTCCGATATAGTTATCCAGACAATTTTGAATCGAACAACATTCATATTAGTGCTGATATTAAGACTATTAACGATATAGATTCAATTAAGGATGAACTCAATAAAAAGAATCCAACTATTACAAAATTGCTATCCCTCATAAAAAACGGAATATCCTAGTTTTGCCTAAAATAAACCAAATACTACTTAACAAAAAAGTTAAAGATAGCAGTTATACTCGAGAGATACTATCTCGCCTAGATAACGTTCCAATTATTGAGTTTGAAGAAATAAATTTTGCAACTCTTAAAAAAAAATACGACCAACCTAGCACCTTGGTGTTAACTGAATTAAAGGGTGACTTGCTTAAAGATTGCCCTGGAACACAATGTTATAGCTGCTGCGGTTACAAAATACTGAATGTTGCAGCAAATTGTTTATATCAGTGTACCTACTGTATTCTTCAGGATTACTTTGATACCACAATGCAAATTGTCTATGCAGATCTTATCGATTATCTTCCGAAAATAGAAGAGCAAATCAGCAGAGAGCCAAGTAAGCAGCGTCGAATCGGAACCGGAGAGTTTACAGATAGCTTAATTATTGATGATGTTACCCATTTATCAACAAAACTGATCGATCTGTTTCGCCCCCACAAAAATGTAATATTAGAATTAAAAACAAAATCCCTCAACATTGACCAAGTTCTTCGGACACCAGCATCTGATAACACCGTTATCTCCTGGTCCTTAAATACGCCTAGAATGATAAAAGCAGTCGAACTAAAAACTCCGTCACTTAATAAACGCTTGGCTGCAGCTAAAAAGATAGTGGATCATGGTTTCCATGTTGCCTTTCATTTCGACCCTATTATTCTTTACGATGACTGTTTAGATGAATATACGCAAGTAATTGATCAGCTTTTTAAAATAATACCAGCTGAAAGAATAAAATGGATTAGCATGGGTACGTTACGTTTTACAAAGGGATTAAAAGGTAACTTTTATAAACGATCGCCATTATTTATTGATGAATTTATACAATGCGATGATAATAAGTTTCGATATATTCGTCACCGTCGAGTAGAAGCCTATTCAACCATACTGAAACAAATTAGAAAGTACTCGAACACGGTATATACCTATTTCTGTATGGAATCGCAGGTAGTCTGGGAAGAGGTCTTTGGTGATCATTTCACTGATAATCAACACTTTGAACTGGATTTTAACTCCAAGGTATTCTAAGACACACTCCATTTCTGGGACATTTTCATTTTTTAATCGATATATTATTACGGAACTAAAATATAGGGGTATTTTTTATGAACTTAAAAATCGTCAGTGAGCCAAACCAAGCAATGGAATTATTTCGGGCTGCTTTAATGGACTCTACTCTTGAAGAGAAAGATAAAAAGCAACTTCAATTATTTTATAAAAATGGATTTATTCATATTTCTGCAACTGGCAAAATTGGTATTAACCGATATTTTTTATTTGGAATTAAACAATATCCAGAACCACTCAAGACCTTCGCAAAACTGAGTCACATAGGTGCTCTTGAGCGTATTTTTGAAACAGCCAAAGATTTAATCAAAAACTATCCATTCTCAGCAAAACAAGCGTTGATCAAACATGCACAAGAAAGCGACTTAGGTAGTAGTATTACAAAGAAAGCTTTAACATTGTTTGATCTAGGCTATTTATCGGTTAGCTTTGATGGAATCTTTCTTGTAACAAAACACTCAAATAATAGTGATAGTATTATGGATGTTACTCGCTGCTCTAGTCTTTCAGAGTCCTTAAAATGCGCCAAATACTTCAGAGATCAAGAATTAAACGCTTTGTTAAGTAAAAAAGTTAGTGCACCTGACGTTCCCAAAACAAAACACAATAAATTAATCACATACTTCACTGAAATAAAATTGATAAGCATTAATACACATACAGAGACTCGGCAAGATTCTTTTCAAGTAAATCTTTCGTGGAACAGCCTTATTGAAACAGAACCTTCTGAAAAAAGACAAGTTGGAACCAATGATCAAAATGATGCTTTAGAGCGAGCGTTAATCGTTTTTGCACGAGCCTATATTCAACCCATGATAAAAAGGATGAAACCAAATCTAAACCTCAAAGCACTAAGCCCCAATGATTACCAGTCAATAGAGTTTAGCTTCCTTCAACGATATGAGTTATTAAGTTGCCTTGAAACTTTTAACGGAAATGATTCGTTTATTGTTAAAAAGAATTCTTATTCAGCATCTGATGTATCAACTAGAGTTCAAATATTTAGTAATCAACAAGAGGCTCATCGTGAAGCTTTGATGGAATTTAGTCGATCTATTCTTTTACCAAAACAATAATCAATTCTGTTCTCACAACTAATCTAGTGTTTTATTGTATAATACCAACATGGAATATCGTCAACTTGGATCATCTGCCCTAAAAGTTTCTGCAATCGGATTAGGTTCATGGCTTTTTGGTAAACAAGGTTGGGGTGCGGTGGATGATAATGAATCCATCGAAACAATTCATCTGGCAATAGACAATGGCATCAATTTTATTGATACAGCACCAATCTATGGCTTAGGTCATTCAGAAACGATCATTGGTAAAGCACTCAAACAGAAGAGAGACAAAGTTATCCTCGCAAGTAAATGTGGCCTTAGTAATAATTATCTCCATGATTTGTCAGCAGCAGCCATACAAGAAGAACTAAAAGCAAGTCTTCAGCGACTACAAACTGACTATATCGACCTTTATCAGCCACATTGGCCTGATCCGAACACATCAGTAGAAGAGACAATCGAAACACTTTTATCTCTCAAGAAAAAAGGACTCATTCGAGAAATTGGCTTTTGCAATCATCCTGTTTCTGATCTGAAAAAAGTGATAAAGCTTAAGCACATTACTAGCACACAAAACCAATATTCAATGATAAATCAAGACATTGAAAAAGAGCTCATCCCTTTCGCAAATACAAATAATCTTGGTGTTATCGTATATGGAGCTCTTCATGGAGGACTTTTGAGTGGCAAGTACACCTCTGCGCCAAATATACCTAGAAAGGAAGCTAAATCTTTTTTCTATAATCTTAATCAGGAACAACAATGGAATAAAGCGAAACCAATACTCCAAAAGCTAAAAGAAACAAGCAAGCAATCATCAAGAACAATCCCCTCAGAGGTTCTAACCTGGACAATGTCTCAAAAAGGGATTACAACGGTTCTCATCGGAGCTCGGAACAGGCAACAACTAGAAGACAGTTTGGAAAAGCTATTCTAGTGCTTTAAAATATTAGAAACCCTTGTTCAAGCGATTCGTTATCGTCACCAACTTATATATAAATAAAAACTGGTCATGTAATTATTACGCTGGTACTCGCCATTACTGGACATCTTGACTGCTGACCATTTTTTCTGTACTATTGTCGTATGGTAGATATATTAGAGAATCTAATCCAGTCAAAAGTAAAACGAAAGCTTTTGAAACTGTTTTTGTTTAACAAAAATAAGAAATATCACACCCGTGCGATTGGACGAGTTATAGATGAACCTATTTCCGCCGTTCAAAGAGAGTTAAAAAAACTGGTCGAAAGCCAGATTCTAATTAAATACCCAGAAGGAAACCTTATTAACTACTTTGTTAATACTCAAAATCCATTCTATCCTGACCTCAAAAAAATAGTATTAAAAACAACAACAGAGCCAAAGGACTACTTTAAACTCCTTGTTAAAACAAACTCTCTTGACGTTGTTGCTTTATTTGGAGAAACAGTTAAGCAACCCATGAAATTTTCAGAGCCTGTTCACCTATTAGTCGTTGGCACTCTTGATAAAGATGTACTAAATGAATACATAAAAGCCATTATGGACGTATTTAATCGTGAATGTGACCTAATTTATTTATCACCTAAAGATTATAAAAAACAGAAGGATTCTGATAAAATATTAAAAAAAATATTAAGTAGCAAACAATATCTCGCATTAAAAGAAAGCTAAGCTCTTACGTATCGTTTTCCCGGCAACTGTTTAACAAGCCCCTGCATTTCTAGAAATGATAAAATCGTCATCACTTTATTAATGGGAAGCTTTGCTTTCTCAGAAATATCATCAATATATATTGCTTCCAATGACAATACGCTATACAGCTGATCTTCCTCGTTACTTAACTTGTACTTAATATCTATCTTCGTCTTTCTTTCTGGAATCATCCAGTTAAACTCCTCAATAATATCATTCACCGACAAAACTAACTTCGCTCCTTTTTGAATCAAATGGTTAGTTCCAAGACTATTTTCATCACCCAATCGTCCAGGAACTGCAAATACTTCTCTGTTATATGCGAGAGCGCACTCTGCCGTGATAAGTGATCCGCCTCTCTCCTTAGATTCAATAATAACAACCCCCTTTGATAAACCGGCAATAATTCTATTGCGCTTCGGAAAGGTATAGGTCGAAGCAGGATAGTTTGGTGGGTACTCTGAGATAACAAGACCTTGTTTATACATTTTTTCATAGATTGCTTTATTCATCACCGGATATTGAATATCAATACCACTCCCAAGGACAGCTATTGTATCTCCTGTTCCAAGAGCGCCTTTATGAGCAGCAACATCTACGCCTGCAGCTAAGCCACTTACTATTGTTATCCCATAGCTGCACAGTTCTTTTGAAAACATTTCAGCAACAGAATTCCCATATGTTGTTGATTTTCGAGTTCCAACGATTGCTATACATGTTGATTTATTTAGTAGCTCTGTTCGACCGATCGCATATAACACAACAGGAGGGTCATTAATCTCTCTTAATATTTCAGAATATGCAGGATCAAAGATTGAAATAATTCTCACGTTTAAATCTTGGCAATTTTTAATAATCTCATCGATCTCTGATCCATATTTTTCGGATGCCTTTTCATAACGAACAATCATCACCGATAAATCCTCTTCACGATTATATTCTTCTTGGAATTTTTTTTGTATTATCGGTTTGCTCAGACTAATAGCTAGAGAGAGACGTATACTACTTGCTATATTTTTCATTGATGCTTGCTCGTACAATTTCATCAAGTTTCAAAATATCTTCAATGCTTGGTGATTTAATCGCTTTATGTTGATCTAACGAATATTCTATAAGGTCAATTATTTGACTATACTTAATTTGTTCTGAGAGAAACATCTTAACAGCTTCTTCGTTTGCACTATTAAATACTGTGGGCCAAGACCCTCCTTTTCTACCAACTTCATATGCAAGTGATAGTCCTCGGAATTTTTTAAAATCTGGTTCATGAAATTCTAAAACCTTCTTAGTCATATCAAACTGTTCCGAATGATACTGTTTAACATTTCCAGCATGTAATGCATAATGAATTGGCATTTTCATATCGGGCGGACTCATTTGAGAAAGAACAGCACCATTAACACACTTTACCATACCATGAATAATGCTTTGTGGATGGATGACAACCTTGATCTGGTCATACGACACACCAAACAACCAATGTGCTTCAATTACCTCTAATCCCTTATTTACCATTGTGGCACTATCTATTGTTATCTTGTTACCCATTTCCCAATTTGGATGCTTTAGTGCCTCGGTCCTTGTTACTGTAGATAAATCCTTGCGATTCCAGAACGGTCCCCCAGATGCTGTTAATATAATATCCTGAACCTCATCCTGTTTAATTCCTTGCAAACACATCATCACGGCAACATGTTCACTATCGATTGGATACAAATTGACTTTTTGTTTTTTTATTTCATTCATCACAATATGTCCTGCTGCAACCAAAACCTCTTTTGAAGCAATTGCAAGATCTTTTCCCAACTCAATAGCTTTCATAGTTGGAAGAAGCGCTGCCAACCCAACGATTGCAATACATACTAAATCGACATCGGCTCTTTCGATCAGCTCAATTATGGCGTTTTTTCCGCTTATAATTTTATTTTGGGGAATATCTAAGGCTAATTCTGCTGCCTTTCTCTCATCAGTAATTGCGACGTATTTTGGCTTGTATTTCTTGTACTGTTCGATGAGTAATTTAGTATTTTTATGCCCGCTAATTCCAATTAGTTGAAAGTTTTCTGGCTCCTGCTCCACTATCTGCAGCGATTGTATTCCAATAGTTCCTGTAGATCCTAGTATAAGGAGTTTTTTCATATCTTAAACAATAATCGATGCTAGATAATAATAAACAACAGGTGCAAGCAAAATAAAGCTATCAGCACGATCTAGTATGCCACCATGACCCGGCAATATATTACTCGAATCTTTTACTTTGTAGGTTCTCTTTACTAGGGATTCGTATAAATCGCCCGCTTGCCCAAGTATCCCAATAATTGCACCTAAAATGATGCTATGCCAAATTCCAACATGTGCAGCAAAATAATATCCAATTTTTGATGGCAAGAACTGATGCACATATCCAGAAATTAAAAGGAAGCTCATGATAATAGCTGCTAAGAATCCACCGACTGCACCTTCAATTGATTTTTTTGGGCTTATATCGGGACTTAATCGGTGTTTCCCAAATGTCATGCCAACTAAGTAGGCCATTATATCTAAAGACCAGATAGTAAAAATAACGTAAAACACGAGTTCCTTCCCATAGGTCAGATTTCGAATCAATATAAAATAAGCAAAAAACCAACCAATGTATAGCCCCCCTTTGATACTGACAAATAGTTTGTTTGCAGACTTAAATATTTTTTTAGCTGTTAACTCTACTAAAAAGAAAACTAAAACAGCTCCTGTCATCATTTTTATAAAGATTGAATTCCAAAATGGTGCCGCTTCTACAAAAAATGCTAATAACACAAAACAAATCGACATAATATGGCCCGTTAAAAAATATGGTTCGTTATCCGTATGCGACATATGAAAATATTCATTTAAACACATAACAGTAAGGCTGATAATGAAGACTAAAAATGGCAAAGCCCCATATGGTTGCATATCAAACAAGATAACACCCACAACAATTGGAGCTAATAATAGTATAGTGAGGCTTCTTTGCATCAATTTTTTAAACGACAGTCTATTTCTACTCATTTAGTCCTCCAAATCTGCGGTCTTTTGCAGAATAATCTTCAATTGCCTTCATTAGCAATTTACGGTTAAAATCGGGCCAATACTGTTTTGTGACCCATAATTCAGAATAGGCTGCCTGCCATAACATAAAATTACTAAGTCGCCTGTCTCCTCCAGTCCTAATAATTAATTCTGGTTCAGGGGAATCTTTTGTATATAATCGTGCTGAGATATCTTCTTCACTAATGTCTTTCTTGCCTTCTTTTATTAACTGCTGCACTGATGTCAGAATCTCTCTTCTTGAACCATAGTTTACAAGTAGGTTTAAAGTCAATTTACTGTTATTCTTAGTAAATTCCTCCGCCCAGGATATTTTTTTTTGGAGGCGTTCTCCGAGTTCGCTAGTTTCTCCACAAAACTTAACCTTAACTCCATACTCGTGAAGTTCTTTTACTTCTTTTTCTATAATATTATTTAGAATCGACATTAGAAAATCGACTTCTGCTTTAGGTCGTTTCCAATTTTCAGTAGAAAATACATAGGCAGATAAGTGTTTCACCCCTATCTCATATGCAATTTTAATGGTTTTTTTAAGTGCTTTAACACCAGCCTGATGGCCAACTGTACGAGGCATCATTCGTTTTTTTGCCCAACGACCGTTTCCATCCATAATGATTGCAATATGTGATGGAATTTTTAGCTTGGTCATTTAGATTTCCATTATTTCCGCTTCTTTTTCCTTCAGTAGCTCTTCTATTTTATGAATAAATTTGTCTGTAACTTTTTGAATATCATGTTCGTTACGTTTCTTTTCATCTTCACTCAATTCATCATCATGTTTAGCCTTATCCATACAGTCACGTCGAATATTCCGAACAGCTACCTTGCCTTCTTCAGCCATTCTTTTAATTACTTTATCTAATTCTTTACGCCTATCTTCTGTTAATGCTGGTATTGTAATCCGAATATTTACACCGTCATTATTTGGAGTCAGTCCAAGATCTGCTTTCATTATTCCACGCTCGACATCTGCAAGTGTTCCTTTATCGAATGGGGTGACCACTAATGTTGTAGACTCTTGTACATGTATTGTCGCAACCTGGTTAATCGGCATTGATGAACCGTAGGCATCAACCTTAACATTATTTAATATTTCTGGGTTTGCTCTGCCTGTTCGAACTGTCGCAAAATTATGTTTTAAGCTTTCGATGGCTTTTGCCATCTTTTCCTCTTGATCTTGCACTCTACACCTCCATTTTCTCTATTTTGCTTTTATTGTATCGCTCACTAGTACTTTTTTCAATAACTTAACGTATTACGTTAACGGATTACAGTGCCTATTTCATTTCCTGACAGGACTTTAGCCATATTCCCTTTTTTATTCAAATTAAAAACTTGTAATGGTAAATTGTTATCTTTGCTTAATGAAATTGCTGTTGAATCCATCACTTTTAATTCTTTCTGCAGAACATCTTTATAGCTAATTTTTTTATACATCTTTGCATCGGCATGCTTCATCGGGTCTTTATCATAAACGCCATCTACTTTTGTTGCCTTTAATATAATGTCAGCACCTATTTCAACGGCTCTAAGCACAGCAGCTGTATCCGTTGTAAAATATGGATTTCCTGTTCCCCCAGCAAAAATTACAATTCGGTCCTTTTGAAGATGACGAAGCGCTCGTCTTAATATAAACGGTTCTGCAACCTCACGTATTTCAAATGATGTTTGTACTCTGGATTGTACTCCAACTTGTTCTAATGCATCTTGAAATGCCAGTGCATTCATTATTGTGGCCATCATACCCATATAATCAGCGGTCACCCGGTTCATTCCATTTTCAGCGGCACTTAAACCCCTAAATATATTACCGCCACCTATCACTACGGCAATCTGCAACGGATTTTTCTTTTTTATCGCTGCAATTTCTTCCGCAATATCCATTAAAAAATGAGGATCAATTCCATATTGTCGCTTTCCAAGAAACGCTTCGCCACTTAGCTTTAATAGTACTTTTTTATATTTCATATACGCTCCTTATCCGTCATTCTCTAGCTAATAGTATACATGCATCCGCTATTTTCTTACAGGATGAAATCCGCAAGAACACGGTAGTCTAATTGTGGCAAGTCGCTCTTCATCACCTTGGCTAAACACTTCACATTAGTAAATTTCGTAATCATTTCTGGGTTTTCTAAAATAATCATAGTTTCATCTTCTTTTTGAGGATATTTATTCACGATGTATCCAAGCAAATCAAGTTCTCGTGTCTGCAATGCTTTAATCGATAATACACTATGATTGATCGTACCTAAGCCTGGTCGTGTTACAAGTATCACTTTCGCATTCATTCGCTCTATAAGATCCAACATGTTTACAGTCTCAGTTATTGGCACATATAAGCCACCAGCGCCTTCAATAATGACATGGTCATGGGTGCTAGATAATTCGTTATAGTCTGATAATATTTTATCAATACTAATCTCCACCCCATCTTTTAAAGCTGATTGATATGGGGACATCGGTTCTGTTAAAATATAGGAGCAATACTGGCTACTCTTATCCGATATCCCTGTTAGGCTACCAACCGCTAAGGCATCCTCTGACAACCGGGCATCTCCATCAATGATAGCTCCGGTTTGAATAGGTTTGTAGTATGCTATTCTAGAACTATTTTTTTTAAGCAAGTCAATCAAGACGGCGGAGACAACTGTCTTGCCTACACCCGTATCGGTACCTGTCACAAATAAGTTCATTACTTGGCGTTTAACCAGTCTGTCCCGGAACCTATATTTACAATAAGCGGAACCTTAAATTCGACAATATTTTCCATCACACGCTTCACGATTTCGCTCACTTCATCCAGTTCAGCTAGCGTAGTTTCAACAACAAGTTCATCGTGTACTTGCATGATCATTTTTGATTCTTTAAATGCAAGCTCTTTTTCTAGTACTATCATTGCCATTTTAATAATATCTGCAGCCGTTCCTTGTATTGGCATATTAATAACCATCCGATCTATAGCCGCTTTCTCCATCTTGCTAACGGAGTTATAGGTAGGGAAAAATCGCTTTCTACCAAATAATGTTTCGACGAATCCATTTTCTTTAACTTCATTAATAGTCGCTTCAATATAATCTTTAATCTTCGGATATTTTTCAAAATACACATCCATGTGCCCTTGGGCTTCGAATCGGCTGATCTTTAGTCTCTGAGAAAGACCAAAGGCTTTCATTCCGTAGGCTAAACCAAAATTAATTTCTTTCGCTTTTCGTCTCATAGCTGAGGTCACTGCATCCAAATCAACACCAAAAACCTCTGCAGCTGTAGCAGAATGGATATCTAAATTATTTTGAAATGCTTCAATTAGCTTTTCATCTTCACAAATATGGGCTAATACTCTTAATTCTATCTGCGAATAGTCTGCAACTATGAAGATTTTTCCCTGTTCTGAAATAAATGCCTTTCGGATCTTCTCCCCTTCTTCTGTACGAATTGGGATGTTCTGTAAATTTGGATCAGTGCTACTAAGACGACCCGTTGCAGCCACTGCAATATTTAATGAAGAATGGATTCGATCGTTCTTATCGGCTAATGTTGGCAATACATCGATATATGTGTTTAATAGCTTTGTTAGCTGTCTGTATTGAATTATCATGTCGGCAATCTCAAAATCCACTGAGAGTTTCTCTAAAACATCAATATTTGTACTAAATCCTGTTTTTGTTTTTTTATGTGTTGGTAACTGAAGTTTATTAAATAATATTTCGCCTAATTGTTTGGGTGAGTTCAAATTGAATTCTTCACCAGCCAACAAGAAGACATTAGCTTCCATTTCTTTTGCTTTTTTATGATACTTTATTGATAAGTCTTTTAAATATTGCTTATCGATTTTTACTCCTCGCGCCTGCATGGCAATTAGCACCGGAATACTTGGAAAGTCTATTTTTTTATACACGTCTTCCAATTTCAGCTCTCGCAATTTTAAGCTAAGCTCCTCTGATAAATTTAAAATATTTTCAGATCGACTAATCATATAAGGTAAGAGTTGCGTTGGGCTTAAATCAGCTGAGCTCTTCAGCTTATGCTCAGATAGCAAGTCTTTCATGTCTGGGATTCGCTCGCCATTATGTTCTCTCAACGCCGATTTTATTGAATGGTTTGACCGATCCGGATATAGTAAATAGTCCATTAACATCGTATCGGCTTGAATGTTTTTTATTTGAACATCATTTGCTGCCAGTAGCTGAGTAATTTTTTTACTATTATGAACTTTTTTAACAATATGCTTATCCTCAAAAGGATCTTTCATTTTTTCATATACGTTTTCTTTTTCTGGTGCGAACATGGGGCCTAATGAATTATCAAAACTCTCATAATTCCCCTGCTTGTGATGTAGTGGTAAATAATATGATTTATCATTTGCAATAGAAAACGAAAAGCCTAAAACATCACCTTGTTTATTATTTTCATAATAGACAGAAAAAACAGATGCTTTTGACAGTTTAGCTAGCAGCTGAGTAAAGCTATCTTTCGTGTTAATAATCTCGCCTGAGTATTCAGGTGATGATTCTTCCTTTTCTTCAATTTCTATCTTCAAGTATTTTCTAGCCAAATTTAACATTTCAAGATCTTCAAACATGGGTTTTACATTCTCATAATCCAAGTTAATTTGATTAAACTCAACTTCCATCGGAACTTCAGTATTAATTGTGGCTAGTTCCTGACTGATATATGCCATTTCTTTTCCATCTATCAATTTCTGCTTAATGCTCTTTGAAGACAGCTCTTCGATATGTTCATAAATACCATCTAGTGTTTTGTATTCTGTTAACAAATTCACTGCGCCCTTATCGCCGATACCTCTTACTCCGGGGATATTATCGGACGAATCACCCCTTAATGCTTTATAATCAACTACCTGATCTGGTTTTATGGACATTTCAAGTTCAACACGTTTTGCGTCGCACATTATGATGTCAGTGATCCCCTTCTTAGTTAGCAAAGCAAATGTATTCTTCTCGACTAGCTGTAAGACATCCTTATCTCCAGTCAGAATAAAACTATTAATCTCTTCTTCTTCTTTCATCGCCAATCGAGTCATTGTTCCCAGAACATCATCAGCTTCAAAGCCCTCTTTTTCGATCAGCGGCACACCGATATCTCGAACGAATTTTTTAATTAATGGGACTTGCGACCTGAAATCATCCGGTGATTTTTCACGGTTTGCTTTATATTCCTTATACATAATGTGGCGAAACGTCGGTTTTGGTAAATCGAAGGCAACAAAAAGATAATCGGGGTTTTCTTTTGCAATTACACGAAAGAACATACTAATGAAACCTTGTACGGCATTGGTTGGCTGACCGTCTTTCGTGGATAACGGAGGCAGTGCATAGTACGCTCTGTACGCTAAACTATGACCGTCTATGAGGAGTAATTTCTTTACGCTAATAACGTGTCTCCCACTGCCCAGTCTTCTCGATCGACTTCATCAAAAATGATATAAACCGACTCTTTTTTTTTGTTCGCTACTCGCTCCAGTACTTCACACATACCCTTCGCGATTTCTTCTTTTTGGAATTTATCTAACTTTCCTGCAACTTTGACATTGATATAAGGCATATATAATTCCTTTCAAACAACTCCATTGTATTAGCTATACAGCATTCTATCACTTTTCAGCCCCCTCTGTCCCCTTCCTCAAAACAAGACCCCGCTGTCTCGACAAGCTCGACATCTCAACTTTTAGGGGAGAACCAAGCACAGACATTTTTTTACTCACCCCCTAAAGCTCAAAACGACCTCCCCCAGCCCCTCCTGAAGGAAGGGAGCCACAGAAGAACAAAGGACTATCCGCATATTAATATCTATTTCTGCGATCTTATTCGCATATTTATAGCTAAATTTGCGATCTTAGTGTTTAAAAAACAAATATCGTGGTATACTATAAGCATAATGATACCCAGAACGTTACTTACTGTAATAAAAAATAATCTGTATAAAGGAAAAGTTATCCTATTGCTTGGGCCAAGACAGGTTGGCAAAACAACACTAGTATCTAAACTCCAATCTCAAATTAACAAAAATGCGCTTAATCTTAATGGCGACGATGCAGACACTCGGGAATTATTTAAAGATAGCAATGCAACTACACTAAAAGCTTTA
>Ga0075111_1000245_pt1 | contig 26141 bp, 38 predicted proteins | sample AntAceMetag02UKK_FD_69787 | JGI IMG/M metagenome (GOLD analysis project Ga0075111, IMG submission 69787) | Saline lake microbial communities from Ace Lake, Antarctica - Antarctic Ace Lake Metagenome 02UKK | ecosystem: Environmental > Aquatic > Non-marine Saline and Alkaline > Saline | place... | reverse complement strand
AAATGAAACGCGAATCTGTAGTGCCAAAATCACGGTTTTCAAAGTTGCAAGTATTTGATAATAAAAGACTATTTTTTAATTGTCACGAATTTCGGTTAGATGTCCTGTCATCTTTCATTTTTTATAATCTGCGCGAATCCGCGTAATCTGCGGATCAAATCCCCTTAAAAGCAAACAACAACGTCTCAAGCAAAATCGCCACATCAAGAAAGAAAGATCTGTTCTTCAGGTAGTAAAGATCATAATCCATGTTTTCATGGATAGCCTTCTCCCGGTCCCCGCTCAGCTGCCACAAATCGGTGATGCCCGGCAGGATTTTGTCAAAATAAACGCCGTTTGACAACAGGTTTATGCGCAGGTATAATTTCCTCGGATCAAATGCGTAAGAATTTATAATCGCCAGTTTCAACGGGATGCAGGGATGCACCATTACTTCGCACCTTTGCTTTGTACAAAAGGATCAGGAGCGCTTCAGTTCTCTGCAGAAGGCTACGGAGAAAAAATTATGAGAATAAGAGTTGATAAAGAAAACGACGCTCTATATTTTCGTTTTGATGAGCGCCAGATCGTAGAATCTGAAGAGGTTCAACCAGGTGTGATTTTGGATTATGATGCGGATGAACAGGTCGTAGGAATAGAAATTCTAGGGATTTCGTCCAGAGCCTCAAAGGAGGAATTGTCCTCCATCCACTTTCAAGCTGCGTGAGCAAAAATCTTGGCTGTCATCAAAGAACTCAAAAGGGACCATATCACAAAATATTCCTGAACTTGAGATTCGATCTCTGATTCCCGACTTCCCCAATTCGATGTTCGACGTCGGAGTCTTCGCTTACCTGGACGTTCGATGTCCGCAGTAATAGGCTAAGGCGGCAAGCCGCAGTTGTCAGTTTTCAGTTGTCAGAACGTGTGGATACGGGAAACACAAGAACTCTCGGCCATGCTCCCAAAACCCAGCAAACCCCTAATGAAGATAAATTAATATCATGAAGTACCGATTCACGTTTGAATTTTGAATCGCGCCGCAGGCACCCCCCATGAGCCATCAGGCATAATACAATAACCACAATAAGCGAAGCCTGACCCCCAACTGACGTCTGACATCCGCCCGAAGATACCTCTTGACAAACGTACCGTAAATAGTACACTTCTTGCATGGACAGGCACAAAGTCATAACCGCTCACTTTTATGTCTCATCCTCAGGCAAAATGCCTGTCCGGGAATGGCTATTGTCATTGGCCAAAGAGGACAGAATCGAGATCGGCGGGGATATTGCCAATGTGGAATATTATTGGCCCGTAGGTCCTCCAAGATGTAAGCCTCTCGGAAATGGAATTCTTGAGATACGCTCTCGAATTTCGAACAACCGGGCAGCGCGGGTACTCTTTTTTATTGAATCCGATCAATTGTACCTGCTTCATGGATTCATCAAGAAATCAACAAAAATTCCGAAACGGGATCTCGAATTAGCCAAAAACAGAAAAAGAAAAATGGAGGGATAAGGGATGGTTAGAAAACGCCATGTGGGGCAGCGCTTTGACGATTTTCTTCAGGAAGAAGGCATCTATGAGCAAGTTCAGCTGAACGCGTTGAAAAAAACACTCGCTCACCAAATAAAAATCATGATGGCAGAACAAGGCATTCGAAAAGCTGAGATGGCAACTCGAATGAAAACGAGCCGGTCATCATTGGAGCGTCTTCTCAATGAACAGGCATACAACGTAACCATCGCCACAATCAGCAAAGCCGCGGCTGTACTGGGAAAACGAATTGAGCTCTCCCTTGTGGAAAATTCTATTGTTTAATCCGCTTAATCCGGGGACACCTTACTTATCTTTGAGGGAACCTGCCGAAATTAAGTAAGGTGTCCCCGGAATTACTCTCACTTCCAAAATACGTTTTGCGCCCTTTTCATGCGTAAGCAAACCCTCCAATAAGGGTTCCTTCAACTCACAATTCAAAACTGCTTTTTCAAGCATCATCACCTCTATTTTCCAATCCCAGGCCCGCAAACTACGCGCGGAATCTTCGATATTTCAGCATCCCAGCATTCGCCCTTATTCCTATCCGTCCTCCGCCCTCTGTCCTCCGTCCTCCTCCGCCTCCCCCCATTCGACGTTCGATGTCGGAGTCTTCGCTTACCGGGACGTCGGAGTCTTCGCTTACCTCGATGTCGGAGTCTTCGCTTACCTCGACGTTCATTTTTTACCGCCCTCCGACCTCAGTCATCCGTCATCCGTCCTCCGTCCTCCGTCTTCAGTCCTTCGCACCTGCTATTTGCTCCCACAGGTTTATGCTTGACAAAGATGTGTTTGAAGAAAATAATAAGTCAATATGAGTCAGGAGGTGAGTCATGGCGCAAATCACATTACGTGGAATGGACCCTGAAATGGAACAGGCTATTCGGAAAACGGCCCGCAAGAGTGGAAAATCACTTAGCCGTGTCATTCTGGATATGATTCGTGAAAACGCCAGTTTCAGGAAAAGCAGTAAAATCTCACAGGCAGATTCATTGAGAACTCTCGCTGGGGGTTGGAGCAAGAAAGATGCATCGGATTTTTTGGAGTCCATAAAGTCATCCGAACAGATTGATGAGGAGATGTGGAGATGAAGATCCTGCTGGACACAAATGCCTATGTGGGATTTAAGCGGAATATTACCAATCTGGTCGAGATTATTGTGGGTGCCGAATGGATACTGTTTTCTCCCGTGGTTTTGGGTGAACTGATGTTCGGATTTCGTAACGGCGCCAAATTTAAAGAAAACATGAAAGGGCTCGATGAATTCCTACAGCATGACGTGGTGGAAGTCGTGCAGATCGGCAAAACAACTTCCGACCGGTATTTCAGAATCGCGGCCCAGTTGAAACGCAAGGGAACCCCCATACCCAGCAACGATATATGGATTGCAGCACAAACCATGGAGTACGGAGCAGAACTCATAACATCGGACCGGCATTTCAATGAAATTGATGGACTGGTCCATACAACCTTCTAACACCCTCAATTACCTAATCCAGCAATCTCCCCCTTTTGATAAAGAAAATGACGCTCTATATTTTCGCTTTGATGAGCACCGGATTGTAGAATCTGAAGAGGTGGAACCAGGTGTTATTTTGGATTAGGATGTCCCCCATTTCACACACTCCTCCCATCTCACTTTTTCCTTGACAAGGCTGCCATATTTAATAGCATATAAGGTATCATGAAAACGGTTTTGGATACCAATATCATGGTCTCAGGGCTATATTCCAAGCGAGGCGCTTCATATCAGTTAATTAAAGCAGTGCTATCCGGAGACTTGGCATGCTATGTTTCTCCGTTACTTGCCCTTGAATATGAAGGCGTACTGCACCAAAAGATTGAAGAAGGTTTCTTAAAGGTTTCGAAAGAAGACTGCGGAAGAATCCTTGATGCGATTCTCTCCATGGCAGAGATCGTATGGAAACCAATCCAAATAAGACCGGTCCTTGCAGATATCTCGGATGACAAAATACTCGAATGCGCCGTTTCTTGCGAGTGCACGCACATCATTACGTTCAACAAGCGGCATTTTCCGGAAAAGCTGACTGGCCTATGGGGAATTCGGGTGATGACGGCCGGAGAATTTCTGCTGCAATGGAGGAAAGGATAAGCCATGAAAACATCATACACTCTAAGATTCCCGGAAGAGCTTCGAAGAAAAATAAAAGAGGAGGCTGAACGCTGCCAGATGTCGGCCAACCAGTATATTCTTTATACCTTAACAAAAGAGATAGCCTATAAGGAGGCAGCGGCGACCCTGAAGGACCGGATCAAAAAGGTCCCATCGAGTGCCGATGCCGTCCAATTACTGGAATCTATCGTTCCGGATATCCCGCCCATGAAAGAAGATGAGATCATTACGGCAAGAGGATGACTCACTGCTCCTTCAACTCATAACTCAAAACCCATAACTCAAAACTGTTGTTCCAAGCATCCCAGCATTTCTTTTAATTCCAGCCCCGCAAACAGCGCGCGGGATCTACGACATTATCTGTTATCCCAGACTACAGCCTCAGACCTCCCTGCCCCGTTAATCCGGGTTTCCTTCCAGGGTGTTCAACCGGGGTAGTCTCTACGCTCTGTGCAATGCCCCTGCCAAATATAGAGTGACAAACATAGCCTGAAAGCTATATTGGTCCCATGTGGGATATTCAATTTACAGATGAATTCGGTGAGTGGTGGGAAACCCTGACCGAAGACGGTCAGGAATTACTGACTGTTAGCGTCAAATTGCTCAGTGTCCTTGGTCCGGCGCTTGGGCGGCCCCATGCCGACACGGTCAAAAAATCCAGACACAAGAATATGATCGAAAAAGAGGGTAAAAGCTGATGCCGCGTAATTTTAAAGAACTTGAAGTTCTGATGGACCCGGAGCGTGTGGCCAGGGCCGAGATGAAGGCAAAGGAAATTCTGGCGGATATGCTCTTGGCCGAGATCCGCAAACAGATGGGCTTGACACAAAAGGAACTGGCCCAGGCCTTGAATATCAAGCAGCCGACCCTGTCAAAGATGGAAAACCGCGAGGATATGGAAATCGGCACCCTGAGTAGAATCATAGAAGCCCTTGGCGGCGAACTTGAATTAATTGCTCACATGCCTGGAGGTGATGTTCGCCTAAGCCAATTCAGACAGAACGTTCAAACGCATACCAACATCTGACCTCTGTCTTTCCTCATTCAAAATTCGATGTCGGAGTCTTCGTGGGAGGTCTCGCGTATTTTGCGACAAAAATTCTCGCGTAAGATGAGACAAAATGTGATTTTTTTATGGAAGATTCTCACGTATTTTGAGACAAAACATTCAGAGGCAATGGTGAGGACTTCCATTGGTTCTTCGAATAGGAGAGAGGATGGCAGGAAATTCAGTCATCCTTATTAGTCTCCTCTTTTTTGGGGAGGCTCTTGCTTAAATTTACAAAACAAAAAAAACTTATCCCGAAAAAAAAGCTTGACAACCACAATAATAATATTATAGAGATTTAAATAATACATGAATACAAACTATAGGTTTCTAATACCATGCAAGAAAAGACGTTCTTAAGTAGCCATGTCGCTAGTATCGCCAAGCTTACGGGTCGACAAGTTATATCGTGGACTGAAAAGGGGCTCGTGATACCATTTAAAGATTCGAGTGGCACAGGGATCAGACGGGAATATAATTATGTTAACCTTTTAGAATTTGGTCTTTGTAAAGAACTTTTCTTAATTGGGTTAGGAGTCAGTACTGTAAAAAAAATACTTAATGAGTTAAATGAGGTTGGCGCTATTCGGGCTTGGGCAATAGACCTTTTCCAATGGTTCGATAAAGCCTCGGAATTAAACGCATACCTTGACACTCACGAGAAAGTTAGAAACCCAAAAACTCGGGAAGAGCTTGATAGACTAGACATAATTTACAAAAACCTTTTTCATGATGAGCCAAGAAAACAAGATAAGCCTTACGCTATTTTAGCCTACTTTTTTGGCAGCGATGGAAAGCCGGGTTATGAGGTACGAATTTTTCCGTGGAAAATTGATAAAGTTTTAACGTGTGATGAAATCAAGGAAGGCTTTATAAATAGCAGAGCTTTGCTTTTTATAGATATGGGCAAAATCAAGGAAGAGATTGATAAAGAGTTGTAGTTTTTTTTGTGTATTAAAATACATAAATCTGTATTTGGAGGCTCTATAATTGTATTACAGACTTAAGTTTAAAATCCTTGAGAAGTATGGGACTCAAAGCGCTTTTGCCCGTGCATGCGGGAAAAGTGAGAATTGGATAAGTAGGATAATAACAGGAAGACAGCGGCCTTCGAAACATGATTTAGACCTAATCTTAACAAACCTTGGGCTTGAAGACATTGGCGACTTGTTTAGGTGATATAAATCAAATGGTTAAAGGAATATGGACAAATCAATAGAACCCCAAATCAGATGTGATATGCCAGGAATTTCAGTTTCAAAGGCGTTATCTCTGACTCGTTCTGAAGATGACGGCGATTTGCAGGGACTCTCCTGGAGCGAAGATATAGGGAGAAAGCTTAGAATTGTTCAAGACGCTTTAGACGTCCCCCCCAGGCACAAAAAAAGCAATTGGATTATGGAGGTTGCTGCTAAATACCAAGTGAGCAGGGCTACGGTTTATAGACTCCTTGACAAATATAGAGATGGTAAAATCCAAGCCTTGCAACATACCAAGCCGACGAAAGGAAAAGCGATAGCTTGGACACCTGAAGCACTTGATTTTTGGGTTGGTCTTGTTTTGAAAAGAGCGCATCGGAAAATTAGCAAAAAGAGCCTATATAGGACACTCGTGAATGAAGCAAATGAAAAATCATGGGAAATAGGCTCATATCCAAACGCTTGTAAAAAAATATCTGATCACGTTACCCCACAGCTTTTAGCCCTTCAGAAAGGTGGAGCACGCGAGCTTGATAACACATTGCCCCCGGTTCTGAGGTCCTACTCTGACCTACAACCATTTGAAATTATTGTTGGAGACCAACACAGGCTTGATTTTTGGGCTTTAGATCCTAGCACAGGTGAGGTAATCAGGTTGGAGTGTTTTATTTGGCAAGACCTCAGGACACGGCTTATCTATGGGGTTGCAGTGGGGGGAGAACATTATAGTTCCCATACTGTGGCATTAGCCCTTCGGGTAGGCGTTTACCAGTGGGGTCTATTCCGTAATGTATACACCGATAATGGCCGGCCTGAATTGAGCCGCTACATTAAGGACATTGTGAATGATATTAAAGGATTTGATCTTTCTGCCCGAGAAACTATTTCAACCCCCACCGATTTGAGCAGCGTTCACCATGAGGAAGTTCAATGCCATATCATGACACCAGGCCAGCATGTCAAAGCTATTGTTCGAAACGCCAAGGCCAAAATGATTGAAGGCACTTTCAACGTTATTGAAGGGGCACTTCGTGATCAAGCACTTCTACCTGGATATGTAAAAAAATTGACGGATGCAAAAGACCGTCAGGAAATTGATGAAAAGGAAGTCAAACGCTTAGCTGAATCTGCGCTACTCCCGACCATTCAAGAAGCCTTCAAGGCTTTATTATTGGTCTGTGACTGGTACAACTCTGAAAAGCCTCACCGTGGTCTTTTGAAAGAAGCCCCTCACCCAAAGCCCAAAAGTATGACGCCTATGAGTTGTCTTGAAATGTGTCTCCGCCAAGGATGGAGACCCACTTGGGTTCCCGAGCCTGCCATTGACCTCCTTTTCTTGCCAAAGGCACCAAACCCAAGAATAGTCGATCGGGGGCGAATCCGGTTCCTAAATTCCCAATATGAACACCCCAATTTAGTTGAACTTAACGGCCAAAAAGTAAGGCTTAGGTTCGATCCTCAAGATCCTGAATACGTTTTAGTTTTCCATAAAGGAGAATATCTATGCCGCGCTGAAACCGTTGAATATTCTTCAATGAAAGATAGGACTTTGGCTTCGAGGAAGATTAAAGAAAAGGCGCATCTTCGAAAAAAAGTTAAGGAGCAATACCTCAAAATAACAAAAGGGATTCCTGACATACGACAATTTTCCGAAGTATCAAAATTTGAAAGAACGGCGGCGTTAATCGCAAAGGACAAACGAAAAAAAGCCATTGAAAATGAAGAGTTGTACCGCGAGAGAACCGCCGAAGAATTGGCGCAGGAAGTGAAAGCGCTGAAGGAACAACCTGTTCTGCTGATTTCGCAAAATATTACAGAATCAGCGAAACGACCAGATTTTTTCTTGACGGAAATCGCCCGTTACAAATGGATTTTGGATGCTCTTTTTGATGGCCGCGATCTGCTTCAAACCGATAGAGATTTTAAAGAGGAGTTTGAGCAGAAGCTAGACCCGGAAGAGTTGGAATTTTGGGATAGACGACAGGAGCTTAGGGAGGCTGGAATATGCTGAAAAATCAATTCGTCAACACTGAGAATGTAGCGGGGCTAAGGATGGTTTGCGAAACGTTCTGTAATCCCTCAAGTATTCTTGGCCCTTCTTTGGCCGTGGTCACAGGTCCACCGGGAAGAGGAAAAACTGAATCTGCAAAATACTTCTCCGCCCATACAAACGCCATTTATGTGCCCCCCATGACCAATAGAACGCCTTTCATGTTTGCCCAAGAAGTTGTTTTTGAGATGACAGGTGAAAAGCCGGGTAGGCTTTCGACGTGCCTTGATGTGATTGCCCGTGAGATGGTCAGGGAAAGGAGAGTAATTTTTGTTGATGAGGCTGACCTCCTAAGGTTTTCCATCCTTGAGATGTGCCGAAACATGAATGAGCGCTTCACCTGTCCAATTGTGTTTATAGGTGAAAGCGGATTATCCGGAAAACTGGCAAAAGAGAGGAGAATGGTAAGCCGAATCCGGTATTCAATGGAATTTGGACCTATTTCACCTGCCGATGTGTCTCTTTATTTTGAAAAGGCTATGAATGTACGTTTATCGCCCTCGGATATAACACTAATACAGCGTCATTCACAAGGCGACTGGAGACCGGTTTTGATCATAGCTATTTCGCTCGATCATGCAATGACGGCAAGCGATTTAACGGAAGTTCCCGAAGGGCTTATAAGGCAGATTATACATGCGCAGTAACCCAAAAACCGGTTTGACTGGAAGAATACGGGAACTTTTGAAAGCAAGTTCCAGGGCATTAAGTATAACAGGGATCTATGAGGCGTTGGAAATCCCGAAAGGCCGTGATAGGGCAGCAGTTTGGAGCGTCTTGAAAGACTTACAGAAACGAGGGGAAATCGAAAAAACGGAAAAAGGACGATTCCGCTACAACCATGCTTTTAAAAAGCCCGTGAAAGGAGCATTCAAACAGATCATTCTGAAGGCTGTTTATGTTTTGAATTCAGGCTTCTCCGTCTCCGATATTCAGAGGCTATCCTGTGTAAATGACAAACGTTACATTCAAAGGATTATGAGGAAGCTAGTTTCAGAAGGCTACATTTCACAAGTAAGCCGGAGAATTTGCGATCATGGAAGAGGCATTGAACGAGTTTTCACAATAGTTGACAGGGTTAAATTCCGCTTGGATTTGGTTAACTGATAATTGATGGCGTGTCCCTGGGCTAAAAATGCAGGGGAAGAAAGGCTCAAAAATGACGTTCCAAAAAATTACAGGCGAAGGGGAAGAAAACCAAGAAAGACGTAGAAAACTTCTCGCAATGATCCATATTGCCAAAGAGGCGCTTTGTTGGTCAGACATTCAATACCGCTGCATGCTCGAAGGTGGTTTCGATGTTCCCACCGCAGCGGCGCTCACCATTGAACAGCTTGGAAAGGTGGTTGACTTCTTCATTCGGGAAGGGTGGGAGCCACAAGGTCGCAAGAAAACAAAACAGACTGTAATGTTGCAGAAAAGGGTTATGGGCTTCGTCTCACAAATACCAGGGGGAGAAAAACGGGTTGATGGCTTATGCCTAAAGCTTTGTGGGGTGGCAAAGGTTCAATGGTGCGATGACCCTGCAAAGCTTAAAAGGCTACTGGCTGCAATGGGAAACATCAAACGAAAAGAAGTCGTAATATCGGCAGTATCGAGAGGAGTGGGATAAAATGACACCCAAAAGAGAAATGATGCCGGTTCTTTCCTTGGGCCAAAATTTCAGGCTTGCCATGACTGATCGTGGCTTGACGTTTAAGGATCTTAGCAGAATGGCTCGTGTGTCTTATAACGCGACCTATAGAATAGCCGGAAAAAAACAAGGGCCAATTTACCCAACACAACAAGCCGTTAAGATTGGGGCGGTTCTGGGCTTCACACGGAAACAGGTGGAAGAGAAAACACGACAAGACAGACTCAATAAAAACCGTGTTTACAGCAAAAGTGAGGCTTTTTATCGTGCAGTGAGTGAGCTTTTGGAGTTGTTTGAATCAACGAAATAGGTGAAAGGAGATAAAAGGTGAGCATTAAACGCTATCTTTAAATAACCATAAGGAGGGAAAACGATGATCAATTCGCACTTTAAGCAACTGGACGCAGTAGACAAACTCATTGATGCTGGAATGAAACTCGAAAGTTTGGGCAGTGTTGTAACCTGGATGGCTTACAGTAACGACGGAGAGGGATTATTGGAGCAACTGGGGGAATCTTTTGGGTGTGTCATTTGTGACTATGCCAAAATTGTCCATGAAATTGCGGAAAAACTTTATCACGGGCGACACAAAAACTTTGACTTTGTGACTTTGCTTGAACGCGCTAACCGGATGAAACAGAAACTTGATACAGGAGAACCATTTCACAGCGAAACCAAGGCCGAAATAGGCGAAATTATAGCAGGGGTCAATGACTGTCTCGACAAAGAAATACCTGAGCTTGTAGCTATGAAAAGGTATTTTTCAGGCAAACTTGAGGAAGCAAAATCGAACGAGGATGAGATACCGGAGTAAGCAAAAGGAGGGCTCATGAAAAAAGCAATAGTCAGATTTGAAGTACAAAGACCCATAGAAGTGTCCGAGAAAAAATTCAGAGAATGGCTTGAATGTGTGGTCTATCAAATAGGCACAGTTAGCATAGGAAATCCATTAGCACATTCTGATTTCGTTGATGTGGCAGAAAATGGAATGATCGAATGGAGATGATAATCAACGGGCTCAAAACTGAGCCGGATAGGCCAGATGATGATATCAACGTTTAAGAAAACAAAACATTTTGATCAGCGATGGGTTGAGCGAGTAGGCGGAGATCCGCCTACGTTTGAGGAAATTTCAAGGATTCTCGATAACTCTGTAATGATTCAAGATTCAAAAAACGCATTCACACCAAGGGGGCAGCCGATTAGAATTTTAGCCCTGTACTGGAACCACAATCTTCAACTAATTTTAAAAATTGACCGTAAAAATAACACCCTTGTAACGGTTTTAACTCCAAAGCTCCTGGAAAATCAGGGAAAGTGAAAAGGAAAGGACATGAACGATTCTATTGACTCCGGGGGCTCCCGGAATGCTCCATCAGAATTTCAACTTTTGCCTTATGGTAAAATTGAACTCGAAGGCGAAGGATCAGCAATTCTTGATAATCCCATGATGGACCAAATCATAAACAATTTTGAACGCCGTGGAAATGACATGGTTGTTGATTATGAACACCAGTCCTTAAAAGACACACAGGCACCCGCTGCTGGTTGGGTAAAACGCCTTGTCAATCGTGGTGAGAAAGGCTTATGGGCGATTGTGGCATGGACGGAGAAGGCAAAACAATACCTGGAAAGCGGAGAATATCGCTATTTTTCTCCTGTCTTTTCGGCAAGGAAGAGTGATGGCAAGGTTATGAAAATTATGAACGTAGCACTCACAAATTCTCCGAAAATAAACCATTTAAATCCAATTATTGCCAAAGATGACAATTGTCATCCAGATTTGTTTTTAACAACGCTGAAAATAGCAAAAGACCTTTATCTTAGGGAGGATGGTATCATGAAATATGAGGGCATGAGGCCCGATTTTGATGGAGTGGACGAATCGGCCATACTGAAAGTTGCAAAGCTTATGGGCAACACCGAAGAGGATATTAGAGGTTATGGGGGCATGGGGTCCGATTTTGATGGAGTGGACGAATCGGCCATACTGAAAGTTGCGAAGCTTATGGGCAACACCGAAGAGGATATTAGAGGTTATGGGGGTATGCATTTAGATTATGATTCTGAAGAATCCGATGAGGCAAAAATAGGACGTCTTTTAGGTTGCAATAGTTAAGGAGGGAAGAAAATGATTAACTCGCATGACTTAGCAGCAAAAGTAATTGGTTATACTGGGGGAGTGGCAATCAAACGGGTATTTGGGGTTGATACAAGGGCATACGATTGGGTCAAGGACTTTGTGAAGGATGAAGAAATCAGGGCGAAAATAAAGAGCTTGAAAGAAAAAATTGTGGAGACCAAGGCCCTTCCCATACACAAAGACGAACTCCGGACGATATTTGATGAACGGGTGAAAAGCATCAATTCATTTAGGCTTAAGCAATTGAAAGCCAATCTGACCGAGTTTCAGAACCGGAAAGCACTATTGATCAATGAGTTAATGATGGACCATAGGTTAATCTTGGGAGCCAAACCTTACCCCTTTCTCATAGCTTTTTCTTCAGAGGAACTTAAAGAAATCTTCTCCGAACTTCAGGAAGGTGTCAAACAAGCAGAGATCGACCAAACCGTTGAAATATGTGTAACGGAAATCAATAAACTTGAAGCGGTGATCGACCGTGATTTAAGCCCACAAAGCCGCTGGTTTCATAAAGACAATGGAACCCCTATTGTCTACCCACAGGGATGCAGGTGGACACCATTTGTGGAGACATGGAGGAAAGTGGTAGCAAGGTTTGAAGGCCGGGTTGATATTGAAGGATTTGCCTTGAAGAATGGCCCTGAGATTGACGCATATCATTTATTGGAGTTAGACAGAGTGGCAAAGAGAACCCCACTTAAAGAGCCATATCGAGAAGAGACAAGATGAGTTCCGGTAGGAGACCTCCTTAAAGAGCCCAACGGTACTCTGTGTTTGCCGCCTCCTACCACTCACTCCATAGAGCGGCAAACACTAAAACCGTTTTAACTAAACGTTTAGAGGAGGAAGGCTTATGTCTGGAATACCAACTGAAGGAAAAGGACTCCGTAAGTTAGATTGCGAGGTTTATGGAGTTTGTCTTGATTTTGCATCTAAAAAGAGATGGGACACGTTTCATTGTGGTGATTGCCAAGGGCCGGAGGCGGAAGATATAGCGCGAGTGTTGGAAGAAAAACCAGAATTCCAGAATCTATGCAAAGAATGCGGCAAGAAGCCACGATTAGGAAGCAGCCCGTATTGTGCGTCCTGCATGGCTATTAGGGGAAATAAGGCTAAGGCCGCACAGAAGGCTGCTGAGGAGCAGAAAAAGCAGAGCCAGATCAAAAGCCCTGTTAAATTAGGGAAGGCGCATAAGGGACCTGATACGGCCTTGACAATTGAATTCGGGGGACATGTTTCTATTCTTAGAGAGGTTGAAGAGGCTGCAAAAAAAGAAATTCGCCCAATAGAATATCAAATTATTTACATGCTTCGAGAGCAACTTTCGGCCAAAAACACCGTAAACCTTTCTTAAATTTCCCCCTGCCCTCCTTCTTTTCTGGATTTTTGTCGCAGAATACGCGAGAATCCAGCCTAATAATTTCCGTTTTGTCTCATCTTACGCGAGAATCCAGCCTAATAATTTCCGTTTTGTCTCATCTTACGCGAGAATCCAGCCTAATAATTTCCGTTTTGTCTCATCTTACGCGAGAATTTTTGTCTCATCTTACGCGAGACCTCCCATTCGCTTAATTCGCAAAGAGGTGCTCAAATAGAATGTCTATCTGCGGACAGAAGAAGTGCTCTTCGGAAATGGCTTCTTACTCTTAGGGCTTGAGAAGTTAAGAGGTCTTTCTTGGCGTGAAAAATGGGCTGATGTTTTCTGTCAGAACTGGAAGTTTTGACCTAATTTTGACCTAAATCGCCCTAAACAAAAAAAAGGGACCTAGGCGGGTTGGCCTAAATCCCTGATTTTTATGGTGCCGAGACGCAGAATTGAACTGCGGACACGGGGATTTTCAGTCCCCTGCTCTACCGACTGAGCTATCTCGGCCTAAAATTATCTCTTTACTATATCTTTAAATTTTTGCTCCGTCAAGAGCAATTTTCATGAATTTTAGTATTAGTGAAGATTTTTTCAGAGTGACTCTTTAGTCTACTTCCATCTCGAGAATATCAAGCTCAATATAGTCTTTTTTAGATTCTGTTTTTGTCTTGCGGTCTTTGCTGCCGGCAGTGGTTTCCTCAGGGCTTAACATATTGGGAATAAGTGAAATTTCATCCTCTTCGGGTAGTGCTTTCTCGGAAACATCTTCTTCAAAGGACATAAATATGTCGCTATCCTCAACTCGATCTTTTGACTGATCGATATCAGAAAGATCGAGTTCGATATAATCCTCAACGTTTGCAGACTGATCTGAGATGGTTGAATGCGTGGTGATTTCAAACGCTTCTGAAGATTCTTCTTCAAAGTCCCCAAAAGCAGGTTTATCCGCCAGATTTGATCCCACGACTGGGCCAGTTTGACCTTGAAAGTTTTCTTCGTCAAAATCCAGAAGCTCTGATATGGACAACTCATTTTGTTCAATATGCTCTTTTTTTGGTGAGTCATCCGGGGTGACAGGTTCCTGTTCGAAGGATAATTCGTCAAGGGATATGAGTAGTTCATCGGTCTCATCCATTGGAGCAAAAGGAGGAGCGTCTTCCATAAGATCTTTGTCGAATAAAACAGAATCTGTTGAAGGGGTGATTTCCTCCTGTGAAAATTCCGGCATGAAAAGATCATCACTCTGGGAGGGGTCTGGAGTCTCAGATCCTTCCTCCAGTGCAGGCTCATATTCAAAAGAAAGTTCGTCTAAGGCAACCATGAGTTCATCATCTCCATCATTTCTGGAATTTTCTTCATGAATTTCGGATGAATCTATCATGTTTTTATTTAACATGAACATCTCTTCATTCTGATTTTCCAAAAAAGAAGGAACTCCGGATTGTTCATCGTCCAGAGGGCTTCCGACACCGCCTGTTTCTCCCGTCAATGAGGTGAGAAGATAAGGGGGGGTTGGCTTGTAGGAGGGGAGATGCAGCTTCTCTGTTTCACCAGAGAGATCTTTGCCGCATTTGGGGCATGTCTGATTGTAATCGAAACTGGTGTAGTTGCATTTTATACATTTCATGGGATGCCCTCACAAGGGTTATTCATGGAGATATGGAAACAGATGTCCTCTATTTTCTCCGCGCTTCTGAACGTTGCTCCCGTTCGCGAAAAAATCATTGGCATTCCTTCAGTGCTTCTCTTGCCAATTGGTCGCAACGTTCATTTTCAGGATGTCCGGTATGTCCTTTCACCCATTCCCATTGAATTTTGTGGGACTTACTCAGATCCAGCATGGTTTCCCAAAGATCTCTGTTCAAGACGGGTTTCTTCTGGGAAGTCAGCCAATTGTTTCTGATCCACGTCGGCATCCACCGGGTCATACCGTCCATTACGTATCTGGAATCGGTCAGCAATCTGATTTTGCACGGCCTTTTAAGCTGTTTGAGCGCTTCAATAACCGCGGTCATTTCCATACGGTTGTTCGTGGTATTTGCAGCGCACCCTGAAATTTCCTTCTGATTATCGCCATATTTCAGTACAGCCCCGTACCCTCCGGGACCGGGATTTCCGCTACAGGCGCCATCGGTGAAGATTTCTACGACTCCATTGTTTGCCTTATTTACCAAAAACTGAAGCCTTTTTAAAGTGCACCCTGATTATAAATTTGACTTCCGGGTGTTCTTCGTAGTTGGTTTTAAAGGTCAGAAATCCCTTGTAAGTTGTCTCATCCCCGGGGATGGTCCGGAATGTAAGTTTATATTTGCAGCCTTTTTCGACCTCTTTCAAATCATAATTTATTTTTCCTTCAAGGGTGAATTTCGTTTCACTGAGTTCAAGTGGTTTGTCCAGGGTAGTCCATACTTCTGCTTCTTTGCTCAAGCTCTTACTGCCGTCCCCACTAAAAGAGATGTAACCGGACCTTGGCGATACATAGACAGGGACTGTTACATTTCCGAAAAGCTTCAATCTGATTGGTCTCGTATTAACGCTATTCGTGATAACCCTTGCATATTTCTCAATACGGCCCTGGTACCCTTTGGTGTCAATTTTCAGTGTAATCTTTCCTTCCCCTCCCGGGGGAATATCGCTGGTGAACTCTGCGACTGCGCAACCTCAGCCGGGCCTTACATTTAGTATCTTAATAGGAAGATCGCCTTGATTTTGAATTTTAAAGGTATGTTCAACGGTTTCCCCCTGTTTCACTTCCTTAAAATCGAATTCAGGATTATTAACTACTGCCTTTGACTTCTGTTTTGTCTCACTCATTGCGGGATTTGTGCAAAAGAAAATGAGACAGGAAAACAATAGAACATTGAACAAGGTTTTGAACATAAACACAACCTCCTACGTAATAGCAGCCTTTTTATCACGGTTAAGTTTGTAGGTAAGGACATCCAGCATGACTGTGAAATCTATGTTTTCCACAAGGCAGCATCCCGGGACGCTGATTCTTGTGGGAGAGAAGTTTAGAATGGCATTTACGCTGGCCTCCAAAAATAGATCCGCAACTTTTTGTGCTGCGGAAGGGGGGGTAGCGATTACACCTATCTCAATGTTAAGCTCTTCAATGACCTGGTTCAGGTCCTCTATGTCTCTGATCAGAAGACCCGAAGGTAGGGCTTTCCCTATTTTCCTTGGATCATTATCAAAAGCTGCTACGCATTTGAATCCCCGGTCAGTCAGGTTTTCACGCGCTATAAGGGCGGAACCGAGGTTGCCGATTCCTGCAACACCGAGATTCCAGTCACGATTTACAGCGAGGATTTTTTTTATTTGGGTCTGTAGATCAATGACGTCATAGCCCACTCCACGAACGCCGAATTCCCCGAAATATCCCAGGTCTTTTCTGATCTGGGCCGGGTTAACCTGGCACAACCATGCCAGCTTTTCAGACGATACCATTCGGTAGCCGTCAAACTCCAGCAGTTCAAGTTGTCTGTAATAAATAGAGAGCCTTGTGATCGCCGCTTTTGGTATTTTTCTTGATTTGGGCATCGTTTCTGATCATCCTTCATTCCACATTACGATTCAGTATATGATAAATGGTGAAATCCTGCAACAGCAATTCCAATTTCAGCTGCTTTTTTGGCATAGAATGAGAGGCGATCGTTTCAACGCTTTGAAGTTTTTAATTTTGATGCTCTTTTAAGAAGTTTTTGTTATGCTTAAACACTGAAGAATCTACGCAGGCCGTGATGATTTGACATTGAATTCGTATTTTACTATGCTTCAGGGTTGGTAATGCGGCAGCCGGGCCATAGGATAAGCTCTGCCTGGGCGGGAGGCTATTATTTTTGTCGAGGCCCTTATGCAAAGACGCCGGAAGAATAAGGAGAACGGACTTGGAAAAGGAACTTTTTCTATCAAGAGAAACGATTAATGCGCGAGTGAAGGATTTGGCCCGGGAAATTTCTGAAGATTACCATGGAAAAGAGCCTCTCCTGGTGGGCATACTGAAAGGATCTATATTTTTCTTTGCTGATCTGGTAAGGGAAATTACCCTTCCCACAAAAATTGATTTTATCCGAGCTGCCAGTTATGGCACTGAGATGACTTCAAGCGGTTCCATTCAAGTGACCAAGGATCTGGAGCTTCCCATTGAAGGGAGACCGATTTTGTTGGTGGAAGATATTGTAGATACTGGCTTGACATTATCGTATATTACCAGAATGCTGGCTGGCAGAGGAGCCGAAACCGTTCGGATATGCGCACTTGTGGATAAGCCTCAGCGCAGGGAAGTGGATGTTCCGGTTGATTATTGCGGCTTCAGGGTTGAAAAAGGTTTTCTGGTAGGGTATGGATTAGATTTTGATGAGAAATATCGGTATCTTCCTGAGATATATATCCTGAAGGAATAATGATAATTTGGGCATCCTTCATTTAAGCCAAAAAGTAATTTACACTTTCGTGATTTCGCGTTTTCGCAGAGAAATTGGAAACTGGAAATTGGAAATTGGAAAAAAACACATTAATTCTGATGTGTTATCCAATTTCCAGTTTCGAATTTTCAGTTTCAGCATCCGATTTTCAGATTCGACGTCCGATTTTCAACCAGAAAACATACCCCATTTCCGGGAAAAGTGTAAACTTATGGTTGAAGGATGCCATAATTTGCTTTACTTTTTACGTTTATCTGTTCAGTTCGATGTTGGAATGCTACTTAAAAGATGCAATTAGCGGTTAGTGGTTACTTAGCCGCACAAAATCCGTGATTTACGGTGCAATAGGTTCGCATCAAAAAGTGAGAACCTCAACATGGAAAAAGTCATTAAAATGCTTGATAGTTTTAAGCTAACGGCTAATCGCTAAAAGCTAATTGCAGCTTTTAGGCGCTACGTTTATGACGCAGGAGGGAGTCATGATCATTCAGTGTGAAAGCTGTAAAACCGAATTCAACCTTGATGAATCCATGATAAAAAAGGGTGGATCGAAAGTTGGATGTTCAGTCTGTAAGCAGGTATTCGTGGTCTATCCCCCATCGCAAGCTTTTGCGGATGAGGGAGATCCTCTAAAGGAAGTGGAGTCCGAGTTATTTGGGTCGGATTCAAAGAGTAGCACCATTCCGGAAGAGTCGGAAGGGGTACCGGATAAGGATGATTTTCTGGATGGACTTGATGGATTGGATGATATTCTGGGAAAGCCGGATTCAGATCTGGACGGAGAAAAGGCTGTTTTTGATGAGGCGGAAAGGAACCTTTTGCAAAAGGCAAGCGAGGGAGAACAAGATCTGGCAAAACATCCCTTGCCTGATTTTCCATCCATGGAACAGCTTGTAGAGGAAGATAAAGAACCTGCTGAAAAATATGCTCCCGACGTTGTGGAACCAGAGTTCCCTGTAAGAGAAGTCAAAACGAAAAAGAAATCCTCAAAATTTATGGTTTTTTTGCTTATTGTCTTTTTCCTCATCATTGGTGCTGCAGCCGCCTTTTTCTATTTGAGACCTGAATTGATCCCTAAATCTTTGTCTTTTCTTGAGCCGGAAAAAAAGCAGGAGCAGGTCGATCCGGGCGTCCGCCTTTTGATGTTCAGTTCGGTGAGTGGAGGTTTTGCCGAAGCAGAAAATGGAGGCCGTTTTTTTGTTATCAGGGGTGTTGTTACCAATAAGTACCCTGAACCAAGAAGCTTTATCCAAATCAAAGGAAGTGTCCTGGATGATCAGGGGAAGGTGGTTCAGGCGCGGACATCCTATGCGGGAAACAGTTTTACGGAAGAAGAACTCAAAACGCTGCCTTTCAGCGAGATCAGTAAGGCGATGGAAAACCGTGACGGAATGGCAAGAAAGAATTTCAATGTGCTTTCAGGTGCGGCGGTTCCTTTCATGATTGTCTTTGATAACCTGGAAGGCAGCCTGAGTGAGTTCACTGTGGAGGCTGTAAGCTCTTCACCTGGAACATAAATCGGCAAAGCCGATCAACGTTCAATGGAGATCACTTGTTGAATGAAACTGATGTGGGTGACCGAAAAGATCTCACGCAAAGGCGCTGAAATTTTAGGTCTTTAAGGCCTATTTGAATTCCGTATTCTGTTTACCACCTCCTACCGTTTCTTACCCTTTATTTTCTCTGGGAAATATGAAAAAAAACAGATTGCCCCAAGGTTTAAGAAGTGTGATTCGCGGCACCGCCATACTGGGGTTGATTTTGCTCTTTGGTACTGGTGGGTATATGATTATAGAAGGGTGGCACCCCTTTGAAGCATTCTATATGACCGTTATTAGCGTTACCACGGTAGGATATGGGGAGATAAGGACGGTTTCTGATACAGGAAGGGTATTTACCGTTGTCATTATTTTCCTCGGAATGGGGGTCATGGCGTATACCCTTGGAATGGTGGCCCAGACCATGGTGGAGTTCAGACTCAGTGCTATCCTTGGGAGAAAAAAATTCGGGAGGAAACTCAAATCGATGAAAAATCACTATATCATATGTGGCTATGGGCGTCTGGGGGCGATTATTGTAGACGAACTCAAAAGTCATAATATCCCTCTTATTGTCATTGACAACGCCCCCGAAACGAGGGACCTGCTGTCCGATTTAGATATAACCTTTATCATCGATGATGCCACGAACGAAGATATTTTGCTGGAAGCGGGGATTGAAAAGGCAAAGGGCCTGGTGACCGTGGTGCTTTCGGATTCGGACAATCTGTTTATTACAATGAGCGCAAGGGGCCTCAACCGTGACCTGTTTATTCTGGCGAGGGCTGATAAGGAGCAGACGCAAAAGAAACTACTTCGGGCGGGAGCCAACCGGGTGGTCCTTCCCTATCATATTGGTGGTATGAAAATGGCCCAGACGATTATCAAACCGGCGGTCACCGATTTCCTTGAACTGACCATGCACGATAAAGATATAGACCTTCAATTAGAGGAATTGCCGGTGGGAGAAAGTTCAAAGCTCAATGGCATTTCTTTAGTCGATTCCGATATCCGAAAGGATATGAACGTCATTATTCTCGCTGTCAGGAAAAGAAATGGCGAGATGAGCTTCAATCCCTCTTTTTCAACGCTCATAAAAGCCGGAGAAACCTTGATTGCCATGGGACCGGGAAATGATCTTGATCGGTTGGCTGTGATTCTTTCCGGGGAGTAGTTGATTTATTTCAGCCCTCTCCACGGGATTTGAAAATTTCCTGTACATGCAAAAGAGCCTGCATATCATCTACTCCCATGACTTCCTCTTCATCCCCCAATACGCAAGCTGTGGAAAGGTTGCCTTTGTACATGGTTTCAATCAGGTCCGTAATAAAATATTCGTTTATTGGTATTGTCTTACCACGGACCTCTTTTTGTACAACGTGTGGCTTTGATGACAGTACGGAGATGTATTGGATCAGGTCGTCCTTTCTCGCTGCATAAATCCCGGAATTGCAGATTTGAAGTTTTTCAAGTTTTGTTTCCGGGTAATGGCGCCAGTATTCCCACTCGACGATTTTTGCGACCTTGTTCTTCTCTAACTGCAACATCCCATATTTCTTTCGCGACTCAGGCTTGAAACCAAGCACTGCAAGGGAGTTTCCCTCCAGCTTTTTCAATAATTTCGTGTAGGATTCTCTCTTCACGAGTGGAACATCTCCCATGGTGATAATCAGATATTCATCTTCAGCCTGCATCAGGAACGGCAGGGCTGCGATCAGTGCCCCCCCGGTGCCGTTCAGTTCAGGTTGATCAATATAGGTTATCCCGGTTTCACGGGTTGCGTTTATGATATCTTCTTTCCTGTGGTTTACGATAATGGCCTTATTTCCGGTGGGCAGTTCCTTCAGGATATGCGAAAGGATCGGTTTTGTTCCTCTGTATGGAGATCTTAAAGGAATCAGGGGCAGAAGCGTTTTGTTCCCTTCATATCCAACCATTCGGCTGCCTCTTCCGGCGGCAAGGATCAGAGAGGCGGTTTTGTGATTTTTTTTCATATTGTTCCTCGTTGACCTGGGTGATTGTGGTTGCTATACTTCTCACGAAAAAGAATTTGGACGCAGATGAGCGCAGATTATCTCTGATTTTTGTTCTTAGGCACTCGGCAAAAACCTACCCTTTTATGACACCCAAAGGCCTCAGCCTTGCTACTTTGCGGGCAAGGTCGGCCCCATGTACGGACTCGACGACCAGAGAAACATCTTTGTAGGCATCCGGCATTTCTTCTTTCAGTGTCTGTCTTCCTCTGTATTGAACAAAAATACCCCTGTCTTCCAGTTCACGATAGATAGCCCGACCTTTTGCTTTTTTTATGGCCTGGGTTCGGCTGAGAATTCTTCCTGCTCCATGGCAACTGGATCCGAAGCTTTCACGCATGGCCCCTTCGGATCCTGACAGCACGTAGGAATATCTTCCCATATCCCCGGGTATTAGAACTGGTTGACCCGTTCGGCGGTATATTTCCGGCAGGAGAGGGTGCATGGGAGGCAGTGCACGGGTTGCTCCTTTGCGATGAACGCACAGCAGTTGTTTCTGACCGTCCACGAGATGCCTTTCTTTTTTGGCGATGTTGTGGCATACATCGTAGAGAAGCTCCATCCCCAGCTCGCTCGGGGTTATTTCAAGGGCGCTGAGCAGGGTTTCACGGGTCAGGTGCATGAGCACCTGCCGGTTGGCCCAGGCGTAATTGGCTGCACAGGCCATTCCGGCGAGATATCGTTTTGCAAGGTCCGATCGAAGAGGAGCGCAGGCAAGCTGCCTGTCAGGGAGGGGAAAAGAAAGGGCGCCCTTCGCATAATCGCGATGCATTTCCTTGAGAAAGTCGTCGCATATCTGGTGGCCGAAACCCCTTGATCCTGAGTGGATAAAAACGGTTATCCTGCCTTCAGTGAGATTAAATGCCCTGGCTTTTTCCCGGTCGTAGATTTGATCTACAACCTGAATCTCCAGGAAATGATTTCCTGAACCAAGGGTTCCTAACTGTTTCTGTCCTCTCTGGATGGCGCGTGAACTTAAAACAGACGGGTCTGCCCCTTCCATGCATCCGCCGTCTTCGGTTCGCTGCAGATCTTCCATATGGCCGAACCCGGCTTTTACGGCCCAAGCGGCCCCCTGGACAGCAACGCGGGCTTCCTCTGATTTTGAAAGATGAACCGGCCCGGTTGTTCCCACACCGCTGGGTATCGAACGGAAGAGGGTTGCTACCAGATCCTTGATCCGAGGACGGATTTCATCGGCCCGGAGCCTGGTGGTCATCAATCTGCATCCGCAGTTGATATCGTATCCAACTCCTCCCGGTGAGACGATGCCTTCGTCAAGATCGAAGGCTGCTACACCCCCTATGGGAAAGCCGTACCCCCAGTGGATGTCAGGCATGGCCAGAGAATAACCGACAATGCCGGGCAGGGAGGCGACATTAGCCACTTGGACGAGACTTTGGTCTTTCTGGAGATTTTTTATCAAGCCCTCGTTGGAAAAAATCAGCCCCGGCACACGCATGGGACCGGTTTTCGGAAGCAACCATCGATATTCATCCAGCTTTTTTATTTTTGTATTTACGATGTTGGTCATAGGTCAAAAATTACCCGGGTGCTCCATCCATCAGGTTTTTGTGTTACTTGTATCTGGTGGTACGTAACCGCCTTGATCTCGGTTGCAATTTCATGGTGGTCTGGATGGAAAACAGCCACGTCCAGGATTGCCTCAAGATGTGTGCGTTTGACTTTTACGATCCTGATGCCGGAAACAATTTTTTGCTCCGCGTCGAAAAGGTACAGGATTTCTCCGAGCCAGCGGACCATCAGGTCGGCAAGGTCTTCCCCGTCCAGGGAAACCTTTATGGATTCGATTCCATTCAATGGCCTTTTCCGAAACATGATGTCGATGATGGATTGTGCAGCTTTCTCAAAAAGGTCTTTTAGATCAGTCCCTGTAACAATGATTCCCAGATCCGCAGTGTGGTCGAAGGTCGTATATAAGGCTTTTCTATCCATTCTGAAATAGTAGTTTACCATAGAGAAATTGTCAAAAATTAGTTTGTTTTGCCAGGAGGAAATGAAATGAGTCAGTGTGTCTTTTGCAAGAAAGAATTTTCCTTGAAGGACAAAGTGATGCGGCACGATACCTGTCCCCATTGCGGATGGGACATCAGGTGCTGCAGACAGTGTAAATTCCACGACTATCATGCCTACAATGAATGCAGTGAGGTCATGGCAGAGCGGGTCATTCATAAGGAGCGGGCGAACTTCTGTGAGTATTTTGCCTTAAGAGGTTCCGCGCCGGCTAAGAACTCCAAGGAAGAGGATGCCAGGAAGGCCCTTGAGGCCCTTTTCAGTAAGTAGCACCTGAAAAATGCAATTAGCCATTCGTTCTTGGCTAATGATTAAAAGCTGATCGCGGATTTTGGGAGGAAGCAGAACGATTAGGGATCAATCCGAGTGTCTAACGCGCTTTTTATGCAATCCATCGTGGCGTTCATGTGGGATCCGGTTCTATTAAAATATACGACGAATGCACAGGGTCCCGTGGCATTGCCTTCCAGGTATCCGGCTCTTGTTCTTACCCCTCTCAGTGATCCGGTTTTGAAAAGCTCCTTGTCGTTTTTTTTCAGGAGATGCCTATAAGGTTTGAAATGGTTCAATACAGTAAGCATGTCCCGGGCAGAAATCCTGTTCTCCCTTGATATCCCGGATCCTTCCACGATCTTCACGTGGAGGAGCCCCAAATCGTTTGAGGCGAATTCCGTCAAGGCTCTTACCCCTTTATCAAGATTTCCCGGTGGGCCGAATCGAGATGCTCCAAGGGCAAGCATGAGCTGATTGGCCATGTAATTGTTTGAGAAGTGAAGCATCTTCTCGATAGTTTCTTCGAGCATAAATGGAGAATAAAAAACGTATATACGCTTGTCTTCCGGGTCTATTTTTCCGAGTATGACATTTCCTTTAGTCTCCACCCCTTTTTCTATCAGAAAGTGTCGAAGAAGTTCTCCGGTGTAAATGGTTGTTTCCTGTGTATCGTGCATGAAGGTATATCGGCCTTTGTTTAGATTCATACGGCGGATGCGTTCTTCTGCAAAGGGAATCATCGGAGTTTGCGGTTCCGACGAAACGATCTCGCCGGTTTTGATGCGTTCGAAAGCAACCGTATTGAAATTGGCGGACAATGCACCCGGCGGGGCGTCATAGGGATTGGTGGAGTGTCCGCGCCCTGGGATATGGATGGGAGAAGTGAAATAGGTATCGTCCAGCACGATATTGTTGAAATACTGTAGAATGGTGGACAGGTTTGAGGCAATGTCCCGGAGAACTTCGGAAACCAGAAGAGGATCCCCAAACCCTTTGACCTTCAGGTTATGGTTGTTGTCAAGATAAAACTCAGTGGCGAATCGATAGGTGAGTCCTAAATTCTTGATCGCTGCCAGTGCTGTCAATACTTTAAGAGTAGATGCAGGAATACGTTTTTTCCGTTCATTTTTTTTGGCCAGGATTTTTCCTTTAGGATTTTGAACGATCAGGGCATCCCGCTCCGTTATGCGGTTCAGGCAAGGGAAGTCTTCGGCGGTCAGGTTTCCCGGTTGAAAAAAAAAGACAACCACAAGCAGGGCGACAATCCTTTTTAAAGGCCCTCTTGATTTTTTCAGCATGGTCGGCAGCTTGTTTGAGGGTGAAAACGGGCACATTTTCATCGCAGAACCTTATTTCTTCAGTGCAGGGTTTTCTTCTCTTTCTGTTTCCTGCGGAGAGGATATGTCTGCGTGATCGAGGTAATCTTTGATAGACTCGATTTTTTCCGCCACGGATTTGCGCTTGTCAACAAAGATGTTGTATTCTCCTCTCAGGGTGCAGAGCCCCCCCTTGAGTTTCAGGCCCGCGGCTTCAAGTCTGTCGTAATGGACCGTGATTCCTTTTTCGGCGGCCATGTTTTCCACCTGTTGGAGCATTTCCTGAAGGGCAGGAGAGACGGGTCTGGGTTTTTTTCTCGATTTCATGGGAGTTCCTTCATCTACGGATATTGACGCCACCAAGCATGATAAAGTATAGCTGAGCTTATTTCAACCTGGAATAGTACGAAAAGGAGAAAACTTGTCTAACTATTTTGATTCTATTGAAGAGGTCGTAGAGAAACTGGCAAAGGAAGATTACATTGCGGATCGTGCACTGGCGACCGTCCTTTATCTAGCGGGCAAACTCGAAAAACCATTATTCCTGGAAGGGGAACCCGGTGTTGGGAAAACCGAAATTGCGATCGTCATGGCAAAGCTGTTCGACACGGAGCTGATTCGACTTCAGTGCTATGAGGGAATTGATTCGACCACTGCTCTTTACGAGTGGAATTATCCGAAACAACTTCTGTATATCAGGATGGGGGAGCAAGGTGGAAAGGAAATGAAAGGGATTGAGGACCTTATTTACGGCCCTGAGTTCCTGATAAGACGCCCCCTGCTTCAAGCCATACAGGAATCGGGAAGCAGGCCTCCGGTGTTACTCATTGATGAGATCGACAGGTCCGATGAGGAGTTTGAGGCATTCCTTCTGGAAGTTCTCTCCAGCTTTCAGATAACAATTCCTGAAATCGGGACTATCAAGGCCCAAAAAAAGCCGATGGTTGTGGTGACTTCCAATCGGACAAGAGATGTTCATGATGCCCTGAAGAGGAGATGTTTGTATCACTGGATTGATTATCCTTCTTTCGAAAAGGAATACCATATCATCATGACCAGGTTGCCGGGTATCGAACCGGATTTTGCAAAACAGATCGCCCGGTTCATGCAGAAAATAAGAGAGGTCGATTTTCTGAAGAAACCTGGTGTTTCCGAGTCCCTTGACTGGGCAAAGGCACTCACGATCATGCACAGGGATTATCTGGATGAAACGGTGGTGTGGGAAACCATTGGGTGTATTCTGAAATACCAGGAGGACATACGGCTTTTTAAGGACAAAATCTGGATTGAAGACAAAGAACGCAGGAGATATATGAATGAATAGGGCAAAGCAATGGATACTGGTCGGATTGTGCTTTTTAGCGCTCCCAACCGTTGGTATGGGGAATCGGAACCAGCCATAGGGCTCTCACCATTTTTTTTCCAAAAC
>Ga0075111_1000238_pt1 | contig 26470 bp, 25 predicted proteins | sample AntAceMetag02UKK_FD_69787 | JGI IMG/M metagenome (GOLD analysis project Ga0075111, IMG submission 69787) | Saline lake microbial communities from Ace Lake, Antarctica - Antarctic Ace Lake Metagenome 02UKK | ecosystem: Environmental > Aquatic > Non-marine Saline and Alkaline > Saline | place... | reverse complement strand
CTCCACTTCGTCGCCCACCTTTACGATGCCCCGCTCAATCCGGCCCGTCACAACCGTACCCCGGCCTGAAATGCTGAATACATCCTCAATGGGCATCAGGAACGGTTTTTCCGTATCACGGACCGGTTCCGGGATATATTCATCAATGGCATCCATCAGTTCAAAGACCGCTTTGGCGTCTTCCGAATCCGAGTCCTCGGACTCAAGGGCCTTTAAAGCACTTCCCTTGATAATTGGAATATCATCACCCGGGAATTCGTACTTGCTCAACAACTCCCGCAGTTCAAGCTCCACCAGCTCGATGAGCTCTTCATCGTCCACCATATCGCATTTATTAAGGAACACCACGATGCTGGGAACACCCACCTGCCGCGCCAGCAATATATGCTCCCGCGTCTGGGGCATGGGGCCGTCATCAGCGCCCACCACCAGAATGGCGCCGTCCATCTGGGCCGCGCCCGTAATCATGTTTTTGATGTAATCCGCATGGCCCGGGCAGTCCACATGGGCATAATGGCGATTGTCCGTTTCGTACTCAACGTGGGCCGTCGCAATGGTAATGCCCCGGGCTTTTTCCTCAGGCGCTTTATCGATCTGGTCGAAAGGAATGAAATCCGCCATACCCTTCTTTTCCAGATGCTTTGTGATCGCCGCGGTCAAGGTCGTTTTGCCATGATCAATATGGCCGATAGTTCCCACGTTCAAATGCGGCTTCGTCCTCTCAAATTTCATTTTGGCCATTTCATATCCTCCAAAATTTGTTCTTACGCGACGTCACTTTCCTAAAAAACGTTCTCACTCACAAGAAGATTTATTTCTTAAAGGTTGCCTTCCAATTTTTATTGAATGCTGGAGCCCACGACCGGGATCGAACCGGTGAACCTCATCCTTACCAAGGATGTGCTCTACCTACTGAGCTACGTGGGCCTCATTTTTTAAATGCACCGCACAAAAACGCCTTTGCCCGAACACAGCGGGTAGAAAAGCGACAATAAAAATAAAGCACACCAGGATTCTCTGGAGCGGGAAACGGGACTCGAACCCGCGACCCTCAGCTTGGAAGGCTGACGCTCTAGCCAACTGAGCTATTCCCGCCGATCTCATCTGTCACGCTAATATCTCACGGAAGGTCACGCCCTGTTATTGATTTGGGGGAATCCTTCCCCTACAAAACATGACGTAAATTTTCCAATGGTGGAGAGGGGAGGATTTGAACCTCCGAAGGCTGAGCCGGCAGATTTACAGTCTGCTCCCTTTGGCCACTCGGGAACCTCTCCACAATGAGGTTCTCTTTCGATCCTGCCGTGGAGCCAGCGAAGGGAATCGAACCCCCGACCCACTGATTACAAATCAGTTGCTCTGCCATCTGAGCTACGCTGGCTTTATGATGCTTCGCAAATAAACAATCAGTATAATTTTTAATTTTCAGAATAACAAACCTGATTTTCAGCTATTTTCCCATATTTTAAGCGGAAAATCGGAAAAAATGATGTATTTAATCATAATATCTTAAAAAATCACGTCGTTTCAAACTATATCGCCGTTTCATGACCTTAAACCTTTAGGCACGACAAACCCTCTACAACTCAATACAAAGTCAATAAAGTCTCGCTCTAGCAACCACGGAGGCCTGAAAGGTCCGGTACTCGGGCAGAAGGAAGATAGGGGCAAAACCGTCAACTGTCAATATGTATTTTCTCCATGGGTTCGCAGGTTTTCAATTTTCATGCCAACATTTTTTTAAAAATTCATCAATTATGTGCTTGAACACTTAATTTGTTTGTGGTAGCTTTTCCCTTGCCTATTTTGGTAGGAGTCAAAAAATGACGCTCTCAGCTTTGTTTTATTCGAATTTGAACATCTATTAAGGAGGAATGGAAATGGCAGCTTTAGGTGGAGGTTTGGTCGCATTAGTACTGGGTATCATTGGAATAATCACTTGGTGGGGATATTTTGCAAAAGCCCTTCTGGCAGCAGTTCCCGCCATGTTGATTTTAGGAGGCGCCCTAGCCGCTTATCTCGGTTTTGAGGAATTGAAGGACAAGAAAAACACCCCTGAACCCTTTGATGATAGCAGCAATCTGAAAGATGAGATCAACACACTCAAAGAGGAACTCAACGAGCTGAAGAAAGAAAAAGAGTAAGCCCAACAACGATTTGGTGAAATGGTCCGGATAAAAAAGGTCCTGGGTATTAAGCGCTTAATTCCAGGACCTTTTTTTTTGATTCACGGGATTTCCAATGCATTGAAAAAATAATTAATTTCAATATCAGCGTTTTCCGGTGAATCAGAACCATGCACCACATTTTTTTCAATGTCCGTTGCATAATCCCGCCGTATGGTCCCTTCCGCCGCATCTTTGAAATTGGTCGCACCCATGAGTTCCCGATACCGAACAATCACATTTTCACCTTCCAATATCATGACAACACATGGCCCTGAGGACATAAAGTCGGTAACACTGTCAAAAAATGGTTTCCCCTCATGTACCTTGTAAAACCCTTTCGCCTGCGCTTTGCTCATGTGAATCATTTTTATGGCACCGATTTTAAGCCCTTCCTTTTCCAGACGGCCGATAACGTCTCCAATCAGATTTCGCGAAACGCCATCCGGTTTTATAATTGATAAAGTCCTCTCCATCATCCCAAAATTCCTCCCTTTGCACAATTTGATTGACCCAGTGCTCTCCTTACTGGTATAGAGCTTTGCTGGGTTTCGAATCCATAATTAAGCCCGCCCCTGACAAAAGCTCTGGCTAAACAACTTCATCTCCTAATAAAATTATCTCTGATTAGAATCAAATGGATGTTGTTAGTCAAGAATTTTATGAACGTAGAAACATCAATTCCTGAAAGGAAAACCGTATAATGAGTACACCGAAAAAGATCAAGACCCAAGATAAACCCCTTAGAATGGATCCTGACCAGGCTTTCCAATTCAAGTGCGGCGCCGAGGTTCCCTGCTTTACCGATTGCTGCAGGGATATCACCATTGTACTGACCCCTTACGATGTGGTCCGGCTCAAAAACGCTCTGGGAATCTCTTCCGAAGAATTTCTAGATCAATATACCATCATTATTCCGCGAGAAAAGCGACTCATCCCAATGGTAGTTCTCAAAATGAACGAGGACAACGACAAGCGCTGCTCATTTGTCAGCAAGGCGGGTTGCAGTGTTTACAACGACCGACCATGGCCATGCCGCATGTATCCGCTGAACATGAACGATGACGGGTCCTTCGGCCTCATCGCCGATCCCGCGAAATGCAAGGGCCTGGAACAACCCGATCATGCCAGGATATCCAATTGGCTTATCGAGCAAGGCGTTCCCATGTACGACGAAATGAACATGCTGTTTTCCCAGGTCACAGCCCCGTTGCAGGCTCAGGAACTGGACATTGACAATCCTAAAATTTATCAAATGACGTTTATGGCACTGTATAATCTGGACAAATTCAAGGAATTCGTTTTCAAGAGTTCATTCCTGGATCGTTTTGTAATTGATGATATTTCTATTGAAAAATTAAAAAGAAATGATGCCGAACTTTTAAAATTTGCATTCGATTGGATTAAGTTTGGCATTTTTGGTCAGAAAACCCTTCAAGTCAAAGAAGCACCTGAGAAAAATGACGGTTAATTCTTAAATTTGAAGGATGATGACAGCACACCATGACCTCTCATGAAAAAACAAATATATTCAAACCTTTCTCGGATAAAAATCCCTTTCAGTTTGAATGTCACACGAGCATTTCGTGCTTCACTGAATGTTGTGCCAGGCTTCGGCTGCTCTTGACGCCCTACGATATCCTTCGCATGAAAAATCGATTGAACATTTCCTCCGATCAATTCCTGGAGCAGTACACTGAAACCCTTTTTGACCATCACCCCCGATTCCCCATGGTCAAACTGCGCATGGGAACGGGCGAAAAGCATCGATGCCCGTTTGTAACGGATAAAGGCTGTTCCATTTACGAAGACAGGCCGGAAGCCTGTCGGCTATATCCCGTTGGCAGAGCCTCAGCACTGGTGGATCGGGAAGCTGAGACAAGAGAGAAGTATTTTATTGTGGACGAAGCCCACTGCCGGGGTTTTCAGGAGAAAAAGAAGTGGACCCTTCAGAAATGGTTGGACCACGAAGGCGTGAAAGAATATAAAGCCATGAATAACGCATGGCTGGGCATTATGACCTCATCAAAGAGTCTGGGACCTAAAGCCCACCTCGCTCAAAAACACCAGATGTTTTTCATGGCTTCCTACAATCTGGACAAGTTCAGAGCGTTCCTCTTCCAGAGCAAATTCTTTGATCATTTTGAGGTGAATGACGCATTAAAAAGCAGAATGGAAACAGATGATGTGGCCCTCATGGGGTTCGGCTTTGACTGGCTCAAATTCAGCCTTTTTGGAGATAAAACGCTGCAAGTTAAACAATCATAAATCAGGGGGATATGCCTCTCTGTTGAAGGCATATCCCCTAAAATGCGATCTTCCTGCTTGAAATTTCAGCTTCTCAAAAAAGATTTCACAAAATCCTTCCAACTCTTACCGCCAATGGCTTCAAAAACATCGTCCACCGAAGCACCGCCGTCCGCAGCCATCCTGAATTCTTCATCGGCCATGGCCCAGAGACGTCCTGCTTCATCACCCATGAAGTTTTCCGCCTCTTCTCCGAAATATAGACCTTTGAGGTTTTTTCGCATTTTTGTGGGTTCAATGATGAACAGCCAACCCTCCTCGTAAGGAGATTCACCGACCAGCTCCGGATTAGTGGCAATTCGATTATTGACCCGCGCCACAATACCATCAACCGGGGACAGCACACGTGCAACCTCGTTATTCCGTCTCACATCAAAACTCCCGACCCCCTGTTTGACTTCACAACCGATTTCGGGAAGATCAAGGCTGCCCAGTTTTCCCAGCATTTTCCTGGCAAAATCGTCCAGGCCCACCCTGATCTGGCCGCCGTATTCCGGTTTTGCCCAGGTATGACCCTCGTGGTAATAGACATCTTCCGCCACCTGAAACCCTTCCACCTGTTTTTCCGCATGAACCGGCAACACCTCACTCTCGATACGGGCCTGCATCATCTGATCAAAAGAACAGTTACCGCATTCGTAGACATTGGGGCAGATCTTCCGACCCACTTCTCCGGTAATCATGTATCGGCATTTTCGTTGCGAGGCCGGCAGCTTCATCATCCGGTCCACCCAGCTTTCGGTAAATTTATCGGGTTTCATGTCAACCTTTGATGCCGCTGCCATTTCTTTCTGTTTGGCAACCTTAAGCTGCATGCCATGGTCGTAAACGCATGTGGGACAATCGTAATTATTATCGCAGAGCTTGTAAGACACCACGCTGGCTTCCATCCACACACATTTCTTTTTTCCGGGGGGTACAATCTTCATTGACTCTCTTTTGGTTCCCATTTTCTCCTCCTCACATTAAATTGGTGTCATCAAAATTTATATTCAAATATTGTCATTGTTTCCGTTTGGCTCTTTATGATGCAAAGGTGATGCCATTTTCGAAAAAAATTTCCAAATACAATATAACCATTTGTTTTTCAAAGCTTATTTATTAGGAATGTTGACGATAATGCTACACATGAAACCAAAGGCATTTTGGCTATATTTTCGACAACTTTCCATACAGTCAAAGCTTTATGCGTGTTAAGATGTTGTTTTATATGTATAATTACATTAATGGTTGAATTTTCGGCAGATGTCGAAATATACTACAGTTTGATTCGAGCAGGTTCCGGGAGTTGAGCCAGGTTCCATCTGAAAAGTTCCCGGCAGGTGTAGCAGAATTCTGGTTTCTTGAAATCCGTATCTTCTATACGGGTGGACGAGAACATGACGCATCGGCGATCACGGCAATGAATCAGGCCCATACTGTGGCCGAGTTCGTGGACGGCGGTCTTCTTCACACGATCCATCAGCAGATTGTGGTCTCGAGGCTCCTGATAGTAAACGGGATCCAATCTCCGGGTAGAGATCACCGCACACTGACCGGACATTTGAGCCGCTCCGAAAACAAAGGTAAGAATGGGGACATACAGATCCACCCGTGTCACGCCTATGATTTTGAAGGTCTCACGGGGACAACAGGCGCCCAGGCGCTTTAAAACCCTTTTTGAACTGTATTGCCCCCGTTTCTCATCATAGGCATAGGAAGGATCTCCCATGGCCGGCAGAACCTTTACAGCCATTTTCGAACTTGTTGCAAGGCTTTCGGTAACACAATCAAGGATTTCTTCGTCAACAGAACCCAAGGGGCAGACGTAGATGCATTCGGACACGACGAATCAGGATTCCCCCTTTTTGATAGCGTACTTATTCATCTTATTATAGAGGGTCTGGCGATCGATATCCATCTCCCGGGCGGCCTTGCTGATATTCCAGTTTGTCTGCTCCAGTATCCTTAAAATGTGGGCCTTTTCCATCATCTTGAGTGATTTCGGAGAATCGGAAGCGCATGTATCGCCGCGGGAAAGCGGGAAATCATCTGTCATGATCTCTCCTCCAGACCCGATTACCAGGGCCCTTTCAATGATATTTTCCAACTCCCGAACGTTTCCGGGCCAATGATAATCCATCAATTGCCGCATTGCCCCAGGGCTTATTTTCACAAGCGCTTTGTTCATTTCCATACACTGTTGCTTTACAAAGGCATTGGCCAGCAGTGGAATATCTTCATTTCGTTCGCGAAGGGGCGGCACATGAATGGCAATCACATTGAGACGATAGAAAAGATCCTCTCGAAAATCACCTTTTGCAATAGAGGCTTTCAAATCCCGGTTCGTAGCGGCCAGTATGCGAACATCCACATCAATTGCGCTTTCACCGCCCAACCTGGAAATCTCCTTCTGCTGCAGAACCCTCAGAAGATCCACCTGGGTTTTCAGGCTGATATCGCCGATTTCATCCAAAAGGATCGTCCCCCCCTGAGCCATTTCAAACCGCCCTCTTTTGGTGTGGTCCGCCCCGGTAAAAGCGCCTTTTTCATAGCCGAAAAGTTCGCTTTCCAAAAGGGAATCCGGCAGAGAGCCGCAGTTTATGGCAACAAACGGCATAAAACAGCGATTGCTGTTTCCGTGAAGGGCCTGTGCAATCAACTCTTTTCCGGTACCGCTCTCTCCCGTGATCAAAACCGTTGAGTCCGATGGGGCCACACGGTCGATCAAATCAAAAATCTCCTGCATGGCCTCGCTCTTACCGATGATTTCATCATATTGATATTGCTCTTCGAGTCTTTTGCGCAACATGATATTTTCAAGGCGCATTTCCCTGTGGGCCACGATTTTTTTGATCTGGAGCTCTACCTCATCCGGATCAAAGGGTTTTACCAGATAATCAAAGGCGCCTTCCTTCATGGCCTGGACCGCCGTGTCCACCGAAGCGTAAGCGGTCATCATCAGCACCTCCGAATCCGGGCTGATTTCTTTGATGCGCCGCATGGTTTCAAGGCCGTCTATCCCCGGCATTTTCAAATCAAGAAGGATCACATCGTATTGAGACGCTTCCACCATAGCAATGGCATTTTCCCCGTCAGCGGCCAGGGCAACGCTGTACCCGTCTTCCATCAGCCAGTCCTTGAGGGATTCGCGTATGGCAGCTTCATCGTCCACAACAAGAATGCCGGGCATCTTTGTCATTGTTTGCTCCTTATAGAATAGCGGTTAGCTGTTAGCGAATAACATTGAAAGAAAAAAAGTGAATAAACAGCTTCAGCCTAAAGCTAACAGCTAATTGCTGACAGCTAAAGGCAGATGGATGGTGAAGGTAGTTCCTTCTCCCGGTTCACTTTCCACTTCTACGGTCCCCCGGTGCCGCGTCACAATTCCGTATACCACGGAAAGTCCCAGGCCAACGCCCTTCCCTTCCTCCTTGGTGGTAAAAAACGGTTCAAAAATATTTTTCAAGTGCGTTTTTGGAATACCACACCCCGTATCGGAAATCCTGATTTCCATGGTGCGCCCCCCTGTGGAACGTTTCACCGACATGGTCAAAACACCCCCCCCGACCATGGCTTCCGACGCGTTTCCAACAACGTTTAAGAGCGCCTGCTGGATCTGTTTAAAATCACATTGTACCTCGGGGAGGTCTGCGTTAACGTGTTTGACCACATTGACACCCTTCATCCCCAGATCATGGGATAACAGGGTCAGGGTCCGATCCACGATTTCTTCGATGTTCTTGTTCTCGATCCTGATCTTGGACTGGCGGGAGAATGCCAGAAGATTCTTTACGATTTCACCACACCGCGCTGTCTCGGATTCCATTATGTTCAGGTATTTTGCGATATCTTCTTCTCTTTCGGGTGTGAGACGTCCGTTTCGATTCTGTTTGATCATGAGGCGGTTATAGGTCAGCACCGCTGCCAGGGGGTTGTTGATCTCGTGGGCGATGGTGGCGGATAATTTACCCAGGGATGCCAGTTTTTCCTGAGCGATCACCTGCTCCTGGGCCTCCTTGAGCTCCTGGTATGCCGTTTTCAGGTTTTCATAAAGAGCCGCTTTTTCAATGGCCACCCCGATCTGGTTTCCGATCGCCGACAAAAACTCCAGGTAGTCATCAGACAAATCAAAAGTGGATTGACTGCTAATAACCATTGCCCCCACCGGCTCACCTTTTGAAACCAGCGGCACATAGATGGCAGACCGAATTCCTTCCTCAGCAAGCAGATCGGCATAGGGATCTTCCTCCAGATTCGACAAATCATTTAACACCCTTGTTTCCGACGTAATAGGACTCTTCCCCAGAAAGCCCTGCCCCAATTCACGGGTTCTAATGCGCCCATTTTCCACAAATCGCGAAGACAAACCTCTGCTGGCCAACAAATCCAAAATCTGCTTTTTCTTGTTAAGGCGATAAATCCTGACACTCACGGACTCAAGGATCCCCAGAATTTTTTCAACGGTGTTGCTGACAATTTCATCAAGATCCAGGCTGCTGCCGATGGCCATAGATGTGGCATTCAACATGGCCAGCCATTTGTTCCGAAATTCGACCTGCTCCTGGGCCTTTTTCCTTTTGCTGACATCCCGAATGATGAAAACATAACCGGTAATCCGACCCGCCACGTCCAGTGTGACATTGGCTGTCAGAAGCCCGTAGAAGACAGAACCGTCTTTTCTGAGCAGGGGCGCTTCAAAACCGGTTACAAATCCGGATTGAGATAATTTCTTCTGAAATTGGTAACGGCTGTCATCATGTTTGAAAAATTCCTCTACCGAGTTTATCGCCAGTAATTCCTCCCGACTGGAGAACCCCAGGATATCGATACCCGCCTGATTCACTTCCAGGACACCCCCCTTTGAATCCGTGAGCATGATGGCATCGCCTGAGCGTTCGAAAATCGTTCGATACTTCTCTTCCGATTCCCGCAGGCTTTTCATCCGATCTGATATAACCTGTTCAAGGTTACCCGTCAGTTGGGACAGTTCCTTCTTCAGATTTCTGTTTTCGGTAATGTCGACGGCTGTTTCCAACACGTAGGTAACCCTGTCATGGGCAACCTTGACCGGCGTGGTCCGGAGCAGCATTTGCGCCTTTTTTCCATCTTTCATCACAACCGTTTCTTCACGCTGGTGGATTTTTCCGTCCTGAAATGATCTTTCAACGATACAATTCTTGCATTTAAAATCACTTTTCTTCCAGGCTTGATAACAGAAACCCTTCGAATGCCCGCCGAATCGCTCCTTGAACAGGTCATTGGCCATGACAACCTCAAAATTTCTGTTGATGGCGACGACATATTCCGTCACATTTTGAAAAAAAGACTGGTACTTTTCATCTGTTACGGTCTTAACTTTATCCACCTGGGCATCCCCTTGATGCAAAAGAAATATTCCTTGACAAAAAAATAATTTTTTAACATGTTATCACAAATTTTGAAGAATTTCCATTTCTCTTAAGAACACTATTCAAAGACCACATGGCCCTGATGCCCAAAAAAAAGAGGATTCGCTCATGAATGTAGATCTGTCGCCCACCAGGACACTCATTGAAAAATACAGCCAGAAAAAGGGCGCTTTAATTCCGCTCTTGCAGGATATTCAAGCCGCTTACGGCTATGTTCCCGATGAGGCCGTGCAACTCGTAGCGCAAGAGTTGTCCATATTTCCCGTGGAAATTTACGGCGTCCTGACCTTTTACACGCAGTTCTATCTGACACCTCGCGGGAAACACACCATTCGCGTATGCCAGGGAACGGCCTGCCATGTCATGGGGGCCAAAGGTTTGTTTGATTATCTCCTGGATAAGCTGGAAGTTGAAGAAGGCGGAACCACGGAAGATGGCTTTTTCACCGTAGAACGGGTGGCATGTCTTGGATGCTGCGGGATGGCGCCCGCGATTATGATCGATGACGACTTTTATGGGCGCTGCACCATTCAGAATGTCGAAGAAACATGGGATAAGTATCGATCGGAGAATGCGGGATCATGAAAAATAGAATACTCATATGCAATGGGACCAGCGGAATTTCAGCCGGAGCGGAAAAAGTCACTGATCTCTTTAAGGAAGGGCTTAAACGTCACAATTTGCAGGATGACTACGATGTCATCAAGACCGGAGACCGGGGTTTATTCAGAGATGTGCTGGTGGATATTGTCGCGCCCGATAAAGAAAGAATCACCTACGAATATGTGACCCCTGACGATGTATCAAAAATTGTGGAAGAGCATCTGGTGAAAGGAGAACCGGTCGAAAAAAAGCTGGCCGGTGAGGATTACAGGCAGTTCTTCGCCAGCCAGACCCGCATCGTTTTAGCCAATTGTGGTGAAATCGATCCGGAAAGTCTGGATGATTACCTGGCACACAACGGCTATAAGGCCCTTAAAAACGTTCTCGCCATGACCCCGGATGACACCATCGAAGAAATGAAAACCGCCGGATTGCGCGGACGTGGAGGCGCCGGATTTCCCACCGGGATGAAGTGGGACTTCTGCAGACAGGCTGAAGGAGACCAGAAATATATTGTGTGCAATGCGGATGAGGGCGACCCCGGCGCCTTCATGGATCGCAGTGTGCTGGAGGGAGACCCCCATGCGGTGATTGAAGGCATGATTATTGCGGGCTATGCCATCGGCGCCACAGAGGGCTACATCTACTGCCGCGCGGAATATCCCATCGCCATCAAACGGTTAACCATAGCGATTGAACAGGCGGAAAAACGCGGTTATCTGGGAAAAAACATTCAAGGCAGTGATCATTCCTTTCACCTGACCATTAAACAGGGGGCCGGCGCCTTTGTCTGTGGAGAAGAGACCGCGCTCCTTGCCTCAATCGAAGGCCGGCGGGGGATGCCAAAGCCCCGTCCACCGTTCCCAGCCCAAAAGGGGTTGTGGGGAAAACCCACCACCATCAACAACGTGGAAACGCTAGCCAATATCCGCCATATTTTTGAAAAGGGTGCGGAATGGTTTGCATCCGTTGGCACTGAGAACAGTAAAGGCACTAAAGTATTTGCGCTCGCAGGAAAAGTGAAAAATACCGGACTGGTGGAAGTCCCCATGGGCATGACCATTCGCGATCTGGTATTCGGCCCGGGCGGCGGAATGCTCAGGAAAAAATCCAAGTTCAAAGGCATCCAGCTTGGCGGCCCTTCCGGCGGTTGTCTGCCGGAAAGTCTGTTGGATACCCCCATTGATTATGAATCCATCAATCAGACCGGTGCGATTATGGGCTCCGGTGGAATGGTTGTCATGGACACCCGCACCTGCATGGTGGATGTGGCCAAATTTTTTCTGAACTTCACGGTAACGGAATCCTGTGGAAAGTGCGTACCCTGCCGTGTCGGCTTGAAACGTACTCTGGAAGTGCTGGACGAAATCACCGAGGGACGCGGAACAGAGGAACATCTGACGTTTCTTAAGGAGATGGGAAACACCATCAAAAACACGGCCTTGTGCGGACTTGGCAACACCGCACCGAATCCGGTCTTAACCACCCTGCGGTATTTTCCGGAAGAATATCAGGCGCATATTCACGATCGCATCTGTCCCTCACATGTGTGTACGGCATTGGTGAAATTTGAGTTCGTCGAGGAGAACTGCACCAAGTGCGGGCAGTGTTATAAAGCCTGCCCGGTAGAAGCCATTTCCTGGGAAAAAAAGCAATATCCAATCCTTGATAAAGAAAAGTGCATCAAATGTAAAACCTGCATTGATGCCTGTAACTTTGAGGCGATACAATGATACAGATATCAATTGATAATCAGCAACTACAGGTCGAACAAGGAAAAACCGTGCTTGAAGCAGCGCTTGATGCCGGTGTCTATATCCCCAATCTGTGTTATCATCCCGACTTACCCCCCCTTGGGGCTTGCCGCCTGTGTATCGTTGAAATTGATGGCATGCGTGGTTTCCCGCCGTCCTGCACCACAACCGTATCCGAGGGGATGGTCGTTCAAACCAACACACCTCAACTTCAGGAATTTCGAAAAAATATTATCTGGCTCCTGTTAAGCGACCATCCCAAAGACCTGGCTGAATCAACCCAGTTTCAAAAAGTGGTTGAATGGGTGGGTATTAAAGATGTCCTTCCCGGCCATATTTCCGAGCCCAGAAAGCTGCCGGTGATTCCTGAAGACGAGCCGGTCTATATCCGGGATCTTACGCGCTGCATTTTATGCGAACGCTGCGTTCGCATGTGCCAGGAAGTGCGCGGCATTGGGGCAATCGGGTTGATTAATCGGGGCATTAAAACCTATGTGGGAACCCAGACCAATGTCTCCATCATGGATTCCGGCTGTAAATTCTGTGAAGCCTGTGTTGAAGTCTGTCCGTCCGGAGCCATACGGGACAAGACACCTTTCACGGAAGAAGAGCGTGAAGCCTTTATTCTGCCCTGCACGAATACCTGTCCGGCGGGGATTGACGTGGCCCGCTATGTCCGTTTGATTGCCGAAGGCCGCTATCAGGATGCCATTGAGGTCATCCGCGAAACCGTGCCCCTGCCCTATACCCTGGGCTGTGTTTGTCCCCATCCGTGCGAAGATGCGTGTCGGCGGGGTGAGGTCAATGAAGCCATCAGCATCCGTGCGTTGAAGAAATTTGTGGCGGAACGGGATACCGGACGTTGGCGCGAAAAATTGAAGATTCTTCCTGATACCGGTAAACAGGTGGCCATTGTCGGCGCTGGTCCGGCCGGGTTGACCTCGGCCTGGTTTATCAGAAAGCAGGGTCATGCCGTCACAGTGCTTGAAGCCTTGCCCAAAGGCGGCGGAACCATGCGGAGCGGTATCCCTGAATACCGTCTGCCACGTTATGTGTTGGATCAGGAAATTAAGGACATTGAAAATATCGGGGTGAAATTTCGTTACAATACCCGGGTTGAGTCCCTTGATGATCTTTTTGAACAGGGATTTGACGCTGTCTTTCTGGGAATGGGCGCCACAAAGGGCACCACAATGGGAATTCCCGGCGAAGAAGACCCGCGCGTATTGGATGGTCTGTCGGTACTGCGAAATATTAACCTGGAAGGCGATTCTGAGCTCAAAGGCCGGGTCGCCGTCGTGGGTGGCGGAAACGTGGCCATTGATGTGGCGCGCTGTGGCTTGCGTGTCGGCGCTGAACAGGTGTCCATGCTGTACCGGCGCACGCGCCAGGAAATGCCCGCTTCACCGGAGGAAATTGAGGCCGCCTTGAATGAAGGCGTTAACATTGATTTTCTGGTGGCCCCCATTCGCATCACTGCTCAGGACGATTGTCTGCAAGTCCAATGTATCCGCATGGAACTGGGAAAACCGGATGCCAGCGGCCGCCGTCGTCCGGTTCCCGTTGAAGGGAACGAGTTCATTTTAGAGGTCGATCGATTTGTCATGGCCATCGGACAAAAAGCGATCATCCCCGAAGGCTTTGAAATCATACTGAACAGGCGCGGGTACATCGAAGCCGAGAATAGCAGAGCGCTCAAACGAAAAAGGGTGTTCACCGGCGGCGACGTGATGAGCGGTCCGGCAACGGTCATTGAAGCAATTCATACGGGACGTGTGGCAGCCTCCGAAATTGACAAATACTTAGGTGGCACCGGCGACATTTTGCAGCGCTTCATTCCCGAAGAACCGGAAAATAAACGCTTGGGTAGAGATGAAGGCTTCGCCTATTATAAACGGATACATGAAGAAATAATGCCGGTGGAGGAATGCCTTAAAGGTTTTGACGAAGTTGAACACGTCTTCGATGAAAAAATGGCCCTGGAAGAAGCGAAACGGTGCTTACACTGTCAGCTGCGGTTAACCATTTCCCCGGTCCCCATGCCACCTTCCGAATAAAACCAACCGACTATTTCATATCCTTATCACGGTCGCCGTTAACCGGCGGCCGTGAATCACAAAATGGTAATGCATCTTCTCTAAGAAAATTCATTTCGCCCTGACAAAAACCGTATCAGCCGGAATACGGAAGATTCGCTTGATTCTACTCGGCGGATGGGTTACAAAAAGAAAGGATACTGAAAACAGTTACGCGGGGGCATGGGTCAAAAGAAAATCGGTATACATAACACCTGACCGCCAAACCCTGTCCCTAAAAAAATAGTTCCGTAACGACTGCGATGCAAAAGACCGCCTACAACCAAATCCAAAAGGTTCCAACCCCTGCCAGAAAAAATATCTGCGTGGCTTGTGGAAAAGATGATATCGGCGCCCGAAGACGCTATTGTTCAGAGGCCTGCCGCAGTTATATCCAGTGGGTCCTTTCTCTGTCAAAAGGTTTTCTCAGGGCCCTCAACACCCGATATGCGGCTTTTTCCTTTACCAGCGACCAGGTCATTCTGGATGTATTTCCCATTTGGAGCAAGCATATTTCCAGGTTTTCGCACACTCGAACCCAGGGTAGCAAACCCGCGGAAGATTTAAAACGAATGGTGTTGGAGTTTGGTAGAGAGTGGCACGAAATGGTGGATAACCATCACTCAATGAGTTATGCATCCCTTCACCTGGTGAACCGGAACCACCAGAAGTCCATCGCCCTTGAAAGGATTAAACCGAACAAGAATCGCAGCCCGAGGCTTTCCAAAGATGAAACAGGGTGCTTGAAAATCCTGAAGTTAAAGAGAAATGATTTGTCCAATAATGGGTCAAAAACCACCATAAAAACCGCTTACAAAAGGATGGCAAAGGTTTACCACCCCGATGCCGGGGGCAACGAAGATCAATTTAAAAAGCTGAACGACGCCCACGAACAGATGCTTTCGTGGGCTGAAAACCCTCAGTATACCTCCCGAAAAGCGCTTCAGGACTGCTGGAGCTATGATGGCTTCAACGGTCGGTGGTCACCGCCCCTGTAACAATTCAGTCATGGTTCCGCACAATCTGTTTCAATGGATTTTGTTTTCAGACGCTTTATGATGTAAATATCTCAGGGCCTGCTCACAGACTGACTTTACGCGACCGGAGTTTTCTGGAAGGGCCTGCCGAATTTGCTCAAGATATCTTTTCTCCCGCACAATCTGAAAGGTTCGGCGAAAGTTCACGTCGTAAATCCATCCGATCTGAAGCAGCTTGAAATCGTTTAACGTTTCAAGGTCCTTCATTTTGACGATATTTCCCTTCATAAGGGACCTGCAGACCGCATCGGAAATTTCGGGCGTGTCCGGAAGATTCAATTCAATGGTCTGGTTTCGTTCATGATGGGCATCACGGTAATAGTCTGTTACCACCCGCCAGATGTCCACTTTGTCCGCATCTCGCAGGAGCTTCATAAAGAAGAGGCCGCGACCGTTCTCCCGAGCCGGCAGTGCCGCTCGGTTGTGGCATTCCACTGCACGAATGATGATGCGGGCTGTTTGTGAATCGATGCCGTCCAAGATCGCGTTTTCCTGAATGACCTTGACGCCTAAAAGGGCATGGTTTTCAGATCGTGCATCGGAAAAGGTTTTGTACCGTCTGAATTGTTCAAACCGGCCCATATCGTGTAGCAGGGCAGCGGCTTCAGCTATAAGAAGATCTTCGTCTGAAAGCCCTTCGTCTTCACCGATATCCGCAATGGCCTCGCAGACCCGCCGGGTATGGACCTGTTTTAAATCCAGTGCCGCCTGAACGTTCGGGTCCGGCGAAGCAAATTGTTTAACATATTGTTCAAACCGGTTTTTGAGTTCCGGCAGAAAGGTCCGTAAAGCCCCGCTGTTTGTAGCTTTTGTTTTCATCATTTTTCTTCCATCTTTTGGCACCTGCGAAAAAATGAACGTTGAAAATTCAACGTTGAATCAAAAAAATCAGTGTACTGCCGATTCATTCCATCAGTTTGTTGAGGGCATCAGACAAGTCGCCCTGGGATTGAACGCCCACAAAACGCTGGATCTCCTTATTGTTTTTGAAGATAATCAACGTGGGAATGCCTTGTATCCCAAGAGATGCGGCAACATCCTGGTTTTCATCCACATTCATAGCCGCCACAAGCGCTTTGCCTTCGAACTGCTCTGAAATTTCTTCCAGAATGGGCTCCTGAGTACGGCAGGGGGCGCACCAGGGGGCATTGAAGTCCATGAGCGTCAGGCCGTTTTCAATGGCCATTTCATAATCCTCTTTCGTTCGTACTGTTTTAAGTGTCATAATTTTTCCTCCTCCGGGAATTTTGGTTGCGCAGCAAAATTGCGATGTTTCAATTTTTTTATCAATAATCATGCCAAGACTTGTCTAAAACCACGGAACAGGAACCATGAGCAAATATAAAATACCGGAATTAATATGTAAATGCACGCACCAAAAACAGAATGGGTTGCTCTGAAAGGAAAAATGCGGTTGAATTGACAAATGGCGCAACCGTTACCATAATGTCGGTAACGTTTAAAGCCGTTTCGTAGCGTTACGGTAACGCTTAAAGCGTTGGCGTTTATTCGACCAACCCATAAAACATATAAGGTGACAAATGTCCGAGATTCAAAACAGCATTCAAGATATCCTGGATCCCAACTTTGCGCGGTTGCTTCTGGAAGCCATGGCGGACGGCGTATTCACCCTGAATGACAAGGGTAAAATTACCTCATGGAATGCATCCATGAAACGTATCACCGGTTATACAGCGGGGGAAGCCCTTGGAAACAGCTGCATGTTCCTCAACTTCAGTCAATGTTTTTCCAAGACTTGCCCCACCGGGATCGGCCAATGCGGTATTTTTGAACACACCGCCGTTGATTCCAAGGAATGTTTTCTGCGTCACAAAGACGGCCATGATGTATCCGTAGTAAAAAGCGCTCGCGCGGTCAGGGAGGAGAATTCCATTAAAGGTGTTGTGGAAACCGTTACGGATCTCACGGAGTTGCAGAAGGCACGGCGGAAAGCGGAAGAAGCCAGCCTTCGCCTGGGTGAACGTCACAGATTCGAAAATATCATCGGAAAAAGCCATCCCATGCAGGAAGTTTTCGCAGCCCTCAAGGCGGTCGCTTCAAGCGAAGCCACTGCCCTGATCCAGGGTGAAAGCGGTACCGGTAAGGAACTGGCGGCCGGCGCCATTCATTACAACAGCGAGCGGCGGAATAACCCTTTTGTGAGCGTCAATTGCAGTGCGCTGTCGGAATCGCTGCTCGAAAGCGAGCTGTTCGGACATGTCAAAGGCGCTTTTACCGGCGCGGTGCGTGATCGTGCGGGCCGTTTTGAAGACGCCCACGGGGGTACCCTTTTCCTGGACGAAATCGGTGAAATCAGTCCGTTTATCCAGCTCAAGCTGCTACGGGTACTACAGGAGAGGGAAATTGAACGGGTTGGAGAGTCCAGAAAGCGAAAGATCGATATCCGGATCATTGCGGCCACCAACAAGGACCTGTATGGCCTCGTCAAAAATGGGGGCTTTCGTGAAGATCTTTACTACCGCCTGAAGGTATTCCCGATCCATTTGCCCCCGTTAAGGAAGCGGAAGGAAGACATCCCGCTACTCATCAGTGATTTTATCCATTTTCAGAATCAGAAAACAGGAAAACAGGTTGCAGGTATTTCACAGTCGGCCATGCGGATTCTCATGGATTACACCTGGCCCGGAAATGTCCGTGAATTGGAAAATGCTATTGAACATGCCTTTGTTCTGTGCGATGGCGGCAACATGGATATTTTTGACCTGCCAGTCGAAATTCGACAATTTGAATATCAACCGGCGGCTTTGGTGGCGCCTCAGACAATATTGAGGACGCTTTCGGAAAAAAAGTTGACCCGGGAAAAGCTCCTTGAAATTCTGGGTGAAAGTGAATGGAACAAAGCGGAAGCAGCACGCCGGGTGGGCGTGAGCCGTACGGCCATATGGAAATATATGAAAAAATGGGACATCCCCCTTAAGCGACCCTAACAGGGAAAAAGCCGGAAGACCATGAAAAAAGAAAAACCCTATCAAATCCCCTCCCATGTGACCGAAATCATCCTGGACAGCATCTCCGACGGGGTGTTCACCGTGGATCATGACTGGCGCATTACGTCCTTTAACCGAGCCGCGGAACAGATTACCCGGATTCCCAGTGAAGAAGCCCTGGGGAAACACTGTTGGGAAGTGTTTCGGTCCAACATGTGTGAAACGGACTGTGCCCTTCGTCGTACCATGAAACAGGGGAAAAACTTTGTGGACACCTCCACCTATATCGTGGACAGCGACAAACGACGCATTCCCGTAGTGGTGTCCACCAGTCTGTTGAAAGACGGGAAAAACACGGTGTTGGGCGGGGTGGAAACCTTTCGTGATATGAGCGTGGTGGAAGAGTTGCGCAAGGAACTGGATGCGCGCTACCAGGTGGGGGATATGGTCAGCCGCAGCCCCGCCATGCATCGGGTTTTCAAAATTCTTCCCCAGGTGGCGGAAAGCGACAGCACGGTGCTGATCCAGGGGGAAACCGGTACCGGCAAGGAACTTTTGGCCCGGGCACTCCACAGCTTGAGCCCCCGCCGAGACAGACCCTTTGTGGCCATCAACTGCGGCGCCTTGCCGGACAATCTTCTGGAATCAGAGCTTTTCGGCTATAAGGCAGGTGCCTTTACGGACGCTTTAAAAGACAAGCCGGGGCATTTTGCGCTGGCCGAAGGGGGGACCATCATGCTGGATGAAATGGGGGATCTCAGCCCGGCATTTCAAGTCAGACTCCTGCGCGTACTTCAGGAAAGAACGTTTCAGCCCCTGGGCGGTACCAGGGAATTCAAGGCAAATGTGCGGGTAATTGCTGCCACCAACAAGGATTTGACCGATCTGGTGAAAAAAGGCGTTTTCAGGCAGGACCTGTTTTATCGGATAAATGTGGTACGCCTGGATCTTCCACCCCTGCGGGAACGTCGCGAAGATATTGCCGCCCTGATCCGGCATTTCATTGAGCGCTTCAACCGGTTACGGGGCAGAATGGTCACCGGCATCAACCAGGAGGCCCTTTCGCTCCTCATGTTCCATGATTACCCGGGCAACATTCGGGAACTGGAAAACATCATTGAGCATGCGCTGGTATTATGTCCAGAAGGTGAAATCGGCATCCATTTTCTGCCGGAAAACCTGCAAAGGCTGGCGGCTAAACCGCTTCCTGCAGGGATCAATGCAGCGCTAAAATTAACCGAATCCCATGTCATACTGGACGCGCTCAAGCGAAATCAATTCAACCGGCTGGCCACCGCTCAGGAGCTGGGGATGCACAAGAGTACGCTGTTTCGAAAAATAAGGCAGCTGAACGTTCAACTGCCGAAAATAGATGGGCGAAGCAAGCGGAAAAGCCCATCATAGAGTCGCAAAAATGAGACTGTTTTGGCCGTCAGGGTCGCATTTCTGAGACCTTTAGGCTATTTTTGATCTCCTAGCAATTCTCCATAGATTCAACAAGTATTTGCAATCCTTACTTATTCTGATTTTACAAACGCCTGAAACAAAAAATGGCACGTAAATTGCTGTGTCGGTAGTACATGGGAGGATCATGACAAATGAAGGTGGCTGTAACCGTTTGGGAAAACCGCATTTCGCCTCTTTTCGATGCCACGCGTACATTGCTCATCGCGGATATTCATAATCGCGTGGTCACTGAGAAACACCTGGTGCCCTTTGATTGCATCTCTCCTTTTTCCCGGGCCGCAACTCTGGAAGAACTGGGGGTCGCAACTCTGATCTGCGGCGGTGTATCCGATTTTTTCGCCAAACTCATTGAAGCCCGCAACATTCAGATCATTCCCTTTGTGGCGGGTCGTGTTGACGAGGTCATCGATGCGTATTTGAGAGATGCCCTTTGTCAAAATAAATTTCGAATGCCGGGATGCGGCAATAAACCATTAAAATTAAAGCTAAGGAGGGACAGACATGAAAATCGCAGTAAGCAGTAGCGGCAATACTTTAGATTCTCAAATCGATCCGCGCTTTGGACGGTGCGCTTATTTTTTGATTGTGGATACGGATGATATGAATTTCGAAGCCTTTGACAATGAAAGCATTTCACTGGGCGGTGGCGCCGGCATACAGGCCGCCCAGTTTGTGGCTTCCAAGGGCGCAAAAGCCGTTTTAACCGGAAATGTGGGTCCCAACGCGGTGAAAACGCTTGGTGCGGCAGGGGTAGAAGTTTTCGTGGGACAAAATGGAACCGTCGGAGAAGCCCTTGAGCGATACAAAAGGGGGGATCTGCAGTCCACCAGTGCGCCCAATGTGGTCGATCACTACGGCATGGGTGGTGGTGGCGGAGGTCGCGGCATGGGCGGTGGCGGAGGTCGCGGCATGGGTGGCGGCGGAGGTCGCGGCATGGGTGGCGGGGGCGGCATGGGTCGCGGTATGGGTGGTGCACCTCAAGAAACAGTGTCTCAACCCGCCCCCTCATCCAGAGAGGAAGAATTGAAACGTCTGAAAGACCAGGTCAATCAGCTGCAGGAGCAGATAAAGGCCATGGAATAGAAGCGCTTTAAAGCGTATAAAAAAAACTGGAGGTTAGCGATTTATGGCACAGGAAAATTTAAGCCAACAGGATCAGCATCAAATGCAGGATAATGAGATCAAGGAAAGCCTGCTCCGAATCAAACATAAAATACTGGTCATGAGCGGAAAAGGCGGCGTTGGAAAAAGCAGTGTAGCAGCCTACCTTTCCGTGGCACTGGCAAGACAGGGATACAAGGTGGGGCTCATGGATGTGGATCTTCACGGCCCCAGTATCCCCCGGATGCTGGGCCTCAAAGGGGATATCGGACAAGGCTCGGGCAACAAAAAGGCGCGCCCCGTCAGTTACCTTCCTAATATGGAAGTGATTTCCATTGAATCCCTCCTTGGGGACAATAAGGATGCCGCCACTATCTGGCGAGGACCACTTAAGATCGGGGTAATTCGACAGTTTATATCCGACATGGAGTGGAATGATCTGGATTACATGATTATCGACTCACCGCCGGGCACTGGAGATGAACCCCTGACCGTGGCCCAGACCATTCCCGACGCGTTGGCCCTGATTGTAACAACACCCCAGGAGGTTTCTCTGGCGGACGTACGAAAATCCATCAATTTCTGCCGCCAGGTCAACATGGAAATCCTTGGCCTAATTGAAAACATGAGCGGACTTGTGTGCCCTCACTGCGGCAAAACCATTGATCTGTTCAAAACCCACGGCGGTATGCTGACCGCAAAAAAAGAGGGGCTCAGGCTTTTGGGAACACTACCCCTTGAACCCCAGGTGGTGCTGAATGGTGATGTCGGCAGCATGGGAATTCTGGATAACGCGGCACTTCCCATCACCCAGGAATTCAACAAAATGGTGGATATGATCGTGAAATTGACGAAGGATAAGAAAAATGTATCCCCCAAGACCCAATCGGAATTTCCGGTTGTTAATAAAAGCGCTAAGGAAGGTAAAATGCTTGTGGTGCCGGTGAGCGACGGAAAGTTGAGTTCCCATTTCGGTCACTGTGACGCGTTCGCGTTTATTGAAACCCAAAACGGGAAAATCGTCAAGACCGAAATGCGCAGTCCGCCGGGCCACGAACCGGGGGTACTGCCGCAATGGCTTCACGAGCAGGGCGCTGATGTGGCCATTGTGGGCGGGATGGGTGAAAACGCTCAGCAGCTTTTACGCGGCAACGGCATTGAGGTGGTTATGGGCGCCCCCATGGATTCCCCGGAATCTTTGGCCAATCAATATCTTACCAATAATCTGGTTTCGGGCGAGAACCGCTGTGATCATTAAGGCAGGTGCGAAAAAACCATCATCTATATGGGGAGTCAGAATCGAATGGGTGACAATCTGGACAGTTTCATAGATGGATTACAGGATCAGATTTTTGAGGAAACCCGGGCCGCGTATGGAGATCTGGCCTTTGAACGATGGCAGAACATGCGCCATATGGGATCACTGGAGAATCCCCATGGATACGCCCGGGTCACCGGTTCATGCGGTGATACCATGGAAATTTTTTTAAAATTTCAAACCGATTATGTCCAGAAAGCAACATTCCAAACCGACGGTTGCGGCACCAGCGCCGTGTGTGGATCCTTTGCCGCGGAAATGGCAATTGACAAAACACCCGATGAACTGCTGGAAATCACCGGTGATAAAATCCTTGAAATTCTGGGCGGCTTTCCCAAAGAAGATGAGCACTGTGCGTATCTTGCCGCGGAAACCCTCCAGGAAGCACTGAATAATTATATGACCAAGCAGGCCGAGAGAAAGTGTTAATAAAACCAAAATCCGTGAAATTCGTCAATAGCGACTTATAATAATGCCGTTCGATGAAAAAATTGATTCGTCCGATAATCAAAAGTAAACAAGGAGAGCGTAATGATTATCAGTATAGCAAGCGGAAAGGGAGGAACGGGAAAGACCACCGTGGCCACCAATCTGGCGGTTTCCCTTGATTCCAAAGTCCAGATCCTGGACTGCGACGTGGAAGAACCCAATGCCCACCTCTTCATCCGACCCCATATGGAAGAAACCCGGACCATCACCACCCCGGTGCCAGAGGTGGACATGGAAAAATGCAACCTTTGCGGGAAATGTGGAGAAATTTGTCAGTTCAGGGCCATCGTGGTGATTGGAGAGACCGTGCTGCCCTTTGTTGAGATGTGCCACAGCTGCGGCGGCTGTATGGAGGTCTGTCCCGAAAAGGCCATTACCGAGACGACCCGGGAGCTGGGCCGCATCGAAAGGGGACATCGAAATGGCTTGGAATTTGTTCATGGAAAACTGAGGATAGGCGAAGCCATGTCGCCGCCGCTGATTAAAAGCGTGCGCCAATACACTCGCCCGGACGTTCTGACCATCATCGACGCCCCTCCGGGGACCTCGTGTCCTGTGATTGCATCCATGAAAGGTGCGGATTTTGTGTTGCTGGTTACCGAACCCACACCCTTCGGCCTCCATGATCTTAAATTGGCCATAGGGGCCGTCCGAATCCTCGGCATTCCCTGCGGACTGGTCATCAACCGATCGGATATAGGAGATGACCGGGTTCTGGATTATGCCAAAAAGGAAAGCGTTCCGGTTTTGATGGAGATCCCCTTTGATCGAAAGATTGCCGAGGCGTATTCAAGGGGCGACATGATTGTGGAAGTCATGCCGGAATGGCAAGAAAAATTTGTCCAACTGTACCAGGATATTGAACGAATCGCAGGGTAAAAAGGAGCGTTTCATGAAAGAGATAGTCATCATAAGCGGCAAGGGAGGAACAGGAAAGACCAGTATTATTTCGGCGTTTGCTTCCCTTGCCAAAAGCAAGGTGCTTTGCGATGCGGATGTGGATGCGGCGGATCTTCATCTGATTATGGCCCCCGAGGTGAAAGAACGCCATGATTTTGATTCCGGAAACACCGCCATAATTAATCCGGACAAATGCACCGAGTGCGGTCTTTGCCGGGATTTGTGCCGATGGGATGTCATCAGCGAAGATTTTGTGGTGGACAAAATGGACTGCGAGGGCTGCGGCGTCTGTTATTATTTCTGTCCTGAAAAGGCCATAGAGTTCCCCATTAACACGTGCGGTGAGTGGTTTATTTCCGACACACGTTTCGGTCCCATGGCCCATGCAAGCCTGGGCATTGCCGAAGAGAACTCCGGGAAACTAGTATCTCTCATTCGCAAGGAAGGAAGAGAACTGGCTGAAAAAAAGAACTTGGATTTACTGCTTACGGACGGCCCTCCCGGTGTGGGGTGCCCGGTAATCGCATCCCTGGGCGGCGCATCAGCCGTCTTGATCGTAGCCGAACCCACGGTTTCGGGCAAACATGATATGGAAAGGGTGACGGAGCTGGCCGAATTTTTCAAGGTTCCTGCCATGCTCTGCGTTAATAAATTCGATATCAACCCCGACATGGGAAAGGCCATTGAGGCCTTTGCGAAAGAAAAGAATGTAAGGGTAATGGGCCGCGTTCCCTTTGATCCTGCCTTTACCCACGCCATGGTTGAAGGAAAAACCATTGTTGAATTTGACGAACAGGGGCAAGGTTCCCAGGCTGTTAAAGCCATATGGGAGGACCTGTCAAAAAGTCTTGAAAATTGATCCATGAAGATTTTCAGGTGTTAACCCCGAATAAAAAGGAGGGACTGACAATGCCGAGAGGAGATGGAACAGGGCCGGGAGGCCAGGGCGCCGGAACAGGTCGCGGAATGGGCAGAGGTCAAGGCGGGCAAGGCAGAGGCGGCAGCGGGGCCGGACCGGGCGGAAACTGCGTCTGCCCCGATTGCGGAGAAAAAGCGCCCCACCAGATGGGAACACCCTGCTACGACCAGCAGTGTCCCAAGTGTGGGGCATCCATGACGCGGGAATAGGGCCGGTTTGAAGCCAATTGAAGCATTTCTTTGAAAGGCCTTCAGAAGATTTGATGCGGGGTTCTTTACTATTGGAGCATTTCCTGATAAGAAGGGTCTCGATTCCGCCGAATTCCGGGCAAGGGTAGTAAAACCCCCGGGGCGGAAACCATTACCGTAAAGAAAGGATGAAACAATGGCATCAAAAGACAAGGAATCAAGGTTGGCTCAAATGGGCTACTGGGAAGGACAGTTGAGCGAGGGTCTCGCCCAGTTGGCTGAAAAAGGCGTTGCACCTGAAAAAATCGCCAAGGACACGGAAATCAAAAAAATCCGCGCCAAAATAAGGGAAACCCGCGATCGGCTTGTGGCCATCGAGGAAAAAGAAAAAAAACTGGAGGAAATGGTCAAAGCCAGGGCTGAAAAAGCGGCAAATCCCAAGAAATCCAAAAAGAAGCAAGAGGAAGAACAAGCTGCTGAAAGCAAACGTCAGCAGAAAAAAAAGAAGAAAAAAGAGAAGAAAAGCAAGGATTAATGGGCGACTGGAATCTCCAGGCCCATTTCAAAACGCTCGGTTTCAGCCCCGTCCATTTTCATCAGGGATTCGGGGCTGAATTTTAATTGGCGAAACAGCTTTTCTTCGACCTGGCCACATAGTCTGAAATTTAATTTAATTTTCCGGCAGAGTTCTTCCTGATCTCGTCCGTAGCGTTTGAGGATATAGTCCTCCCGCTCTTTAAGGGTAACGATCCTGTCGTGGTTGACCCGTTTATCCGCATAAAAAACCACTTCCTTTTCAGAATTGGCACCATTCATACAATAGTCCTTCAATCTGACGTGTTCCGCCACAATAGGGGCAATTTCATCAAACCCGTTTTCAATGCAGATCTGTTCTCCAATTTTCGCATGGTCCCGTCCGGAGCTCAATGATGGCGTTTTGCCGATATCATGCAGCAATGCGCCGACCGTTGTTATTGAAATAGATATGTCCGGATTCACATCACTGAGCCCCCGGGCAATCATGCGGGCCACCCTGGCCACAACAACCGAATGGGCTTTGATATTGGCAAGCATTTGATATTTATCCATGAAGCAGTAGCACTCTTTGATTGATGGAATCATTGTTTCTTCCCTTGAATTCTTTCGACCCGACACCAAATCCCTTAACCACGGACATGATACCTACCAGGTTTTAAAAGGCCATTCAAGAAAAAATCCCACAATACAAAACCACACGAAAATAGCCCCTCCTGAAGCACCAATGGAGTGTTGACAAACCCTATGGTTTTGTTTAAGTTCAGAAAAAATCAAGCTGCGATGCGTGCGGTTTCTGGCGATACACTTCATGAATGGGGAGATCGAAACCACGAAAGGAGTTCGGCTATTTCTGATTTTTCTCAAAATAACAGCAGGGTCACATCATTTCATATTCTCCGGCAGGATCACGAACACCTGCGAAAGCAGCTAACACTTCATTCCAGGTGGAAAAAAACAGTCCTGATTCTGCCCCTTCTGGCCAGCGAATATACCGACCCCGTCAATCATCCGGTTTTTGAAAATATTCTGTCTCAACTCAAAGATATCAACTATGTCTCCGAGATCATCTTTGGCCTTGACCGGGCCACGGAAGAGGATGCATTGCTGCTGCGGGATCTCATCAATAATTTTGGGATCCAGAATTACACGATTCAGTGGAATGATGGTCCGGGGTTCCGAAACATATACGAAAAGCTCAACGAGGCAGGATTCAACATCAGCGAACCGGGCAAAGGGAAGAACATGTTTCTGAGCTTCGGGATCGCCATGGCC
>Ga0075111_1000233_pt1 | contig 26765 bp, 35 predicted proteins | sample AntAceMetag02UKK_FD_69787 | JGI IMG/M metagenome (GOLD analysis project Ga0075111, IMG submission 69787) | Saline lake microbial communities from Ace Lake, Antarctica - Antarctic Ace Lake Metagenome 02UKK | ecosystem: Environmental > Aquatic > Non-marine Saline and Alkaline > Saline | place... | reverse complement strand
CGGAAAGCAACGTATGGTTAAATTTTACTACGGGGCTTTTGATAACGTTGACAATGATGGTGATGTACTCCATAAAGGCGCAACGACAAAAACCACAAAAGAGCAAGGGCCAGAAGGCAAGGCGATGATACGCCACTATATTAACCATGAATTTAAAAGCAATCCAGCTGCCTTACCTATTGGATTGATTAAAGAAATGGGAGAGGATGAATCCGGCCCCTGGGTATGGTCTAAAATGGCAAGAACTGCAACAGCAAATGATGTTTACACAATGTATGAAGATGGAATCATAAACCATCATTCAATGGGATTCATACCAACTAAATCGAGAAAGAATGATACAGGTATTGATATTTTAGAACTAAAACTCTTTGAGGTATCAACAATAACAACGTGGGCCGCAAATGAAAAGACGCCCACAATAGATGTAAAAGAACAAAAAGAAGCCGTCGTAAAAGACACTTTAAATACATTTGAATCACTTTTGCTGGAGCCGTCTTTCTACACTCGACAGGAAAAAGCCGATTTACACTCACTTTATCAGTTAATAAACTTTTAAAAAAATTAGTAATAATGGCAGAAGACAAATTAACAGGGGATAATTTGCAGACCCCGGAGCTACTCGCAGCCGCAATAAATGCGAAGTTTGCAGAGTACAACGTATTAATGCAAAAAGCCGTTTCCAAAGACGAATGGGCGCGGATGGTGATGGACCAAAAGGATTTACTTGGTAAGATACTGGTAAGCACTGAGGCCGAAGTTAAAATGAAAGAAGAACTTAAGAAACTGCACGAAGCGTCAAAGATTCAAGGCGAAACAATGGCCAAATTGATGCAGACATTTAAGCCAACTGAACAGCACAAAACATTTGGATCAGTACTGGATGATGGGTTGAGTACAAAAGAGTTCAAAGATTTTGCAGATGGTAAAACATCAAAGGCAACATTTAGTTTTGAAACTAAGGACATTGACTTCACAACTGCAACTTATGGAGTTGGAGCCGGAGCGATGCAGCCAGTAATGCCTTTCCAAATTCCACAAGGACCGCAGATGGAGAACTTTGATGTAAGGTTGTTGCTTCCAACTGGAAGTATTAACAGCTCTTCATTGGAATATCCTACCGAACGTGCAGCCGGGTTAACAGATGCCACAGCGGCAGCAGCTGAAAACGGAAACTCTCCGGAGTCTACAATGGACTTTGAAATGGGTACAGCATATGCGACAAGGATCACGGCATTTATTGAGATCAGCCGTTCAGCATTGCAAAATGCTTCATGGTTGAATCAATATGTCCGTAATCGCTTGATGCAGATGTTTATCAAAGAGCTGAACACTCAGTCCATTGCCGGTGCCGGTAGTGGCGCGGGTATGGTTGCAGCTAACGACCTGAAAGGACTTGACGCCTTCGCAAATTCGTTTGCAGGAACCAATCTTGCTACTAAAATTCCAAACGCGAATTATTTTGATGTGCTGAATTGTGCTAAAGGTGAAATGAATGGCCTGTATAATTACGTTGCAAACACTTACTTAATCAATCCTTATTCGGGAACTATTTTAACAAGTTCAAAGAATACGATTGCTGACTTCGTAAGCCCTGCAACATTCTTGCAGCCTAACAACCAGGGTTATAATGGTGCATTTGGAATGAGACAAGTTGAAACCGCTGATATGGTAGTGGGTGAATACATAGTTGGAGCAATTGCACCATCAAACATGCAACTTTTATTTAATGGCCCTATTGAAATCTTGGCCACTGATGCACATGCAAGTAACTTTATTGCTGACCTGGTTACCGTGAAAATAGAAGGCAAGGTAATGCTTCCTGTTTACAATGCAAACTCACTTATGAAAGGTGTATTAGCAACTGATTTAGCAACAATAACAACTGCATAAATAAGGAGGAAACAATGAGAAAGCTAGTAATTATTTTAGGCATTTTGATTGGGTTCGTCTGTACTATTGACGCTCAATCATACACCCTTTATAACAGAGGTGAACAGACTTATTATACATCTACTAAGGATGTGACTATCACAGATGAGGTGGCGGTTGAATTATGGATTAAATCAAATACCAAATGGCCAACTACACAGCACATATTAATTGATTGCGACTCAGTAAGCGGAAACCATACAGCAATGGTAATGACTTTATTCGGTCGAAACTTTGATGACGCTGCTTGGGTGTCTCTCGCGTCAAGTGCAAATGTAGATCAGGGCGTTGATTCAAAGATTGATATTACTTCCACAAGTACAACTGAAACCAGATGGACGCAATTTAAAATTGTGCTGACCGGAACGGGTACAGGTGTGAGTAAGGTCAACAAACTCGACTTCAAACTATTTTATCCAGATTAAAAATGGCCAAAGTAAAAGTTGAGATTATAAAATTAGCAGGTGAAACCGGGTTAAAGATGCCCGGTTCCATCCTGCAAATGGAAAAGCAACGCGCCAAACTGTTGGAGTCAAAAGGCATTCTTACTATTGTAACTAAGAAAAAAAAGATAAAAGATGTCATTGATAGATAAAACATATTTTGTTAAGGATATTAACATTCCAGATTCAGACTATAACGATTTGACCGCATACATCACCCGATATGAAAAGGAGATTTTGCAAAAGTTGTTAGGTTATGAATTATGGGTACTGGTAGAAGCTTACGATGTTACCACCTCACCGCAACGGATTAAGGACATTGTTGAGGGCAAGGAATACACCGTTGGTGAATACACGTGCAAATGGAATGGCCTAGCAAACGATGACTTAATATCCTTGATAGCGTATTATGTTTTTTTCTATTGGTTACAAAGCCGATCAACGGTGACTGGAAATGTTGGCGAATTAAAGCTACAATCTGAAAACTCAGAGAACGCTTCAATCGTTCAAAAGTTGGTGTTTGCTTGGACTAAGTTGGAACAACTTGCTCAGGGCGTGGGCTATCCTTATGATTCTCTGTATTCATTTTTATCTGAGAATGAAAGCGATTATCCTGAATGGGTATTTACTGAACTTGATAATATTAATGTTTGGGGCATATGAATTTCGTCGATAGAATAGGTGATGTTGTTGAACAGGTAAGGCTTGCTTACGATAGTGAGGCCGAGGAACCATATTATCTGTATGGCCACCCGCTTGAGATATTCAATATTCTATCTAAAAAATCAGCGTCAGAGACATTCAAGTATAGTAAATATCCATTGATAGCATTGTTTCAGGACTTTCAAGAAAAAGTTAATCTGAACGGTACAACAGTTGAGGACGTTACACTTGTTATAATGACCCAAACGAGTCCTACATACAAAGCGGAAAACCGATACACAAACACCTTCACACCTACATTGATACCGATTTATGATCTGTTAATCAAATATCTCAAACAAAGCAATTTAGTTGTATCAGATGATGATTACGAGCATACAAAAATTGATCGGTTATACTGGGGAACGGGTGACGAGTTCGGTAATTCGTTAAGAATCGGGAACGATGCACTTGATGCGATTGTGGTTAGTGGATTGAATTTGCGGGTGCTGGATTGTAACGAGGCGGCGACTGTTAGAATAACAGAAGATGACAGGATTAGAATAACAGAAGGGTAAACTATGAGCGGAAAGGCTAAAATAACCGGATATGATGAGTTGGCTGCTGCTGACTTGGCGACTGGAGATATGATAGAGATTGTTGACGTCAGCGAGTCGGCGGCGGCTGCTAAGAATAAGAAGTTCGCTTTAAAGCCTTATGTTGAAGATGTTGTAGAAACGTTATCCGGTAGTGTTACATGGTACGAAGAAAATAACATTAGTGCAAATAAAACTATCAAAGTTCTGGCTACGCTCGAAGTTATTGAGAAAATAGAGATGCGCCCACAGGGGTCTATTAATGGTATAGGTTTTACAGTAGATGGTGCTGCCGTAGCTAGTGCTATATCATCAGCAAGTGGGAATAATATTTATTTTATTTATCCAACTTATTCCTTTAAACAATCAACTAACAATTTAACAAAAGATTTCAATGTAGCCGCGTCAATATGGAGCGGTAACAGGGTTAATGTAAGGTATTTAGTTAGGACATTAACGGCATAAATTTTAAACAAAACAAAACAAAAACAAATAAACAATGAGTTGTACAAATGCATATTTTAGCGGATGGGGCGATTGTGCTTCACTGTTAGAAAAAATGAATGGCGGCATCCTTCAAAAGAAAGGCGCGACAGCCTGGACGGATACCACCATTGGAAGCGCGACAGCTTGGCATTCTGTTCTGGCGTTGATTAACGATGATACCAGAGACGCAATAGCCTTGCCCGTGCTTTACTTCGAAAATACTAGTGACGATGTTGAGATTATCACATCTCCACTTGGTAAAAGTTCGATCGGATCAACGCCGATCCCGAGAGGAGTTATCTATCTGGATGCTTCGATCTGTGATTACAAATACCTGCATTCATTAACCGATACCTGGTTTGAGTTCTTCCCAACGTTTCAGGGAAATAAAATGTGGGCTACAAGGATCACAGGCGGAACGCTAAAAGGTTTCAGGTGTAAGTTAGGATTCAAAGCAGGATTGCCACCGGAAGACAAAAATCAATCGTTCCCTATGTACATATTCTTTGATTCGTACAGTGAATTTGAGGATGTTGTGCAGGTAGACCTTGAAGATATGCCTTACAGTGACCTTTTTGATTATGTACCGGCTGCACTGAGTATGCATATTACAACTGCATATGCAGCTAAAGAGGTTATTGTTAAGATTCAAAAGCGTGGTTCAGGTGATGATCCGGCAACGTTGTTGTATACTGATTTCTCAGTACTAAAAGACAATACCGGATTGGTGGTAACGGTGGACTCGGTTGTTCCAAATGGAAATGGGAGCTACACGCTTACAATTACCAAGATGGTTGGGGAAACAGCAACAACATTGGCAGCGGGTGAATGGGCAATCATTCAAGCGCACGATGAGGACTCAGTGCCTATTTACTTGACCTATATTTCAAACTCACTGAAAATTTTAGTAGCCTAAATTATGAAAGGTGATTTCAGTGTAAATATGCGCGTTGCGCCAAAAGACTGGAAAAGGTTTGCGAGTTGGCATAAGCTGACTTGCAGGCTTGATCCTTTGACTGCAGCTGAACGTTGGGTAAAAGAAGGGAATACAATTCCAAATGAAGATAAGCCAGCTAAGAAAAAGAAGCAATCAGTTCAGGGTAAATCTTGACCTGCACATAGGTAATGTTGTCGATCACAATGAGAAGCTATTGCAATTAAATAAAGCTCAATTAAAGAGTTCACAAACATCGAAAGGAACTGCATTAGTTAACTCATTAACTGGATCGGCGACATACAGCCCGGCTTATGCTAAATTTAAAGGTTATCGTAAGCCTGACTTATTCTTAACAGGTGCATTTTACAAGGAAATGGATATTCTTTTCAATGAGCCGAATAAATATCTAATGACCTCATATGTACCTTACATGAAACATTTGGTTGTTATGTATGGGGAGCAACTTTTTGGGATAAGGAATAAAAACAAGGCAATGGCAATCACCACTAATGAGTTAACCATACTTTATAAATCGAAAGTACTATCATGATTCATACAGTAAATACGATGTCAATCAGGCAATACGGTGAAATGGACTTGACAAATGACCTTTCTATTTTAAAACGTTGGTACAATCCATTCCCTATTAAGTGGTTTGATGTTGAAGTATTTTTTGATGAGTACAAAACAATATTTTCAATTGAATCAAATTTAGGTAAGGACGCACATAGGCTACTAGCACATAATAAACTTATGATGCTTGACAGAATGTTAAGGGTAATGTCAATCCTGATGCGAAACCAAAATGAACGGTCATTGTTCGCAATGGTTTTTAAAGTCGAGTCAAAAGAATATGAAGGGAATCTAAAATTTTATGCTGAGAGGGTTAAAAAATTAACCGGGATTAATGTAATAGATGGCGAAGGATTAAAAGCATTGCAAAAAGAGATTGAGCGGTTAACTGATAAATTCATTGAGCGTTATCCGGCAATTGATATTAAATCAATTCCGAGAACAGATTTCTTTGATGCTGTGTTCGATACATTCTCAACTATGAATATGATATATGATCCAGGTATGAAACTATTTGAGTTCGGACGCTTAAAAATACGTGCTGATAAGAAAAAACAACCAGCTAAATAATGTCAGATATTAACGAAATTGTAAGCAAAAAGGCAATACAGGGTATTATTACCACTGATGAATCAATAACTAGGTTGGATAAATCCACAATGGCTTATATTATCACCATTGAAAAGTTGGCTGAAACGTTGAGGAAAGAGGGTATTACTTTAAAGGAATTAAATGCAGCGCAAAAGAGAGCGAATGAAGAAAAGGAGAGATCAAAGAAACAAGATAAAGAACTAACGGCAGCTGAGAAAGCACTTGAAAAGCAGAGGCAGCGCGGACTTGCCCAAATGGCTAAGATGGAGGCCAAAGAAATGGCCTTACAGGCTGCAATACAAAAGGAAGTCAAGTCGGAACAGGATTTGATTGCTAAAACAAATGCACTTGTAGCGGTTCGGAAAAGATTAGATACAACGACAGAAAAGGGACGCGCTGAACATGCAAGGCTAACGGCTGAAATTAAAAAGAATACACTTTCATTAAAGAATCAAGACAAACAGATAAGCCGGAACCAAAGAAATGTAGGTAATTATAAAAGCGCGTTAGAAGGTTTAAAGGGTTCCTTTGCCGTCTTAGCTGTCGGGGTTGCAGCGGTTATAGGTGTGTTCAGTAAATTTAACAAGTTTATCCAGTCAGCAATTGATAAAACAGACATACAGCAATTGGCCGAGGTATCACTTGCCACAGCATTAGGGTATGTATCAAAAGAATTATTAAACCAAGCGTCAGCACTTCAAACGCTAACAAGGTTTGGTGATGAAGAAATAATCAGAGGTCAGTCATTCCTTGCTCAAATGGGATTGACTGAAGAGCAGATTTTAAAAATTACACCCGCTATTTTAGATTTTGCACAGGCCAAAGGAATAGATTTAAAAACCGCTTCAGATTTAGTGGCCAAGTCGGTAGGATCAGAAACAAACGCGCTATCAAGGTATGGCATTCAGATTGAAGGTGCAGCCGGAAGTAGTGAAAGAATGGCCAGCGCGTTAGATGCTTTAAATTCAAAGTTTGAAGGTCAGGCAGCGGCCGCATTAGTTGGTAAGGGTGCATTAGTTCAGTTGGGTAATACCATTGGTGATGTATTGGAGCGGGTTGGTAAGTATATTACAGATGGTATCAATCCAATGATACGTGGATTAAACTCACTGATAACGATTAGAGACAAAGAAAGTGAAGCACTAATTACTGAGCAGGAAGAGTTGAATCATTTAGTTTCAATGATAACCAACGCAAATACCAGTCAAAAAATTAGAAGAGATTTGATTACTGATTTGCAAGAAATGTATCCTAATTTTCTTAAAAATCTTAATACTGAAAGTGTAACGAATAAAGAACTTGCAGCAAGGTTAGTGGATGTAAATGAGCAATACAAGTTGAAGATTGCAGCGGTTATAATGGATGAGAAACTTCAAAAGGTTAACGAGAAAATTGCACAAACGTATAGAGATGAATTGCACCAATTAGAGTTATTAGCTAAAGCCGAATTAAAGAAAAACAAAGTTTACAGAGATCAAAATACAAAAACGCACCGGGCGAATATTGAAAGGATTAAAAAGACACGTGAGGAGCGAGAACTTGAAAGAGATGCTATAGTCGAATCGGTTAACGCTTTATTTGGTTTAAGTAAGGCTAATGAAGAATATATTACTGATGGTCAATTATTGGCACAAAAAAAAGCAGCGGCAATAAAAAAAGCGGAGGAAGAAAGGATTGCACTTGCCGAGAAGTCAGCAGAAGAACAAATAGAACTTGAAGATGCAATAACAGAAAATTTAATAGAAGAGTTTGACAGACGAACAAAAGCAGCCGAGAAAGCAGCAAAAGACGCAGCCAAAGCAGCAAAAGACGCAGCCAAAGCAGCCCGGCAAGATTTCGATGCGCCGGAGGAAGCCGATGCGGAAGATGATGACTTCCTTAAAAAATTAGGTACTCGAAACGCTGCAATTATTGAGCAGGCCAGAAACTTAGCAGCGCAACAAGTCCAGATTGAGAGCATTAAAAACGAAGAGATTGAAGCACTTTATGCCGCTGGCCAGTTGACTGATGAAGAGTATAATGCTTTAAAGGTAGCCAATGCAAAAGATACATGGGAAAAAATACAATCTATTGCGGAAACAGCAGTATCTATAATTAATGATGCCCTATATTATGGGGTTGAAATATACAATAATACATTAGAGGCCAAGTCAATAAGGTTAGATGAACAAAGGGAAAAGGAATTACTTGACGCGGAAGGTGATAAAATTGCACAGGCAAAAATTAATGAAAAATACGATAAGAAAGACGCGGAAATAAAAACCAAACAGGCCAAAGCTGAAAAGAAAGCGGCACTTATTACAGCCGGTATGAATGTAGCGTTATCACTTATTGCATCACTTGTTAGGAATCCGTTACCCGTTGGTCTACCATTCCTATTACTCAACGCTGCATTTGGTGCACTGCAAATAGCTGCCATTGCATCTAAGCCAATTCCAAAGTTCTTCAAAGGAACTGAGTCAGCACCGGCTGGTGTCATCTCAGTAGGTGAAAAAGGAAAGGAATTGATTAGAACAAAATCAGGTCAAACTTTACTTGCTAACGATCCAGCATTAGTAAGCGGGTTGGAAGGTGCAAAGATTTATACCAATAAGGAAACAGAACGGATACTAAGCGATCGGACAAGTCCCCAAGGCGGATCAGACCCGGCCATGATTAGTGAATTGATTCAGACAAATAAAATGGTAGCAAGTGCATTGAGCAAGCAAACTCACAACCATTTTTATCCTACACATTACGTTAAGCGGTCAGGAAACTATACAGAGAACTATCGAAATAAGAAATTGAAAGGCTTGAATTAATGGCCAGCAAACTAGAAATAGCGCAACTAGCAAGGGACAACGGAAATAAGTTGTACAGGTTCGTTCTGAGTGAGGCCAGTCAGGGAGAGATACAATTATATCATGCCCCGGACGGGTGGAATGATTACGAGATTGAATACAACAGGCATAAATTGTACAACTCAGTATTAAGGAAAGGTAGTTCAGTAGATTTAACATTCGTTAAGGAGGGGCGGGACTTCCTACAGGCGGTTTACGAGAATACCGGAATTGATGCGGATATTACAATCACCATATCAAAACTCAATGTCGCAACAAATACCTATCAAGATTTTCCTTCACCGGGTAAGGTATCGTTAGCTCAGTACAAAATTGATGAGACCGGAGTAACTGTTAAGCTGGTTGACGATGATTTCAAGGAAAAGGTGTTTAACCGGGAGGATACGGAAGTTGATATATTGAAACGCACCGCTATTGATGGAGAAACGGACGGGATAACAGCGTTTCCAATTACTGAAATCACCATGCCTGATACGTCCATAGCTGATGAGTCTGTTTTTTCACGGGCCAGTAGTGCATTCATTTTAGACCTTATCCATATCATCCCGATCCAAGAAGATAGTTCAGATTTTACAGAAACACAAACACCGACATCAGGAGCCGCTGGTGTTGGATTAAAGATTGGATCATTCTTTAATTCAAGTTTGCAAACAAGGTTAATGGCATTAAGTATTGATATTGAATGTTTCTTTATTGATGGGTCAGGTACAGCAACTACATATTTAGTTATCATTGACTCCGATGAAGTGGAGGTAAAGCGGCAATTGGTAGGCACCGGAACTAATCACGGGAATATAACATTCAGCCAAGATATTGAGTATGCTTTACAGCAGGGCGAAAGTATGCTACTTGAAACTACAATATCAAGTGACGCGTTAAAGTTCGCTTACCTGACTGCTGATATGACAATAAACGAAACCTATTTGGGCAATCCTGAAAAAACGTTAAAGGCACGTTTAGACTATGAGGCATTTTTAAGACTTGGGCAAATATTAACCAATGAAGATAACCCATTTTATTCTGATTACTTTGGTAGGACTGATACACCATTAACCACGTACGGATCAGATGGCGAATTGGGCGCGGTTACAAGGGGTGAGTTCTTCCGTAATAACGATGCGTTAACAATCCCGTTAACATTAAAGAATTTCTTTGCCGCCAAGAGTTCAATTTTTAGATTAGGGCTTGGTGTTGAGGTAATCGGTGGTGTAAACAAAATCAGGATTGAGGAGATGGATTATTTCTTTGATGAAAATGTAAGTGTTGATTTATCAAGCAAATTAAGAGATGAAGCAATAGGTAAAGAGTTTGCAAATGATCAGGTATTCAAAGATGTAACAACTGGCTACGGTAAATATGCTTATGAAAAATCTGATGGACTGTTGGAGTTCAACACTAAATCAAGTTGGACTACTGTAATAAAAGCCGTGTTCACTTCATTAAAGCAACTTGGTAAATATAGGGCTGATGGTCAGGGAATGCGGTTGATTATGAACGCTGTATTGGAGGTGGATTATGATAAAACAGAAGATGTAAAAGGTGATGGTGATATATTCATGGTAGACCTTGTAAGGGATGGCGCGATATTTAAAGGCCGTACCGATGAAGGGTTTGATTTTATCGGCGGTTCAATTTACGCTGCAAGTTCGTTTAATATCAATTGGAGTCCAGCCCGGAACTTACTCAGGTGGGGGCAAGTAATTAAAGCCGGGTTAACAAAGAAGCTATCAAGTTATCTTAGATGGCAAACAACTGATAAGAATACAACCTTACAAAGCCGATTAAGTACTGAGGCAGATACAGTTGAAGAAAATGCGGATATACAGGTGACTGACTTAAACGATTGCCGATGGACACCGGAGATGTACCGGGTAAATGTACCGCTGACAACGACAGAACTAAACGCAATAGACGCAAATCCGAATTATTTGATTAAATTAGCCGATACAAAATTTGGTTGGATATTGGAATGTAAGACAACAATTAAGGACGGAATGACAGAATTGTTATTGTTGAAATACAATGCAGATCAAGTAATACCTGTTTAAAATGGATACATTAAAGGCAGTCATAAGTAAAGCCAACTCAATCCGATGGGCACACCGGGACGACCTGATGCGGTCAATGGATAACCAACTATCCTGTGAGGAAACTTGGAGTAATAAGCCTTCCATTTACTTTGATCAGATCTTTTTTCTGAATGATCCTGTACCGATTCAAGTTAAGGCTGGTTTAACTGCAACGGTAGTTTTAACGCAATACTTTGATGACGGATCAACAACAGTACACGTAGTGGACGATACCACAGGGCGTCCTACTGTCGTTACTGCTGGGATGGACGCATGGATAATTTACGATTATCTTATAACATTTTCAGCACTTGGCCGGTCATATTTCAAATTAACAACAGAAGAAAGCACTTGGCAAAGTGAGTATGTAAATATTATTGCATCTGATACTGATTACAGGCTATTGCAGTGGACTAATTTAGATGAAGATACAGACCCGTTTGAATTTGATTATAATACTACCTATGCCCTTGCGAACGTTAACTACATGCGGATCTTAATTGAAGATTTAGAGTATCAATCTGTTGGTGAAACAGATGTTTACGATAATCAGAACGAGAAATCTATTTTAAAATCAAATCAATTTGCACAGATACTATTTAAATCCGGTTTAATACCTCGACAAATAGCCCAGGTGATTTCTATTGCAATGGCCCACGATTCATTTTTGGTTAATGAGGTGGCTTATGTAGTTGAAAAGATACCGGAAATTTCAACAGCGGGGGCATGGTCAATTGTATCAGCCCCGATGGTACAGAATTTAAATCTTGGTATGAACGCCCACGATTTAGGGTTTAATTGTGATACAGTAGCCATGAGCAAAGTAATAAATATAAATAAAATAGCCATTGCCGCATTAGATAGTGCATTGGTAAATTTAGGATACTCAATTAATCAGATTATAATCGAATTATCAACAGGAACCAGCGGAACTATTAAAATCGGGACTACTATCGGAGGTGATGATATTTTGAAAACGTACACATTAACGACCGCTAAGGATTTCCAAATATTCACCCGTAATTTTATGCCAGATACCGGGATAAGTGCAGCATGGCCTATTTTTTTTACTGTGATTGGTGCATTTATTACGGCAAGGGTTCAAACAATTAAAGTAATCCCATAATGAAAAAACTAATCTTAATAATATTTATGTTGCCATTGGCCGCGATGGCACAGGAAGTGCTTGGTGACAGCCTTATAATTTATGGCGGCGGAACTTTTCAGGGGATAATGTCAATGGACTCAAACCGGATTATTAAACTGGATACTGCTGTAAATCAGTGGGATGCGGTGCCACTTTGGCAGATCAATGACAGCATAGGCGGCAGTCTGGACACATCATTCTGGAGCCGTACACAGGGTCATATCTGGCCGAGTACGGTTACTGATAGCGTGGGGATTGGGACGGGGTCGCCCACTGAGCTACTGGATGTATCTGGAAATAGTTTACTCGATGGAGATGTGGATATAGGAGGTAATTTAGACGTAACCGAATGGGCTAATATAGTTGACTCTGTTAGAGTTGGTGGGAGTTTATATGTAACCGACAGCGTGGGTATTGGGACGGGTTCGCCTACTGAGATGCTGGACGTGGTTGGCTCAATCCAACTATCCGACACCCTGAGTATAAATGGAACTACTGAGTTATATGAGACATCAAGCGGCCATGCTGAATATGACGGGACTTCATTGATATTTAATACTACGAATATCGGGACTACTTTGGGGAGTTATAATGCTTTGTTTGGTGATGGGAATTTTGCGGCTGAAACGACACCTACATATAATTTTGCGGCTGGTTATCAAAATGCCTATTCAACTACTGCAGGGGCAAATAGAAATGGTATTTTTGGTTATAAAAATGTCTATTCAGCGTTAGGTACTGTTTATTATAACGGTATATTTGGTGAGCGTAACGTATATTTATCGACTGGTGTGGTTGGATTTAATGGAATATTTGGGTATATAAATGTTTACTCAGCGACTGGGGATGTTAAATACAATGGAATATTTGGCACCAGAAACGCCTTTTTAGCGACTGGGAATGTTTTAAATAACGGAATGTTTGGCTACCAAAACGCATATTCAGCAACTGGAAATATCCTAAATTCTTTATTAATAGGAGACCGAAACGCCGACTCAGCCACAACAGTAACAAATACAATTGCAGTAGGCGGTCAAGTGTTCAAAAATTCAAAGATTGACCTTACAAATGCAATAGGATTAGGATACCAAGCCGGAATAAACACTACCTATACAGGTGCGGCTATATTCGGAACACAAGGCCAACCGACTGCCAACAATCAAGTGGTGATTGGGAGCGAGTTCTACACAGGCGGGATTTTGTTGGATACTAATACCAACGTATCGGGTACGTTTGATCTAAACTTAACTCAGGCAGTCGACACAATAGAAACAACCCTCACCGATTCAGATACTAATATACCTACATCGGGGGCGGTTTGGGGTTATGTAAACACCTTTCGAAGTACTTATGAAAAAGAATTGGCAGATTCCGAAACTAATATAGCAGTAGGGTTTACAATTAGTGCGAACTCATTAGTATTTTTGAACGGTGGAATACTTAAAGGGTCACAATGGAGCGGGGAAGGTACAACGACATTAGTCCTATCGCTAAGTACAAAACAATATGATAACTTTTTTATTAAACAATAATTAACTAAATTTGTAAATATTATGAAAAAAGTAAGTTTGTTTTTAAGTTTAATGCTGATTAGTATATTGGCATTTTCACAGGTAGTTCCAACCGAAGTTTTACGGATCGCGAACGACACCACTGCAATGGGTGTAAATATATCCGTTGGTAAGTTGATCTACGATATTAACGCGGATCTATTGTATGTATCAAATGTGGGGGTAGTAAGTACTTTAACGCTTACAACCGGATCAGCATCATTTACATTGATTAACCCTAACTCGGCAACTACTAATTTAACTGAGGGAACCGTTACGGAGACGACAGTTGATGTAAATTCAAGTACTGGAACGAATGCGACACTTGTGGCCGCTAGTGCTTCACGGGCTGGTGTGATGACTAAAGCGAAGTTTGATGAGGTAGTATTGAATAATGCGAAGGTTACAAACGTATCTACTGCTCTAAGCACAGGGACCGTAAGTCATTCCACATATGGCATAACATCCGATGGGGGGGCTGATGATGTAGTAATTGCAGCAGCAACAACTGAGGCGGCTGGAGTAATGACAGCAACAGATAAATCTAAATTAGATGGTTTAGCCGCTAATTTTACATTGTTCACTGAAAAGTTCGAAGAAACGAGCGGCACAGCCACGGAACACTCCTTAGCCCAAACTGCTCAAACAGCCGGGGCGACGGTGTCTTTGAATGGGTCTATGCTTGATCCGGCGAATTACACCCTCACGGCAGGAACGCTTGAAATTGGCATAGCTGTTTTGCAATATGATATTGTCGTTGTAACATATAACTATTAAGAATGAAAAAAATACTCGGAATCATTTTGTGCGTGATGACATTGCACGGTTATTCACAGATAACGCCCGTTAAATTGGTCCGAGTCGCTAATGATAGAACTGTATTCGCTGAAAATATCGTAAAAGGTACGATGGTATATAACGTTGATGATGCTGTATTGCGTATAGCCTTTAAAAGCATTGCGAAAACCAACGCCATTCGCGACGTAGAGGCATCTTTTTATATTATCTCGACGGGCCAATACTGGGATAAGACTCTGGGACATTTATACTCATCAACTATAACTGACTCGTTAGGTATAGGTACGGACTCACCATCTGAATTATTCGAAATTAATGGAGGTAAGTTCAGTTTGAACGGTACAACAGATTTCTACGAAAATACATCTGGTAAAAGTCAAATTGATGGCGGTTCAATTGTGCTTAATTTGGACAATGTTTATGTTGAAAACGATTTATCATTTGCTAGTCAATCCGTATTTGTAGATTCTATTTTAACCACTGTCATTAATTCTGATGGCGCGTTGGTCACTTCATCGGCTGTTGTTGATTACGTTGGAACAGTGTCGGATACTTCGCTATGGGGCAGGTCAGGTGGTTCCGTTTATACAAAAACAGTAACCGACTCGGTCGGCATTGGGGTTAAGAGTCCGGCGGCCATATTAGATGTTGCTGGAAGGATTGAGATAAGTAGTACGGGAGGAAGCATATTCATTGGTGGAGATGCGGGTCCAGTAGATGATCTTACAGCAAATGAAAATATTTATATCGGTTATGAGGCTGGTTTGTTAAGTGTAAATGCAAATAACAATATAGGTATAGGCGCAGACGCACTAAGGGGGGCTACTGATGCAACAGATAGTCAAAATACCGCAATAGGCTCTGCGGCGTTATTAGCTTGCTCAGCAAATGGAAACACCGCGATAGGTTGGCAGTCAATGTTGAGCAATATCACTGGTGGAAATAATACAGCCGTTGGTAAATCAGCGTTGAATAATAATACATCTGGAAATAATACTGTTGCAATCGGACTCAATGCGGGAAGCACATACACAGGCGGATTAAGTAATACTAGTCCGGACCAATGCGTCTACATCGGTGATTTATCTGAAGCAAACACAGCCAACAGTGATAATGAAATAGTTATCGGTTACGATGCAATAGGAAGTGGCGATAACACTGCCACAATTGGAAATGAATCGGTAACCTCAGTCATCATGGCTGATGATTCGAGCGCGGTTGTTTACGCAGGTGGTTTTGTAACGACTGGTGATATTAGAACTACTCAATATATATCTCCAGATAAGGCTATTCATTTATTTCATTATTACGGAGATTCAACAGTTTCTTACAGTTATTCAACCGAATGGGATCACCTTTCAAATATTGGTGATAGCTTGTGGATTAATGATCATAGCGATGGCTTTACAGAATCGAATGATACAATCACAATAACCGGAGCGGGTCACTATGATTTTATAGCAACAAATACATTAAGTTGCGATTATAACGAAACCGTATCTATCCGGTTTTATAATAAAACACAAACATCTGGAATGCCAGTCGCTGGAGCGATTACAGGTGAAGGAACTGACGATTATGGCACTATTATTACAGTCGCATCATTTGTTTGCGCGGCTGGTGATGAAATTTTATTGCAAATAAAGGGCGATGGAAGCGGTACAGCACAATTAAAAAATGGAATAATTAAAATAACCAAAGTACATAATTAATAAAGATATGAAAAACTTAATTCTATTATTATTACTCATCCCATTTGCTGGGGTTGGGCAAACGTTGATCCATACGGATACAGTGCAGTTTAGTAATGATACTATTTTTTACAGATGGTATCATGAAAAATTCATTGATGCCGACAATCCGTATCAATTAGTTAGTTTTATAACTTTAACTAAAGAGCTGAAACTATCTGATACATCCTATTTTTCGAAGGAGAAAACTTACAAGAGGTATTTAAGAGCGGGCGACAAACTTAAAAACCCATACACCGGTGAGGAGTATGGCTACTTCTTTGTGAAAAATTACATATATACAACGGGCGAAGATATGAAGCGAACGTTATCATTGTATCAATTACTTAATTATCATAAACGAATATTTGAATAATCATGGAAAAATCAAAAGGTGAATTAGGATTTTGGCGAAGGTTTACCGGCACCTGGGCTGGGCTTGCTACAATGGCAGCAATGTTTTTATCCGGGTTTGGATTTTATACCTTGGATGACTACAGGGTATTGGTTGTGGGTGGTGTACTTTGCGCCATTCTATTGATTGCCGGACTTGCTAAAGACGTTACCGAAATAATTAAAACTAAACTAAAATGAGAACACTAAAAAGTTTTGCACCTGTATTATTAGCAATTGCACTGATCGTTACAATTGTTTTAGCCGTTAAGCTATGCGGAACAGCTCAGGAGATACCGCCCCCGATGCGGCACGGAGACAACCCAAGTATAACTATTTTTAATGTTGAAAATCAGTTGCCTGTTGATAGTTACCTGTTTTTATATTACATAGATAACGATTCGGCCAGATTAGTGAACAGCCGGAAAATTGATACGGTTGCTAACAAACTGGGCATAACTGTAAGTTGTCAAGGGCGCACATCCATCCCATTTGGCCAAGACCCGCCGGGACTTGGTAATGTTAAAAAAGATGGGTTTGATTACGGTCAGAATATTAATATGGGAATATGGCAGGATGGTAAAGCGTACAGAGCATATCCGCACGAAGTTAATAATAGATTAAGCAGTGCGACGGGGTGGAAGTGGTATCCGCTTAGTTTTTATGTGATTGACTCAATCATAATTACACATGAAACATTTGATGTTTATCCTACGCAATATGCTGAATGGCTGTTTGAGCAGTGTCCAGTTTTTCCAGTGGAGTATGGCGATACGATTAGTATTAATTTTGAATCTCATTGGCTGTCATGTCATACTGGATTAGGGAAGTTAAGGTGTAGATATATTAAAAATAAGAATTTCCGCGTACAAGGTAAGGTCAGGTTTTTTAGTGACTACGGACTTGAAATTATAAAAGGTGACGGGCTTTTAAAAAAGTTATTGAGTGGTGGGACATACTATTATCCTTCACTTTCAGATTATGATAAAAATAATATTATCATAAAAGTAAATGTTACACCTTACAGTAAGTGCGATGCCATAGGAACATTTTATTTCTTAAAGTACACATTATCAAAACCCCCATTGCCTGAGGGGGCTATTGATTTGGATAATTATACGCCGCCTGTATACGTCCCAGTTGTGAAACCAAAACCAGATCCTATTATTGTTGATAAATTTCCGCTATTGGATTTTACGCATAATTTTATAAAAGTATTTTACGCTGATGAATTTCTAAAAATTGGGGCTGATGAAAATAATAATTTAGTTGTCGATTCACGTAAAAAAGTATCCTTGCAATTGAAGCGGTTTGCTTCCAATAGGCACTTAATGACGTTCGGGGCGTATGGGCCTTGGTTTATTAAGGATAGCCATAAGAGATATTTTAATATAAACGTATTTGAAAATAGAGGCACCTTTGACGGGTCTAAGGATAAAATAAAAGCGATAATATTTGATTTCAAGTCCAACACGAGGAGTGAAATATCTTTTATTATTCCTAAAGTAAAATGACACCAATGACCGAAACAACGGGTATCCTATTCAGTGCAGCAGGGTTTATTATTATCGCTGCAATTACAATTATTGCCTTCGCTGCAAAACGATGGCTAAAAGGTTTTGATGATTTCAAAAAAGCGATATTGTCCGGTCTTGAATCTATACAGCTTAAAATTGGTGACTTAAAAGAACAGATTGGAGAGCTTAAAACTGATAGCCAGTTACAGAATCAGGCCATAAGAGAAATTGAAACTAGAGTTGAAACGCGGTTTCAGGGTATTGAGAGTCGTTTAGACTCGAAAAGGGAGCGGTTTACTGAAATCGAGAAACGGATACTTTGCATTGAAAAAACTGTAAATAAAATGGAGGTAACATGCCGGCTACACATAGCAAAATCAAAATCATAAGGCAGTTTTATAAGAAGGAACAAACAGAGGGTAAACTATTTTTATTCGATGGTGAGAAAATAGTTTTCGAATGCTTTACTTTAGAACTTGAATGGGATGACAATATGAAAAATATTAGCTGCATTCCAAAAGGCATTTATTTTGCCGCTAAAGAGTTCAATGAAAAGCGCGGGTGGGTGTTACGATTTCTGGAAGTGGAAGGCCGATCTGGTATCCTTGTCCATAAAGGAAATTTTCACTTTGATATTTTGGGCTGCATTTTGGTAGGGAATAAAAAGCATGATTTAAATAAGGATGGCTTAATTGATGTCGTTAATTCGACTATGACAATGGGGGCTTTATCCCGTAAAATTGATCAGGATGTAATCCAGATTGAAATATTATGATTGCTGTCATTAAACTATTTCTGCTTAAAAATAAGCGTTGGATATTTGCCGGGGCAATAATCCTGAGCTTAATATTATCAAATTGGATTATACTCAAACGCTATGAACGCGAAAAAGATATTGCAGTTCGATGGGAACAGAATTACAAAGGCGAAATTAAGCGATTTAAGGACAAAACAGGTCAAGATGCGATAACTATTCAGGAGAAGCAATTAACTCTTAGAGAGCTTAGGCAAACAACAGATAGCACAATTAACGCCTTATTCCTGCAAGCTCAAAATTTTGGCAAGAGAAATAGACAATTAGAGCAACTATTATCAGTTAAGACCGTTGTTCGTGTTGATTCAATCTTTATTCCAATCCGAGATACATTAATAATCCGTGACAGCGTTAACAGGATCACACGGGTTGCGGCCTATAAAAGTAAGTGGTTGGACGCTTTCATTGCCGTTCACCCTGATAGCTTGGAGGTGATCAATTATGAATCAAGGGATGAAATAATAATCTCACTTAGCTGGTTTAAAAATAGAAAGTTCTTTATCAGTAGATGGTTTGAACCTAAAAAATGGGGAGCCGATATTAAATCCATGAATCCAAATAGTAAAATATCAGGTGCCGCCAATATCCGAGTTACGGGTAAGCGGGGCCGAGAATGATCCTTTTCTTTTTCGTGTTCGTTTTAGTTAGTAGGCCGGTCATTAATTTGGCTGGCCTTTTTTATGATATTAGTTACCGGTAACGTAACCGGTAACTTTTAGGTTACCGTAACCTAAAGTAACTCTGATTATCAATTTATTAAAAGGTTATTTGGTTATGTAAATAACTCAAATAACCAAACATTTAAAAATAGTTACCTTTTTTTATTAGGGTAACTTTTTATATTTTGGTCAAATCATAAACCAATTTTAACAAATTTTATGAAATCAAATTTGCATTACCGTATCGGTTGGTTTACTTTTGTTTAATAACAAATACGAATAAATTATGAAACAATACAAAGTAATAATAAAAAAACCAACCGGCACCAAAACCCTAAAATGGGACACGCTCAACAGTGCTGAACATTGTAAAAGAGCGGCTGAAAAATTAGGATACGAAGCTGAAATCATTAAAAACTAAATAGCATGGAAACAATACCAAACTACGACCGCGACTACTGCGGAATTGGAAACCCTGACCATCCAAGTAATCAGGAACCGATTGATGCAGCCGAGTGTGATGAATGCGGATATACCGTTTTTGAACACGGTATGTTTAATGTGATCGGGCTTTATGAGCGTGATGTAATATTCTGTAAGGCTTGCATGGATGAGTACTTAACTAATCCTGACAACGAGCCTAACGAGTGGATTAAATTAAACGGTAACACATACAGGTTGAAGTACTCATTCCTTATGCGACAATTACAGGCAATTTTAGATCCTAATAAATAAGAATATGAAAATTTTAAACAGGTTAAGCGTAATATTTTTAATATTAGCGTGTGTATTGGGCTGTTCAGATACTGAAGAACCTAAACATATCACGAAAATATTGAAAGAGTCTAGTGAGGTTAAATTCACTAATGAACTTGATGAGTCTCAAATTTCATATATAAACAAATGTAAAAGGGACGGCAAAATGGGATGTTCATTGACAATTAATAATTGCCAGGTATTCGTATCATTTTATGAGCCACTTACTAATAACTAACCGATATGAGAATAAGAAAATGCGATATAGGCCGGCCTGAGTTGGATGAACTGACAAAAGAATATGCTCATAAATTAGAAGTGATTGCTGCAATTAGCCACTTCATAAGGAGAAGGGAGATTCTTTATGATTCGCTTAATAGCTATCCCGGAACTTTCACATGGTTGAATGATAAATATACAAATGAAATAGATTCCTTAAATGGATGTATTAATAAATTAAACAAACAATTATAATGACGACACAAATTACAAAAATTAATCCTGCTGAATACGGACTAGATTCAGAAAAAGTAAAAACAATTGAAGATGCTTTTATGCCCAAAATCATAGAGCGTGACGGACTGGCGAAAGTCTATGAGAATCTCCTTACGGAAGAGATCACTATCAAAACCTGTTCAGAGGCAGCTACAATCAGAAAATCACTGGTAAAAGTCAGAACCGGGATTGCATCAATTCACAAAACACAAAAGGCTTATTTCCTTGCCGCTGGGAAATTTGTTGATGCATGGAAAAACAAGGAAACTCTTCCAATTGTTCAAATGGAAGAAAAGTTGTCAGAGATCGAGAACTACTACGAAATCCAGCAACTGAAAAAGATTGAGGAACTGCAAACAAAGCGCGTCGAGATGCTTTCACATTACCTTGAAGATGCACACGAACGGCAATTGGGTTACATGGAAGATGATGTGTGGATTGCTTATCTGAATACTAAAAAAGCAGAGTATGAAGATCGTATTGCAGCGGAAAAAAAGGCAGAGCAAGATCGGATTGCAGCCGAGAAAGCAGAAGCGGAAAGGTTGAGATTGATCGAGGTTGAAAATGAGAACTTGAAAGTTGTAGGGGAAAAAGCGGAAAAGGAACGTGTCAGGGTTGCAAAGGTTGAAGCCGAAAAAGCAGCAAAGATCAAAGCAGACAACGAGGCGAAACTTGCAGAGCAAAAGAAAGAATCAGACAGGTTGCGTAAAATTGAGGCTGAGAAAGCGGAAAAGGCAGCAGAGCAAATGCGGGTAAAATTACAGGCAGAACGCAACGAACGCGACAGGATTAACAAAGAACTTGAAGAAAAGAAAGCTGCTGAATTAAAAGCAATATCAGATGTCGAAATCAAAAAACAATCCGAACTGAACAAAGGAGACTCGGCAAAAGTTCAGGATTTGATTTATGATCTTGAAGATATTAAAAACAGGTATGTATTCAAGTCTGTGAAAAACCAAAAGATGTACGGTGATGTTTCAAACTTGATTGATAAGGTTATTAATCACATCAAAAATTAACAAATGTTAACTTTTGGAAGTTGAATTTAGATGTATCTTTACATTAATAAATTAATCACTTAAAAATATTTATAATGAGCGACACGAAAACACATTGGAAGAAAAGTTTTGACTATCGGTTTATATCTGCCGAGGAACTAGAAAAAAACGTTACAGTTACAATTGAATCAATTGATCAGGACGAAACATTTAACGGTAAAGAAAAGGAAACCGTTACAGTCTTGAAATTCAAAGGAGCTAAAAAAGGTATGATCCTGAACAAAACCAACGCGAAGAAAATTGCAGAGGTAACTGGTTCACCTTATATCGAGGACTGGATCGGGCAACAGGTTACACTTACGACACAGACGGTTTCAGCGTTTGGTCAGCAGGTGGAGGCAATCAGGATTAAAGGAAACTATAAAAATGTAACAGTATGACAGAACTATCACCAAAAAGATCAGGCCGAATCACGGCAAGTAAAGGCTATGACATTATGGCAAAAGGCAAAGGCCCGGAACTATTCGGACAAATGGCCAAGACCTATGCAAATGAGTTAGTATTGGAGCGACTTGGGGTTGAGCCGCCTGATTTCACTACCTGGCAAATGGAACAAGGATTGGAACGGGAACCTGATGCAAGATTGATTTACGCGAAATCGAGAAATATTAAGGTTAAGTTACCCGGATTTATAATCCATCCTGAATTTGATTTCATCGGGTGTACTCCTGACGGGATGGTAATGGAAGATCGTAACAGGGGTTTGTTGGAGATTAAAAGCCCTCAACCGAAGGCACATCTTGAATACTTACAGAACGGAATACCACCGAAATATTTTGCTCAGGTGCAGTTTCAAATGATGGTTACCACCTGCACATGGTGTGACTTTATGACATTTAATCCTGAATTTCCTGACCACTTAAAAGCGAAGGTTTACCGGATTGCAGCCGATAATGATTATCAGGCTGATATGTTAGATAGGTGTATTCAATTGGATAAGTTAGTAACTAAATTAATCAGTGAATTATGACATACCTAATCGGAATAGCCGTCATAATTATTACGCTGTTAATATTTAATCGTGCTATGTCAATCAAACGAAAGAACAGCAAGATATACAGGGAAAAGTTACACCAGAGATTCCAAAGGGAGGGTAGGAAATGATACTTACTTTAAAACATTATGGAGGATCGAACGGTAAGCCGGCCAATATTATTGAATTGTTAGTTACGGGCTATAACAGTATGATATTAGAAGAAATAACTAAACTTGACGGAACAGTAGATAAGTGTTTAATTTATTCACTTAAAGGAATTGTAAATGATCTGGAAAAACAAAACGAACTAATAAAGGAGAACGGATAATGATAGATAACATCCAAATAGATGACATCAATACAAACGATGCCCCGGATTTCGTCGATGCCTTCATATCAGCTGCCGATCTTGACGGGGTGCCAATGGATGAAACACAATTGAATGGTTTGAATGAAGATCGGGATTTTGTTTATGAACAGGTTATTAAAAATTTATACTAATGAAAATCAAAACAATATCACCAGGAATCTACCAGGTGAACGAAAAAGTAATCAATACCAATATACCGATATGGGGCAAGGAATTGACAAAATATGAATACCGCTACCTGATTGATTACAGGGAGGATGAAGTTGACAGCGAAGGGAATTATTTAAACTATAAACATTTGAAGCGATGAAATTAACAAATGAAATTATTGAGCTGAACGGATTTAAGCGACTTAATAACAGTATGTGGAGACTTGGAAATATAACATTGCAGAACGGATGGACAAACGAAGGTGGTGATATTTATAATAAGATATTAAGCACTAAGAAAGCCTATAAGGTGTGCGTGAAAGGCAAGTACTTACAAATGATTACAGACGAAGATCAATTGCACCAACTTAATCAGTTTTACTGAATGCGGAGATTTGAATAATGTCAAGGTTTCGATAGTTCCTAAAAAGTATTGGGGCAATCATTACATTTTAGATATTAATGAAAGTGAACCTGAATCGGATGAAGATTATAACGAAGATGACTATTCATGCGGGTATAAGATACTCAATACATTTGCTGAATACGCGGACCTAAACGACTCAATTGATTTGATTGCTACAACTGAGTTTTAACTATTTTTAACATTCACACAACAGGTAATTTGTTACATTTGCTTATTGACTAATTAAAATTTATACGGATGGATTATAAGGAATTTTTAAAATCGAAACAGCACTCATCGATCAACCATGGAATTGAAATTAAATATCTACCTGATAAATTATTTGACTTCCAAGAATATGTATCAGAATATGCTATAAAAAAAGGTCGGTGCGCTGTATTCCTTGACACTGGATTAGGTAAGACAATAATTGAGCTTACAACAGCTGTGAACTATCGGAGGCACACGAATAAGCCAGTACTGATAATAACACCTTTAGCCGTTGCATTCCAGTTCATCAAGGAGGCCGAAAAATTCAATTTGGATGCGTCAATAATGTATTCAAAAGATGGCAAATATAATACTGATATTGTGATCTGCAATTATGAGCGTTTGGATAAATTTAATCATGATGATTTTGATTGCGTTATACTAGATGAGAGCAGTATTTTGAAAAACTTCAAAGGTGCAATTAAAAATCATGTAACTACGTTTCTTAAAAAAGTAAAGTACAGATTTCTATTTACAGCGACTCCAAGTCCTAACGACTTTATTGAATTGGGCACAAGTTCGGAGGCGTTGGGAGAGTTGGGTTATATGGAAATGTTAAGCAGGTTTTTTGCTAACAATGAAAACAACATAAGGCCGCAAGAGATTGCGACAAAGTGGTACCTTAAACCACATGCAAAAAATGACTTTTTCAAGTGGGTATCTGGTTGGTCGATCTCAATGCGGAAACCTTCTGACCTGGGATTTGATGATACTAAATTTATTTTACCTGAATTAATACTAAATCATAACTATGTAAGGAATGATAAAAATTGGGTTATTGATGGTCAGATAATGATGTTTGGAATAGTGGCAAAAACAATGACAGAAGTCAGGATAGAGCAAAAGCTAACAATTGAAAATAGATGCAATAAAGCAGTTGAATTAGCAGAAAGTCATGATATTTCTGTTTATTGGTGTAATTTCAATGATGAAGGTGATTTACTGCAAAAACTTGATAAGGACGCGTTCCAGATAAAAGGATCAATGCCACTTGAAAAAAAGGAGGAACTTTTATTAGCGTTCGGTAATGGTGAAATAAAAAAGCTGATCACGAAACCAAAAATGACTTCGTTCGGTCTAAACTGGCAGCACTGTAACCATACTGTTTATTTCCCAACATGGAGTTATGAGCAGTACTATCAAGCAATAAGAAGATTTTGGCGGTTTGGGCAAACAAAACCTGTTTACGCTGATCTTGTTTTATCAGACGGTCAAAAGCGGGTTATTGATGCGCTTTTGTTAAAAACAGAAAAAGCAATACAGTTATTTGACAGTTTAAATACGACATTAAACAAAGGATTAAAGGTTGAGAAAATCAAATTTGAAAAAGAAATATTAACGCCTAAATTTATTTAATTATGAAGGTTATTAACCAATATCATACAGAAAATTATTCACTGTATAACGGAGATTGCATGCACGTTTTACCAGAACTAGAAAAGGAAAGTATTGACCTTTCGGTTTACTCCCCACCATTCGCCGGGCTTTACCAATACAGTTCAAGTGAAAATGACTTTTCGAACTGTGAATCAAAAGAGCAGTTTTTGCAACAATTTGAATTTTTGATTAAAGAGGTAGCGAGGGTAACAAAACCCGGCAGGATAACGGCGGTACATTGTTCTGATGTAATTACACATACAACAGCTCACACATTGTGGGACTTTCCACATGAGATTATTAAGCTTCATTTGAAATATGGTTTTTCTTACAACAATAGGATAACGATATGGAAGGAACCGTTAGAGGTCAGAACTAGGACTATGGTAAATAGCCTTAAGCATAAGCAGATTGTAGAGGACTCAACTAAGTGTTATACTGCAATACCTGACTATGTTTTAATTTTTAGAAAAGGCGGGGAAAATAAAATACCTGTGACTCACAAAACCGGGTTAGATTATTATGCCGGGTCAACTCCATTGCTCCCGGAAATGGAGCGTAAATATGGCTCATGGGATCATATACTGATAAAATACAAACAATGGGCTGACCATAAGACAAACAAAAAAGCTCATATCATTTGGCAGCGTTACGCCTCATCCGTTTGGGATGATATCAGGAACCGGAATGTGTTGGAATTTAAACCAGCTAGAGAAGGGGATGACGAAAAGCACGTTCACCCGTTACAATTAGATGTCATTGATAGGATTGTAGAGTTATATTCAAATCCGGGTGAGGTCATATTGACTCCATTTATGGGGGTTGGTTCTGAGATTTACAGCCCTGTCAGCATGGGGCGCAAAGCGAAAGGAATAGAATTAAAAGAAAGTTATTACAACCAAACTATTAAAAACATGATCGGCGTTAAGAATAGGTTTGAAAATAATCAAAAAGAAATGTTTTAACATGTAATCCACCAATTCCGGGCCTCGTGGTTGTGGTCTGGGATTGGTTTTAAATCAAATTGATATGACGAAGGAAGAACATAAGGAACGCAAAAGAAAATACAGAGATAATAATAAGGAAAAAATTAAGGAATACAACAAAAAATACAGAGATGATAATAAGGAAATAATTAAGGAACGCGAAAGAAAATACAGAGATGATAATAAGGAAATAATTAAGGAACGC
>Ga0075111_1000228_pt1 | contig 27053 bp, 15 predicted proteins | sample AntAceMetag02UKK_FD_69787 | JGI IMG/M metagenome (GOLD analysis project Ga0075111, IMG submission 69787) | Saline lake microbial communities from Ace Lake, Antarctica - Antarctic Ace Lake Metagenome 02UKK | ecosystem: Environmental > Aquatic > Non-marine Saline and Alkaline > Saline | place... | reverse complement strand
CTATCCTTGAAATTAAGAATGATGGTTTGAAAAGTTGATGGAAACCGCCTTGGTACTGAGTAGGTATGCCGGGTGGTGTGGGGGGACAGCGGCGAAAGCCGCTTCCTACCCGATTAATAATAGCGTTCAACAAACCCTGCCCAACCCCGTAGGGGTTGCATATAAATACAAAGTTAAACATTCATTTAATTGGAGAAAAACTAAAACTTGTGCAATTTGTCGTACACCCGTGCGGGCTGTTAATGAGCATATTTGAAAATTAAAATAGTTACGCCCGAACAATTTCCGCCAATATGAAAATATGGTAAAGAGGTTTGCATTAGCCACTTTTAAGTGCCCAATATAAATTCAGAACTCCAACACTCGACTACTCCAACACTCCATCCCTCCATTACTCCACTACTCCATTTCTCCACTACTCCATTTCTCCATTCCCCCTACTCCCCCAAAAACCCCTTCACCTCTTCATTAAAAACTGCTGCTTTTTCGAACTGCGAAAAGTGGCCGCAATCGGGAACGATAACGAGTTTGCTGTTGGGCAATTGCTCGTGGCCGGCATTGGCTATTGTAATTGTGCGGCCCGGGTTAAGGAAACGGTTAGGAATGAGGTTATCGTTTTTACCAAATAGGATAAGTACGGGTTGCTGGACTGTTTTGAGGATATCGAATACCGGTTCATCAACCATGCCGCCAACAGATTGAACCACGGCATAACAATAATTCTCAAAATCATCGGCGCTGCGCATGGCAATCCTGTCGGCGATCATGAATTCAGCATCTGTTGGCATTTTGTTAAAGTTATAGGCCAGGTTGGTTTGGATTTGTTCAACAGTGGTGAGCATTACCCCATCCACGGTCATCACCTCCCTGAACCATTGTTTCTGCCCTTTGTTGAATATTTCAAATCCGGCAGGATCTACCAAAATCAGCTTTTGGATGATTTCGGGATAGTTTACGGCTGCCATGATGGAAATCTGCCCACCCATGGAATGACCGGCAAGTACCACATTCTTCAACTCAAGTTTGTCGATTAATTCTTTAATTACACCTGCATAGAATGACATCTGGCCGTTGTGTGCCGCTTTGCTTGATTTTCCGTAGCCGGGCAAATCCACCGCTATGCAACGGTAATTATCTTTTAATACCTCAACGTTTTTATACCAGGCTTTCATGTAGCTGCCCAGGCCATGGATAAAAATGATGGTTTGCTCACCTCTTCCTTCATCGGCGTAAACCAGTTGAATATCGTTATCCAAATCAGCATAATTAACTTCAAAGGGATAATCCAGGTCACGCATCGATTGTAAAGGTTCGACATGTTTATAGCCGTGGGGGCCTTTTTGTGTATCGCTCATTTTACATGCTGTTGTAAATATTATCAGTACAATCAGGTAGAAAAGTTTAATGGTTTGTGTCTGTCCAATAATCCTGTATTTTCTATATTTGCTTGCGCGACCCCTTTGTCCCCTAAAGACGAAATCAGCACTATCTGAGCGGTGGCTGGGCCTCCCCTCAAGGGGAGTTAGAGGGGTGTGGGAAGGGTTATTACAAAAGAGACAAAGGCTATTTAGCCGTGAAAATATTTTTATTGATTTCATATTTCAGTGTAATTTAAGGGTTAAAACATCAGCCATTTAAAAACAAGGAACGCGGTCCAGGGATTCACCGGGCGGCCACCATCGGCAGTACCGTTCACGTGAAAACTGTAGCTGTCGTCGTTGCTATCGTAAAAATCGCCCAGCCACACGTAGGCACCGTGCATTTCGAGGCTCATATATACCCCAAGCTGGTATTTCAGCGCGGCATTCAGTTCTATTCCCACTTGCTGGCCGCCGCCATAGGGGGCAACATTGCTCATGGCCCAGGAAGACCCAATCTTTCCAATAAGCCGGTATGGAATAAATCCCCTGCTGATATTTACTGCCGTGCCTGATAAGCCATAACCCATGTTCGACAGGTCGGCGATTAAGGGTGTAAAACGGTTTACAACGTTTCCGTGTGGGAATAAAATGTAAGAGCCGCTGCTGATGTAAATTCCTGCCGGGGCAGCCCAGGTATTTCCTGTCATCACGCCGGTATATTTTTTGTCTTCGATGCCATTTTTATCTCCCGTAGAGTAGATGTTTCCAATAGTAATCACATCATCGGTGGTTTGCCCGTAGCGATAACCCAGTTTGAGGTTTGCTCCAAGTCCACTAATATTGGCTCCCTTTTCCCAGGTATTTTCATTTTTTACCTGGGCCTTCCCAAAGTTGTAGTTGGCAAAGCCCGTTAAGCGGATGCGGTCGAGCATAAAGTCGATGTTGCGGCTGAAGAACCCACCTGCCCAGGCAACATCAGCTGTGTAATCGCTATCGAACCTAAACCTAAAAGCTCCGTTGTATTCTGTGAGACGGCTATTCAATCCCTGTCCGTATATCGAAACGCCGCCTTCGCCGTTGGAACGGTCGCGCAGGTAATAGAGCGATCCACCCAGCTTCCACATGGGTGTAAGGTCATTTTCGTAACTTACATACTGAAGGGTAACATCGTCGTTATCTTCGATGTTATTTTCATATAGCTGGAAATAAGCTGCTGTCCATCTGCAAAAATCACGTTCGCGATGGATACGCAATCCAACAGCATCGGTGCCCCAATACATCAGGCGGTATCCCGATTCCGACATCTTATCAAAGAAAGTCCGATAGGGATCGTAGGGTGTATCGAAGAGGCGCTGCATTCCGAGGTTGAAGGTCCAGCCGGGTGCAGGCTTGTATTCAATCTCAATATTTTGTGTTTGTATGTTTACCTGGTCGGAGGAGATGGCACCTCCCAGGTTCCCTCCTGTTCCATAAGCCACATCACCCCAGGTCCAGTCGATTTCGAAGGAAGCCCGCAAGGTGGCCTTGCCATTGAATAGCTTGGGTTGATAAATGAAAAACGGGATGATACGCTGTTCAAAATAAATCGTAGTCGCGGTATCGGAAGTGTGGGTAGTATTGTCGCCAAACAACCTTCCAATCACCTGCCCTTTCATGAAAACATTATCGGGATAGAAATTTGAGGTAACTCCCTGGTTGATGAAATAGGCGATAAATTGAAATTCCTTGTTGGCCTTCCTGGGTACTTGCTTTTCGAAATAACTGACGTAGTTACTGGTTATCGAGGAATTCAAATCTTGCGATTCGACAGGATTGAAGAACAACAGCAAGGCGGGGACAAGAAGAAGAACGGGTAGCTTTTTTTTCATAGGTTTTTGGTTTAGCGTGTTAGGTTTGTTGCATGGAAAAGGGGCTACATGAGCATAGAGCTGAGAGCATAGGGCGTAGGGCGTAGGGCAAAGTGCGTAGTGCAAAGTGGAGAAAATAAAGAACTAAGTAGAGTCTGTCTTTTAACTAAAAATTTGGCTATTTACCACTAAATCCCAAAATTCAAAAAACAAAATTCAAATAAATTACAATATAAAAATCTCAAATTTCAAAACTTTTTCAGACTTTTGAAATTTGATTTTTGAGATTTATCCATACGGACAAGTTTTGTCATTTGAGATTTGTGCTTTGGTGCTTATTCTTGTAAAATGGCGACTTTATGGACAGACAGAAATAAATAAAGAGGAGGTTGCGTCAAAAAGAGGCTATATCACTTTTTGAAACATCCTCCCCTTCTACTATTTTATTGCCCTATCCAATAGTATTTTTGGACATTCATGGTGCCATACGCGCCACCGCTGGTGCTGCCAAAGCCCTGGTCGGCAGTTGGTGGAGTTACTCCGGGGATAGCAGGGTCAACCTGAGCCACTTCATACCACATCGAATCCTGAGCGGCAGGGAATACTTTGAAAATGCCTGCGGATAAAATATCAGTTGCTTGCCCGTTCAATTCGGTTTGGTTTAATTCTACTTCCCAAATATCATCATACGTGGTTTTATCCATTTCGTAAACGCCAACAAAAGTTGCCGCAGCTCCGCCAACAAAAGCAGTTACCATATAGCTTTGGTCTTCATAGAAATTGGCATACAGGGAATCATCATAACCAAGACTTGCCAAAATTGCTGAAATGTCGTAGGCTGACCATTTTCCGATGATACCAAGCTCATTTACATCTCCTGATTCTGTTATATCCTGTGCAAGCACATTGCCTTCAGCACCATAAATTGTGTTGGCATTTGCTGTAACATCAAGGGTTTCGTTGCCATCAAGCCTGTTGTTGTAAACTATTGTAATAATTGCTTTGCTTTCGCCGGCAGTATGCTGCACCGAATAACTTGCATCCACCGGGTTGGTTGCAATAAAGGTCAATCCAAAACTACTGGCATCAAGGTTTCCGGTTTTGTCGGCATTGCGGTAAACGGCCTGGTTGAAGGTTACTGTTAGTGTAACGTTGTCGGGCGATAGCTCAACAGTTGAAAACTCAACGGCCACACCGGGGTTCTCGTCATCATCCTTGTCACAGGAAGTAAAGGTTAACATTAGTGCTGCAATAAACAGCGTCATCAATTTTAAATTTCTCATGTTTTTTTAATTTTAGATTAGTGAATGATATAATGATTAAATGCTTAAATGATGCAATGATGCAATGATAAATTGTTAAATTGTTGTATTGTTGAATTGTTGAATTGTTAAATGGTTAAACTGCTAAATTGTTATATGGTTAAATTATTAATGGTTAAATGATTATTTTGCTTAAATGTTGAACGAAGCGCCTGTCCCGTTCGTACGGGGAAATCCCGCCTATGCGGGGCTTAAATGAATTTCCTTTATACCTTATACCCTATACCTTATGCCCTATACCTTTCCCCCTCGAACCCAAACTCATTATTGCTTCAAAGTTATTCATTATTAAATCTCTTTTAGGCACTTTCAGAACAACTATTGCTAACATGCTAACGATATTTTCAAGTTCGGCATACATTCCCCGAAGGGTTTTAATTTTCCACATAGTGGTGCTATGCACAAATTTTCACATCTTAAAATTTTCAAATTGATGTAGTTTCTTCCTGTCAATTTTTCCGGCATCATTTTTTGGTAATTCATCCAGCACCTGCCAATGTTTGGGTACTTTGTATTTTGCCATTCTTTCAACGCAATAATCAAACATTTCTTGCTGGTCGAATGAGTTTCCACTTTTCAAAATTACAAAAGCTTTTCCTGATTCGCCCCATTTTTCATCGGGCACACCAATAATTGCTACTTCGGCAATAGCCTGGTGAGACAGGATGATGTGTTCGACTTCAGCCGGATAAACGTTTTCGCCACCCGAGATGTACATGTTCTTAATACGGTCAACCACATAGTAAAATCCATCGTCGTCCATTGTCATCAAATCGCCGGTATGGAACCATCCATTTTCGATGGTGTCTTTAGTGGCTTGTTCATTTTTCCAGTAGCCGGGTGTAACGCTTGGGCCACTCAAAACCAGTTCTCCTATTTTGCCTGGCTTCACAATTTCAAAATCTTTATTTACCAATTTTGCATCATAATAGAAGTTCATGGTACCGATGGAACCCTTTTTCCTGATGGCATCCTCGTGATTCAGCGAACTAACATTTGGGCCAACTTCTGTTAATCCGTAACCCTGCCTGATGAGCACTCCTTTTTTGTGCCACTTTTCGATTAATGGAATTGGCATCGCTTCGCCACCCACGATAAAATACCTGAGTTTGTCCAATTTCACTTTTTCAAATACCGGCGATTCAGCCATCATCTTGAGCATGGTTGGCACGGCCCACCAAATGGTTGCCTGCTCCTGTTCCAGCATTTCCAAAACTTTATCTGCATCAAAATTCTGAATCAATAAAGTATAGGCTCCATGATGGATAAAAGGTGCTAAAAGTACATTCCAGCCTCCGGTGTGAAATGGCGGTGCGCAATTTACCGAAACATCATCTGCATTCAGGTTGAGCCGCAGTCCGGTATTAATACTGTTCCAGAAAAGCATTTTGTGGGTATATAAAGCCCCTTTCGGGAAAGCTGTTGTGCCCGATGTGTAAAGGATAAAGATGGGGTCGTTTTCATCAATTGGCTCCGAAATGTTTTCCTTTCCAAGTTTTTGTTGGATGCATTTTTTGTTAATATCTTCAAGCTGTTCGATTGAGAACTTTACTTTAATTTTTTTGTAGCAATCGAGGTCTTTGATTTTATGTAAAAATTTATCATCACACACAATTCCTGATACATCGGCATTTCCTATTACGAAATCCAGTTCATGCGACGTGAGCCTGTAATTGAGTGGTACGAGTGTAATGCCTGTTTTTTGGGCAACTGCAAAAAGGACAATGTATTCGATGTTGTATTCGGAAAGTATTGCCAGGCGGTCTCCTTTTGTAAGATGATAGTCGTTTTGCAGCACGGAAGCAAGATGATTGCCCATCCTGTTGAATTCTGAATAGGTAAACGCGCGGCCCGTTTCCAATTCTTTGAATGCAACTTTTGAAGGGCTGTAAATAGCCCATTTGCTAAACCAATCTGATGCTATCATTTTACTTTCATTTTCTTAATATAATTCTTTAACTCTGACAGGTCCTCCTTGCTCCTCCGTCCTCGCCGTCGCGAAGCTATGGCGGAGCGCGGTATAGCTTCAGCGCACGCGGATGTCGGACTCTGTCAGGTTTTTCAAATTATCCAACTATCCCGATTTTCCATTCTTCCATTCTTCCAATACTCCACCACTCCATCACACCATTTCCCTTCCCTTCCTTCCAAACCAATGTATCCCCAATCCAACAACTGTTGAAACAATTATTGCACTTGAAGAAGCGATGGCCGGGTTACGGATTGTACCTGTTAAATATTTTGTGAACCAACCAAAATTCCAGCCAAACTCTGCCACTGTGTAAGGCAACAAATAATAAATTCCAAAATGAACGATAATGGCAACCACCGATGCGGTGAATGTTGCTTTGATGTTTATATTTTTAACAAAAATACCAAAAAGCACCGGAACAAAAGCCGCCGAAAAATAGGCGTAAACCCCATTTTGCGCGAGCAGGGCAACACTCAATTTCGGGTTAACAATTTGGTCCCATGATACAAAAAATGAAATAATTGCCAATAATGCTATCGAGGCTTTATTGATGGTAATATACGTTCTGTCTGTTTTTACTTTTTTTCCGAAAATGGGCTTGATGATATCCGTAGTGATGGTAGTTGAAACGGCTTGTATCAGTCCTTCAAGGGTTGACATTCCGGCTGATATTAAACCCAGCACCACAAACAAGCCAACAATTACGGCGAGTTTCCCATCAGCAAAAACAGCCACCACGTAAGCCGGAATGATGCCGTCGTTTTTAAGTGCTACACCGTCAACCAATAAATCCGGGAATTTGATACGGGCATAAAATCCAGTGATAACCACCAGGAAAAAAATGATTTCGACTATTGTTGCAACAAGGAGGAAGCGGTTAACGTCGCTCTCTTTTTTCAATAGTAGCGATTTTGTAATAATATGGGGCTGCACAACCACTGCTATGCCCACGATGAACTGGGCGAAAACAATCTCGTAAAAATCCCTGAATAGCGGGCTGGATGGATATGTTGGTTCAGCAAGTTGTGCATCAATGCCGGCTAATTTTTGGATGAACCCGGAAATGCCATTGCTGAAATGTTCATATCCTGAACCAAGTAGGATAAATGCCACCACCAACATAATCAAAGCCTGAATGGTGTTGGTGTAAACCATCGAGTTGGCACCGCCAAACATCATGTAGCCAAACACAAAAACGATGATGCCGATAAGGATGTACATCTCGGAAATGTTGAGCGACTTTGACAATACCTTGGTAATGGCTACAACAATTAGCACGATAAAAGTAATGAGCAGCAATGAAAGAAATGCCATGAATAAAGCATATGCTCGACTATTGTAACGCGTTCCAATCCACTGGGCAAGTGTCAGTGCTTTTACAGTTTCGCCATATTTTCTAAAGTTTTTTGTAAGAACAATCAACGAAAGCATGGCTGCCAATGGGAAAACAATTCCATAGGCGATAAATGCCCCAACCCCAAAATTGGCAATAAACCCTGGGTTGATTACAAAGGTTGCGGCACTGGTCATTGCTGCCGCCAGCGAAAGCCCAACTGTGGCAGGCGAAAACCTCATGCTTCCAATGGCATAATCGGAAATGCTTTTGGTTTTTAATGCACCTCGCACAACAAAGTAGAGGATCAGCCCCATGTAAAGGGCGATCAAAATCCATGTTCCGGTAACTTGTGCTTGTGTTGCCACTTTTTATTTTCGTTAATTTTACTTTTTTTACTGGGGCTACTTTTTGTCGCCTACTTATGGCAGGCTTTTGTGTTGATGGTTATCGGTTTTACTAACATCTTGCACCTACTGTTCAAAATTCCGTTACTCCATGGTTGCATTACTTCATTTCAGGGTTTCCATCCCCTCCTTCGTCGGGGCTTTAAACCCTTGCCACAACTCCTTTTCATACTTTTTACATTTCCAAATATTCAAATCAACACATTTTCAAATTCAATTCTTCCATCATTCCATTTTTCCATAACTCCATCACTCCCTCCGTCCGCCGAAGCCCCTGACAGCCGAAACTTTAGTAAAGGCTGTTAGCGTAGGCGGGACTCCCCTAATATCTAAATGCGGCACTGGCAAATGCCAGTCCGCCACCCGAGCCAATCAAAAATATCAAATCGCCCCGCTTGACCTTTCCTGCCTCAAGCCTGTCCTGAAAAGCCAGTGGGATACATGCTGAACCCGTGTAGCCGTAGTAATGCATACTTGTTTGGGCCTTGTCATGTGGCTGCTCCAAAATATCCATCGTTTGCCTGATGCTATTGATGTTTATCTGGGTCAGGAAATAATGATCCACATCACCGGGTGATATGTTCAAGCGTTTGCAGAGGTTCAGGCTCATCATGCTCCACATTTCCGGGTTAAGCGTTTTCGGGAATTTTTTAATAAACTGAAGCAGTTGCCCCTTTTCGGCCAGTAATTTATCAGTAACAGGCTGATTAGTTCCCCCTCCGTAGATGCCCATATAATCGTAATACTCGCCCTTTGTTATTAGTTCGCTTGCCAAAAATCCCCTATCAGAATTTTCTTCAGCTTTCAGGATAAATGCACCCGCACCATCGGCAAAAAGGGTAAGCGTATTTTTGTTTTCAGGATTCAGGTATTTACTCATGGCATAAGCACCAACCACCATCACGGTGTTGTATTGCTCATCAGACCGGATGTACTTGGCTCCCATATCCAGTGCCGTTACAAATCCGGCGCAAGCAGTATTGATATCAAAGGTTCCGGCATTTACCATTCCCATTTTGAACTGGACTTTTGATGCAGTAGATGGAGAAATATATTCCGGGGTGTCAGTAGAAATGATTAGCAAATCAATTTCTTCGGGTTTTACATTTCCGCACTTCATTGCCTTTGTGGCTGCTTCAATCACCAGGTCGGCAGTACTCTGCTTATCTGCACACCAGCGTCGTTCGTATATTTCAACATTTTCGCGAAGCCATGAATCCACATCCTCACCCAACAGTTCATTAAAATATGAATTTGGGATTACCCGATCCGGAACATAAGTTCCCGTTGAATGTATGATTGCGTTTCTTGCCATTTTTTTTAAATTGTGAATAGTGAGTGGTGAACAGTGATTAGTGATTAGTTTCCGGGTGATATTATTTGTGCTCCGAACTTCAAACTTTAAACTTTGAACTCCAAACTTAAACAGTCATCCCACCGTCCACGCTCAAAGTATGCCCGTTGATGTATGATGCCTCATCCGAACAAAGGAACAGATAAGCGTTGGCCATATCTTCTGGACTTGCCAGCCGGCCCAAAGGCACTTTGGATTTCATCGATTCGAGTACATTTTCTGGCATTTTTGCAACCATATCTGTAAGTGTAAATCCAGGGGCAACACAATTAACATTGATTCCTTTTCGCCCAAATTCACGTGCCCAGGTTTTGGTCATTCCAATGATGCCAGCCTTGGTCGCCACATAATTTGTTTGTCCAAAATTTCCATACAAGCCAACCACCGAAGATGCATTGACAATCTTTCCATATCCACTATCCAGCATAAATGGAACAACAGCCTTGGTACAGTTAAACACACCCGTCAGGTTTACATCGATGACTTGTTGCCATTGCTCGTGTGTCATTTTCTTAAAGGAAGCATCGCGGGTAATTCCCGCATTGTTGATGAGGATGTCGATAGTGCCAAACTTTTCTATAGCAGCATTCACGGCGGTTTCTACCTGAGCAACATTGGTTGTATCCACTTTAAAAAAGATGGCTTTGCCTCCACTCAATTTTATTTCTTCAACAAGGGTTTTGCCTTTTTTTTCCTGCACATCCCATATGATGGCAGTAGCTCCTTCGGTAGTAAATTTAATTGCCGTAGCCTTGCCAATTCCGTCAGCACCACCTGTAATGATTGCTATTTTGTCTTTTAATCTATTCATAAAAAATGGTTTTCTTTTCGGTTCAAATTGGAAAATTTTAGAAGAATGGATAAAAGTAAATCATCCGAAGAACACATTACCGTCATGAACATATTTATATGCCATTGACTTAAGTATCATATTCTATAAAAATTCGCACTAAAGGCTTATTAACTGCACTTTACAAAACAATTATCCACCCTTGACATAAAAGGAAATTATTAGGATGGGTTTCTGAATATTGAAAAATCAATCCGGTTAGGCCCTTAATATTCCAAATCCACCAATTCTAATTGTACGGAATCAGTTTTATACCGATTGCTATTTAATCCCGGACGTCTGGGAGCGCCATTAATTCACTTCGCTTTTAATGCCGCTTTAAATATGCATCGGCATTTACCATTTATGCATCAAAATTTCGCTATGGCTCATTTTGATGTTAAATTGGTATTACATGATGACAGGAGCAATTCCAGTGAAGTGCCCTCTTTGCCTTGAAGCGAGCTTAATTTTCAAATTTTCACATCAACTAATATCCAAATTATTGTATTGCCTACCTCCTCAACTCAGGTATGTGCTGAATGATTTCGGCCTTGAGTTCGCTGATAGCAGGGTTCTCTTTAAATTTTTGTTCCGATGCCGAAATAAATAGTTTGAGTGATTTAAAATTTGTTTTGCCTGCTTTGTAGCGAGACAACTGGTAATACCACGAAATGGTGGGCAGATAGGAAGCACGTGCACTGTACCCTTCTTCCATACCCATGATTTTTTGACGGTGGCAAATAGTAAGCACTTCCCCGTATTTTTCCTGCATTATCAGCGACTGCAAATAGGCCGAAAAAAAAGTATGCCAGCGATGGACCAGTATTTTGTCTTTGTAGGCACTATAAAAAGTTGACGCGTAGCTTTGTCCATCTTTCGGTTTATTATTGGCATTAAGACATTTTACGAGCAAAGCAGCAAAGCCGACACGGTTATGGTAGCTGATTGAATTTTTTAATTCAGGTATGGTTTCCTGCATCAACTCCAGGGCAAGCTTGTTCTTTTTTTGCTTTAGCAAAACCGAACAAAGGTTATTTAGGTAATGAATATAGTCGGTGCCTTTGCCGCGAATAGAAAGGTAGCCAAAATATTCGGCGCGGCCAGGCTCATTCATTTTGGCATGGAGCATCACCCTGTTTGAATAATAATTGAGAAGGATACGACGAGAGTAAAAATCCCCCTTGGCAAAATCCCCGTCAAGGAAATCGTAAAGCGATAAAACCTGGTCGAGGCGATTGTAGTTGTAATAAAGAAAGGTAAGGCGGACAATGGCATTATAACGGTTCAGGCCATCGATAGATTCATCATAAAAAACTCCCTTTAGGAATTCTTCCCATTTTTTTGAATCAGGTGTTTGAAATGTATATTGATTGACGATATCAAGTGTAGCATCGTTAAGTCTCGAGGCAGTTTGCTGTGAACGATGATAAGCTTCCTTGTATTTTTCAAGATATCCGCCAATGATTCCTGTATATTGATGTCGGACCCGGATGAGCAGAAAGGACTGATAAGCCTGGATCAATTCATAAATCCGCATAAAATAAAAAGGGAGTTTGTCCTGATTTTTGATCAAGCTGATAATAGCCTTTTCATCATCAGGAAGCAAAGAGTCCGTCATTACCTTTTTATCCAGGTCGCTTAGTTTGAATAGGAGCGTATCTACATCAATGCTATCCAGTTTTTTGGTGATCCAGTTTTTAAGATAGGAGTATTTCCGTTTGTCAACCGATTCGGGCAAATCGAGTTTGCCTGTTTTGTTGTAGGAAGAAATTTTATGAAGGATATTTCTGAGAATGGGATCTTCAAACCTTTCGGCTTGCAGCAAATATTCAACTTCAAGCGGGAGCAGCCACTTTGCAAAATCAGTAAAGGTTTTTAGTTTTTGTTTCATTTATTCCGGTACCTGGCTGATGAAAATCCTGTTGAAAAACCAGAAATCATCTTTGTCGATATTGTTGATTTGTGTATTGCAATCATAATCGCCCGGGTGGTACAACATATTGCCAGCCTCTACTTCCCATTGCCCAGTTTTATCCAACAGGTCAATTTTCCCGTCTGCATTTCCATCGCCCGCTACCAAGCCAAAATAGCCACCGCCCAAATCTTTATATCCGGCAATACCACCAAAAACCTTGTTGATCCCGGTGGTGAAATCATAGGAATAAATATTCCCACTATCATTTTTCAATGCAATTGAAGACATCACCGCCAAATGATTTCGGTGTCGGACAACTAAAAACAAGCTATCTGAAAAAGCCAAATTAAACATCGGAAAATTGTTGCCATTTGTATCGACGATACTTCCATCTTTTTTCAGGAATGCAGCCTGCCTTACAATAATACTGCTTCCAGTTGCCGCCATTACTGAAGTGGCTTCCCGTAATTCCAATAAAATCCAATCCACAATGTCATTTCCGGGAATGGAAAGTACAAATTCATCACCAGGATAATTAAAAGGGGGAGCCTGATAAGGCTGGGACAGGGGCAACATCGGGTTCAAGTAAGTGGTCATCTCCGTTCCGCCATACGGACCTTCAAGAAATAGTTTCACATCCAAAACAATTTGCTTGTTTACCGGAGATGAAAGGATGGAGTCAGCCTTCAGGTAATCAGGAATTCCATATCCCAGGAAAGCTGTTGGATCATTAGCCAGCGAAGCACTTTGGCGGATGGCTTCCATAATTTCGGTATTTCGCTTGCCAGGGTTTGCCTGCCATAAGCAGGCCACCATTCCGGCGGTAATAGGTGATGAAAAAGAGGTGCCACTTCCGCTTGTAACGTTGCCCGAATAAGCGCTCACAATGGCGCTTCCCTGTCCCTGTGCAACTACATCAGGTTTAACGCGGCCATCGTATGTTGGGCCAATTGAGCTGAAAGAGGCATAATTTCCCGCTGAATTTACTGCTCCAATACTAAACACCATGTTGCCATCAGCAGGGGCTCCGATGTACAACCAGGCATCGCCCCCTGAGTTACCAGCACTGTTTACCACTATCATTCCTTTGCTGGCTGCCAGGTCGGCGGCGATGGTAATGGGTGTGGTATTGCCATCCATATCCTGATAGCTATGATCTTGTGAAGGATCGTCAAAAGTGGTGTAGCCCAATGAAGAATTGATAATATCGGCACCCACACTATCGGCAAACTCAGCAGCCGAAGCCCAATTCAATTCTTCGATAAGGTACTCGCTTGGCCCATATTCTGATCTTAGGAGCCAATAGTCGGCCTTCGGGGCAGTCCCAACCAGTTGACCTGGCAGGTTGGCGCCCATAGTTGACAGGACACTGGTACCGTGCGTATGCGATGCGAAAATATCAGGCTCTATGGGATCAGCAAAATCTTTATAACCCAAAATCTGATTGTTTATCCAAAGAGAATCAAAAGCAGCTAATTCATCAGTATTTAAAAACCCTGCGTCTAAAACGGCAATGGTCATTCCCGCCCCGTCATATCCCAGGTTATGCATTGCTATACCATTGATCATACTGATTTGATTAAACCCCGCACCATAATCATAGCTTTGTGCGGAAGCACTTCCCCTTGGTGGGTCGTTATTTTCGATTTCCGAAATAGATTCATTTTCAAAAAAAGGCTTTTCGGTTTCTTCGCCGGGTGTATGCTTTTTACCCGCTTTGTCAACCGACATTACAAATGGAAATTCCCCAATTGCATCAGCAACCAATGGATCATCGGTAAAAACCGTCACCGAATTAAACCATTTGGAAACATTGAGCAAGGTAGCCCCGGTATTAACAACAAAGGCAATATAAGCAGGGTCAACTGGGAGGTCATTTTCAACAATGGGGATACCATGTGCATCTCTGCGATCGATGGCTTTTTGAGACAGAAATTCTTCCGGGTTATCAATAGAATATGGTGTATTGGTTTTGTCGGTAAATTTAACCCAGTATTTATCGGGCGCTAATTGTGCAAAGACATGAACTGAAAGAAATACTGCTGTAATAAATGTGAGGATTTTTTGCATCGCTTGTAGATTTAGATTTATGCAAAAATAAGGATATTTTGATAGAACCCTAACAGGCGTTTTTCTGACCCTGACAGGTCTTCGACTCTGTCAGGTCAATTTTGGGAAGACCTGTCAGAGTTCGACGAAGTCGATCCTGACAGGGTCATGAGGATGATGATCGGTTAATATAATCCAGTTCAGAAACAGAATATCACCTCCTCAAATCAAAAGGCAACACCCTGCCAAGCGCAATTTTTTCGGGACTAACGTAGGCCATTATTGGGATAATCTCCACTCCACTTTCGAAAGCTTCCAAAAGCTTTTCTGAATATGCAGGATCAATATCCCAGGCCGGACCAAAGATTTCTACATCCACACGTTGGATAACATAGAGCATGACAGCACGCATTCCTTGTCTTCTGATTTCCATTAGTTCGTTCAGGTGCTTTAAGCCACGCTCGGTTTTGGCATCAGGAAAACGGGCATAAGTACCAACTTTCATTGTTACATTTTTGACTTCGATGAAGCATTTTTCAGCTTCATTTTCTGCAAAGAGGTCAATACGGCTGTTGCCAAATTTTACTTCCCTGCGAACGTGGGTATATCCACGCAGACTAAAGATTGTATTGTTGACCAGGGCGTCGAAGGCAAGTTTATTGGGCACACCGGTATTAACACCAATCCAATTGTCATTAATTTTAATCATTTCCCAGGTAAATTTGGTTTTGCGTTTGGGATCATTGGCCGGGCTAAGATATACTTCGGCATCCCCTTCGAGGCAGATTTTCATGGTTCCGGGGTTGGTGCAATGTGCCATAACAACAGTTCCATCATCAAGTTTAACATCGGCAAGGAATCGTTTATAGCGTTTTATGAGCCGGCCATGGATAAGGTTGTTAAATTGCATTTGGTTTTTGATTTTGTTTTTAAAATGGAGCAACTCCACCTAATTATGACAACTAATCGTAAAGTATGGAAATGAATAAAAAGACCTTCCAGGTTTCTCATCTATGAACATGAAAGAATAATATAACAACGAAGCTTTATCAGTAAAAACCTGGAAGGTCTCGATTAATTACAAATCCGTGTACAAAAAGTCGAATGCAAAACTGAGGTCTTTTCATTTGTCAACTCGCTACAGATTGACAAAAGTAGGAAAAACAATCACGATGGTCTTGCGGCAGGGATTGAAGTGGTAGCCTGGCGAAATGGCGGTAGATTTTTTTGTTAGCCCAAAAAATACAAATAAATACTCAGAGAAAGTTTAATCATCAGAACATCTGAATAATTACTTTTTTGAAGATAGGCACGGGCAGATAGAAAGTTTTCGTTAATTTCGCTTCGCAACAAAAGAAAATATGAGCCAAACTACTACCTACAAACTAACGGAAGTTAACAGTCCGCAATTAATTAAAGAATTCCTCGACTTTCCTGCCAGGCTTTATAAATCGGAGCCTAATTGGATTCGTCCGCTGGATGAGGATATTGAAGCTGTTTTTGACCCAAAGAAAAATAAACTTTTTAGGCAAGGTGCTGCAATTCGTTGGATATTGAAGGACGAAAAGGATATTACTGTTGGCCGTTTGGCTGCATTTTACAATGCCAAATCTGCCAAAACCAATGATCAACCTACCGGTGGACTGGGATTTTTTGATTGTATAGACGACAAAGATGCAGCAGCCATGCTGTTTGATGCAGCCAAAAAATGGAACGAAAACAAGGGCATGGAAGCCTTGGATGGGCCAATTAATTTTGGTGACCGCGACAGCTTTTGGGGTTGTCTTGTTGATGGTTTTTATGAGCCGCTGTACAATATGCAGTACAACTTTCCTTATTACAAGAATTTGTTCGAGACCTACGGATTCCAGGAATATTTTCAGCAATACACCTACCACAGAACTTTTAAAGCAGGAGGAATTGAAGATGTGGTAAAGCTGAAAGCCGAACGGATATTCAGCAATCCAGATTATTCCTTTAAGACCCTGAACTGGAAAAATCGCGAAAAGTTTGCAGAGGATTTTATGGTGATTTTCAACAAAGGATGGGCAAGGTTTCCGGGGGTGAAGGCTATAAGCAAAGCACATGCCATTGGGCTGCTGAAGCAAATGAAGCCCATCATGGACACCCAACTCGTGATTTTTACCTATCATAAAAATAATCCCATTGCCTTTTTTATTATGATGCCCGACATTTCGCAGATCACGCGGAAATTCAATGGCAAGTTCAACTGGTTTAATAAACTGAGGTTTATGTTCGATTTAAAAGTTCGGAAATCATGTACCAGGGTTATCGGACGGATTTTTGGCATCGTGCCTGAATTTCAAAGCAAAGGCATAGAAGCGGGAATGATCATGGAATTTGCCAAAAATGCCTTTAAACCAAATTTCCCATACACCGACCTTGAAATGAACTGGATTGGAGACTTTAACCCATCAATGATGAAAATGGTAGAACAAATTGGTGGAAAAGTCCGCAAAACACATCTTACTTTCCGTTACCTTTTCGACAGGTCGAAACCGTTTGCAAGGGCGAAACGGGTGAATGTTTAAAGTTGGGGATGTTTGATATTTCATATTAAACCATGCGCAGAATATGGAAGGTAAACTTGGAAAAGGGAGGTCACAGATTGCCGTGAAAAGTTGAGTGTTATGGTGTGTGGGTTGTATCTCATGCAATAGCCTGCTGCAGCCATTTTATTTCTGCCACCTTCTCAGGATTTCCTGAGCCTTCATAGGCGAAGATCAGGTTGTTAAACACCCGTGATATAATGGCTACATTATCACAGGGAAGATAATATACATCTTCATCTTTAAGGTTCAACTGACGAACAAACAATTCAACTTCCCGCCGGGTAAAAACAGCTCCTTTGTTAAAAGCGTTGATGTAAAACTGCATATTATCCCTCGAAAAATTAAAATCCTTGTGAAACATTCTGTCGGCATAAGCCATGATAAAATTTTGCGGCAGGTTTATACCATAAACAGGAACGTTCAGGCTTTGGGAAACTATTAAATAAATGATGCTAAGCGAAATTGGGTTTGCCTTTTTCGTTTCGATGATATCCTTGATAAAAGAATTTTGTGGCGCATGCAGGTTGGTTTTATTGCCCGTAAATTTATGCACATCAAAAAGGATGTGATTGACAACTTTGATTTTTTCGAGCGGGGTAAGGTTCTGGTTCAGTTCAAGCCAAACATCCTGTATAACCGATCCTATTTGACCAATAATCATTTTCTCATCAAGATCGGGGTACTGATATTTAGAAACAAGGACAAAACCTTTTAATAGATCGCCTGTATGATCCTTCCGCCAACCAACAAAATCATTATACAGGCCTTTGAGTTGGATTTCGTGAATAATGTTTTCGATCCGCTTTTGCATTTTACCATCGAAAGAATGGTCCCAGGCATTTTCGAGTGCCGGGATTGCCTTCGTCCCATAAGAAAAAAGCCTTTCCCGTACTTTACCAAAAATATCAGTATCCGGCTCGTCAAGCAAACTGATCAATGCACTAAGTTCTTTATTTTTTTCTTCCAATGCCATTATAATTCAATCACTATTCAATTCACAACAAAAATAGTCAATTTATGTTCGCTGCAGGTTTTATTGCTCGAAGTCATTAAGCAATTTAATATGGGGAAAAGTTTTTAACGAAAGAAAGTACTATTGGATTTAGGAAACATGGCAATAAACCCCTTCCAATGTAAATGTACTGAATCTGATTTCTATCGCCGAATGCAAAAGAACTAATCAGACGAAACAGGAGGTTCATTAATTAACTAAAGATTTCAATATTATTTTAACTTTGACGGGTTATTAAAAATAATAGAAAACTTCAATATGAAACATTATTCTTTAATTTTATTCATTTTCGCTTTACTATCATGCTATTCTTGTGATAACAACAGTAAAAAAGATTACGCTGAAGAGGACATAAAAACTATTAATCCGCTCACAGATGATCACATCAATTTCATTACCAAATTTTATCCAAATATTGCGGAAGCAAACCATGAAATCAGTGAATTGCGTGATCAAATCCTGGAGTACAAGGATGATTACCCGGATGCAATTGAGAGCAGAAGAAAGCGTAACAGGCTGAACAAGATCGCAGATAAATATCTCCTTACAGACAGCCTTTTCACCAAAACGATGACGCAGGATAAGTTTTCGACAGGTATGGGTAAGTTGTTGGGCAGGTTGGACATTATCCCCGATAAGCTTGTGATGGCACAAGCTATCATCGAATCAGGTTGGGGCACTTCCAAATATGCCCTTAGCATTAACAACTATTTTGGCATTCACTGCTACAAGCCAGGATGTGGAGAGCCCCCATCAGAAGTTGAAAACCCAAAGTTTTGGGTCAAATCGTTTTCTTCTATCGAAGATTGCGTAGAGGAATATATCTGGAACCTGAATGTTGGCCATGCCTACCAAGACCTAAGAAATTCGCGCATGAAACTTCGCAGGGAAAACAAAATCCCGAAAGCCTTGGTAATGGCCAATGGCTTGGGAAAATATTCTGAAAAAGGCAACGAATACATTACCCTTGTACGCTCAATCATAAACAATTACCTGCCCAAAGATTTGGATGCTTTTGTTGACTATCATCAGAACTAAATATTTTCAAATTAATTTTAAAATAAACCGGTTGTATCGGGAAAACAAAAACTATAACAATGTTGCCCATACGGGCTTGCTTTGCGTCGCAAGTTTCAAGTTACAAGTTGCAACCTGTAACCTGTAACCTGTAACCTGCAACGACTCCGAACTGTTTATAAGCAACGAAATTATCGTTACCATGTTAGCAATAGTGGTCTTGATAAGAGCCTAAAGCACTTCTTGATTTCAACAATAGCTGATGCCTATCCTGTTTGAAATCATTTAAAATTAGCCATTTCATGTTTTTACAAAATTGTAATCATTTAAATTTTAGTACTTTTGACCCGAAATTTTTTAGGATAAATTTTATTTTGGCACGCTGATAAAAATTATCTTTCCAATTTAGAGAAAATAAAATATTTCATAAAAGGCTATAATGCAGCCTCTTAAATATTATTAATAATTTTACATATTTACGATACTTGTTTTAGCCAAAGATATTACTTGGATAAATTGAAAAAAAGTAATACATTTACCAGATTAATTTGTACCGGGCAAAATTAAATTGTATCCTCCCTGATTAAACCATATCGAAACTGAAACTAACTTTTAATAACTATAATACTATTTACAATGAAAAAATACTTCTGCTTATTGACCCTAACGACAGCCATAGTCCTTTTTGTCCAACACGGGATTGCACAGGAAGTTAAATACACAAGCAGTTGGGGCAAGCAGGGAATTAGCCTAAAGCACTCTGACAGGCAAAGCCTGGACCTTATTTACTCGATATCTGAATTTACGTTTGAAGATACAGATGTTGATGGCGGACCAATGAAGTCGGTTAAATTGCCCGGGGTTTTCCTTCCAAACAATTCAGGGGCTCCTGACTTACCCGGAACAGGTAGGTACATTGCCATTCCGGAAGGTGCCAATGTTACAGTAAAAATTCTTTCAAGCCGCACCGAAGTTTATAAGGACCAAAACATTTCACCCGCGCCTGTTATCCCGCTTGACACGGAAACCGGGCCACTGCGTTATGAAAAGGACAGTAGGATTTATTCAACTGATGCCTTCTATCCTAAGAAACCTGTTATCATTTCCGAAAAAACACAAATTAGGGGCGTTGATGTTGTAATGCTCGGAATCACACCCTTCCAGTACAACCCGGTTACAAAGGAGTTGATCGTTTACCGTGACATAGAAATAGAGCTTGTTTTTGAAGGTGGTAATGGGATTGTTGGCGACGAACGTTTGAGAAGCCGCTGGTTTGACCCAATTTTGCAAGGTGCTGTATTGAACGCAGACATCCTGCCTGAAGTGGATTACAACAAGCAAGTTCTATCACCTACCGATACACCTGATTACGAATATCTGATAATTACACCCAACGATGCTGATTTTTTGGCCTGGGCCGATTCGATTAAAAAATTCAGGACTTTGCAGGGCATCAAAACAGGAGTTGTTACAACTACTGATGTTGGAGGAAATACAGTTTTAGCTATTGAAACCTACGTGGACAATGCTTACAATTCATGGGCAGTTCCACCAGCAGCAGTATTACTTCTGGGCGATTACAGTACCGGGACAGGAGGAATTATCTCAACTTTGTACTCCCATCCATCGTCATCTTATCCTGATTATGCATCCGACAATAGATTTGCAGATGTAAGTGGAAATGACCTTCCGGATATTGTGTTTGCTCGTATCACTGCAAACAATGCTTCCCAGCTGGAAGTAATGATTACAAAATTTTTGGATTACGAAAGAAATCCGCCAAACAACCCTGACTTTTACGATCACCCCATTACTGCCCTGGGTTGGCAAACCGAAAGGTGGTTTCAGATTTGTTCGGAAGTTGTTGGTGGTTATTTAAAAAACGAACAGGGCAAAAATCCCGTACGGATCAATGCTGTTTATGATGGGGATCCAAGTTCCGATTCCTGGTCAACTGCTACAAACACCACAACCGTTGTAAATTATTTTGGCCCGAATGGCTTGGGCTATATTCCCTCAACACCACAACAATTAGGTGGTTTTACAGGCGGAACAGCAAGCCAGATAATCTCTGCCATCAATGACGGTTCCTACCTATTACAGCACCGCGACCATGGTTACTATGGCGGATGGGGCGAACCGGCATTTAATACTACCAGCATTAACTCATTAAACAATACCGGTAACGAATTACCTTACATTTTCTCCATCAATTGCCAGACTGGCGGATTTCACCGTTCAAGCGAATGCTTTGCCGAAAAGTTTCACCGCCACACCTACGGAGGTCAAAACAGTGGTGCCTTGGGCCTCATAGCAGCTACCGAAGTTTCATATTCTTTTGTCAACGATGTTTATATTTGGGGTGTCTTCGATAATATCCATCCCGATTTTATGCCGGGGCATTCAACACAATTCCCAAATTCATATGTTATGCCTGCCTTTGGTAATGCAGCCGGAAAACACTTTCTATACCAGTCATCATGGCCTTACAATTCGAGCAGCAAGCAGGTAACTTATCGCCTGTTCCACCACCATGGCGATGCGTTCCTGACGCTTTACACCGAAGTACCACAAAATTTAGCGGTTTCACACGGCAGCGTTTTACAAGCAGGTTTAACTTCCTTTATGATAACAGCAAATTCAGGATCTTTAATTGCCCTTACTGTAAATGGAGAGATTATTGCAAGCGCAAACGGGACAGGATATCCACTCAATATCAACATCCCGGCACAAAATCCTGATGAGGTCATGACTGTAACAATCACAAAACAAAATTACTATCGTTACTCATCAAATGTAGATATCGTTTCCGAAGGGCTTTTTGCTCAATTTACGGCCGACAATACAACACTATGTTTGGGCGAATCAGTGAACTTTACCGACCAATCCTATGGATCACCAACTTCGTGGATATGGGAGTTCCCCGGCGGATCACCAGATAGCTTTTCAGGACAATACCCGCCAGCAATACAATACAGTACCGAAGGTGCATTTGATGTAACCTTAACCATAGTTGATGGCACCGACAATGACGCAGAAACAAAAACAGGATATATAATTGTTTCGGATATAACTGCTGATTTTACAGCCTCCCCAACCTCAGTAATTGTTGGTGGCCAGGTGAGTTTTACTGACAATACAAGTTGTAATCCAACATCATGGAACTGGTCGTTTCCCGGCGGAACACCTTCCTCATCCACAAACCAAAATCCTTCAGTGAGCTACAATACGGTTGGCACTTATTCGGTGACGCTTGAATCCACCAATTCGGGTGGTAGTGACACAAAGACTAAAACCAATTACATAACTGTTACCCCACCAAACTACTGCAGCCCGTCTGCTGATTGTTCATGGGCAGATGGCTTTACTGATTTTGCCTTTGGCGATATTTCAAACCTCAATAGTGGATGTAGTGCAAATGGTTTTGGGGATTTTACAAATATGAATACAAACATCGAAAGTGGGCAATCATATACCATACAATGGGAAACAGGATATGACGACCAGGATGCCTGCCTGTGGATAGACTTTGACAGTGATGGGGAATTTGAAGCTTCAGAAAGGCTTATTACTGATTTTAATCTTGCCAATGAAGGACAACTATACAGTGTTAACTTTGATATACCTGTGGGGATTACCCCGGGTGAAAAAAGGATGAGGATCCGTGCTAAATGGCAAACATCTTCGTCTGATCCCTGTGAAGATTTTTCATACGGTGAAACCGAAGATTACACAGTTACTGTTATTTCAGAATCTGTTGAAGCTCTTTTTACAGCAAATCCTACTACCATATGTAAAAGTGGTCAAGTACAATTTACTGATCAGTCTTCCGGGGATATAGTTTCATGGCTATGGAACTTTGAAGGCGGCACACCAACCACATCAACAGCTCAAAACCCGACAATTACATACAATGAACCAGGAAACTTTGATGTTTCGTTAACAGTATCTGGCAACAGCAGCCAGGACAACCTGACAAAGAATAATTTTATCACCGTCAATCCCCTGCCTGCTCAAGCAAATACTCCGCAAGGGCCAACTTCCTTCTGCCAGGGCACATCACAAAGCACGTATTCAACTTCCGGTGTTTCCGGGGCAAGTTCCTACCAATGGATAATCTCACCATCAAATGCAGCGACCTTATCAGGTTCCGGCACAACAATTACTACCTACTGGCAGCCATCATTTAGCGGCCAAGCATTTATATTTGTAAAAGCAATTAATGCTTGTGGAACTGGCCAGATATCAGATGCGCTTACGGTGAATGTAAATCCAACACCAATAATTAGTTGCCCTCCTGACTTTTCGATATGCATCGACGCAGAGGGATTTACTGTTTCTGGTGCTACACCTACAGGAGGCAATTATTCAGGGACTGGCATAGTCGCTGATAAATTCTTACCGGAAATCGCCGGAGAAGGAACACACGAAATAACTTACACCTACACAGATGGGAATGCATGTGAAGCAGACTGTAGCTTCTATATTACCGTAAATGCCCTGCCAACCTTATCCTGCGCTGATGATTTTGAGCTTTGCATCAACAATGGTATTTATAACCTTTCAAACCTTACTTCACCCCAAGATGGATTTTTTGAAGGCAACGGTGTGGAAAATAACAATTTCGATGCTGAGATGGCAGGTCCGGGAACACATCAAATTACCTACACATTTTCTGATAACAATAGTTGTCAAAACGAATGTACTTTCAACATTTCTGTCAATCCACTACCCGAACAGGCAGAAGCAATAAATGGGAGTACTAATGTTTGCCAGGGAGACGAAATCAGCTATTCAACCAATGAAATATTATATGCCGAAAGTTATGATTGGGAAATCGATCCGGCAGGGGCAGGAACTATCATTGCGAACGATAATATCTGTTCAGTGCTTTGGGATGAAAACTACTCGGGCGATGCTGCCTTATCAGTCTGTGGCGTGAATGACTGCGGAAGTGGCAATTGGTCAGCAGCCCTTACTGTTACTGTACATATTTGCAACATGGGAGGATTACCACCTGGCTGGGATTTCACCTCCAACCCATTCCAACATACGCTGAGGATCCCTTTGGCTATTGATCCAAATATTTTTGGTGAACCCTTGCAAACCGGCGACTATATTGGTGTGTTCTACATAGATGAAAGTATCGAAAAATGTGCCGGCGCAATTGAATGGACCGGCGAGAGCGACCTAACCCTTATGGCTTTTGGTGACGACCCAACTACACCTGAAAAAGATGGTTTCGATGACGGGGAAACATTTTTATGGAAGATGTATAACTCAGCTTTTTACGAAGAGCATCCAGCCGTAGCCCAATATGACACTACCTTCCCTCAAGTTGACGGAACCTTTGAACCCTATGGCGTGTCCAGCTTACTTTCATTACAGGCATTCCTGAATCAAAGCGTAATAATCCCACAGGGATGGAGTGGGTTTTCATTGCCTGTCAACCCCATAAACCCGGATTTGAACGAACTTTTTTCCGGCATAATTAACGAGCTCATTTTGTTACAAAACAACCAGTTTATGTACTGGCCATCGCAGGGTATCAATTCTTTCCCGGGATGGAGCGAAACTTATGGGGCACAAATCAAAATGACTGGCGATGCATTCCTAACTGTGGCAGGAATACCCGAAAACAATGAGCTAAGCCTATCTGCAGGCTGGTCTTACCTACCCATTTCAAGCTTGTGTAATATTGATGCCAATGACCTATTTGCACCGATTATCGATAAAATTGAAATCGTGAAATCAGTAGCAGGATACCAGGTTTACTGGCCTGCCATGTCCATTTACTCACTAAATATTCTGAAACCCGGTTTCAGTTACCTGATCAAACTCACCGGACCTGTCACCCTGAACTTTCCCGAATGTACCGATAAGATAGCCACTATTAAAAAGCCTATTATCCCCAAAACATGGCAATTGGTGGATGCAACACCTGCAACACATACCGTGATGATTGATGCCGGAAGTATTGCAAACCTCCGGGCTGGCGATTTTGTAGGCTCTTTTACCGAAAATGGGATTTGTACGGGTAGCGTAAAGTTGAAGGAAACACCAGTGGCATTGATTGTATTTGGTGATGACCCCCTTACCCCACAAAAGGATGGAATGGAAGAAAACGAGCAACTTCATTTCAGAAGCTTGAATACTGCCACGGGAGAAGAATCTAATATTACGGCTGTGTTTGATGAGAAATTACCCAATTATTCCGGACAATTCATTACAAATGGTATTTCAGCTTTTAAGGATTCCTACAACGGAAGCAGCGGCATTCACGAAAGTTCCGTACAACTTTCGGTATATCCAAATCCATCAAACGGAAAATTTGTTGTAACCGGACTTTCTGGATGTGAATCGTTGGTGATCGACAACATGCACGGACAAGAAATATTTAAGGCTTTGCTTAACGATGGAAGCACTATCGAAATTGATCTGCACGATACACCCAAAGGTGTATATTTTTTGATAGCAAGCGGACAAAACGGAAAAGCAATCCAAAAAATCGTGATAAAATAAATCAAGAATTATATTAACAAGAAATGAACTACTATTTAATAACCTATATAAAACTATTTGGCATGAAGAAGCTTACAACATTATTGTTAATCCTGGCAGCATTTTCCCTTTTTTCACCAAATATCGTTATTTCACAGGAGGCTCCCCAGTCTCCGACTGAAATTATTACGGCTACCTATTTTGATACCACTCCCCCATTGAGGGATATGGAGTTGATTGAGCCTGGCGTTAGAAAGCGCGCATGGAAAGATGACGTGATCAAAAATCACATGGGTTTTAAGGAGGAACTCAAAAACATGCCCCTGCCCAAAGGGCCCGATCCAGTTTTGCAAGATAAAAATGGCAACAAATCATCAAGGTCCATTGGAGCAAATTTTGATGGTGTTAGCAATCTCAGTGGTGTAGCACCTCCCGATACCGATGGTGATGTTGGCCCAAACCATTACATGCAAATGGTAAACCTGGCCTTTGCTATTTACGACAAAGAGGGAACCTTGCTATATGGACCCGCCGATAACAGTACCATCTGGAATGGTTTTGTAGGTTCGTGGACAGGAACCAACGATGGCGACCCAATTGTTTTATACGATGAGCAGGCCGACCGATGGATGGCCAGCCAATTTGCTGTCAACACAGATGATGGCACACAATGGATGTTGGTGGCTATTAGCCAATCGCCTGACCCAACGGGATCGTGGCACCGTTATGCTTTTGAGTTTACCAATATGCCCGACTATCCCAAGTTCGGTATCTGGCCTGATGGTTATTACCTTTCGGTTAACCAATTTGAAAAAAGTGGTAGCAATTACGATTGGAAGGGAGCAGGTGCTTGCGCACTAAACCGCGATAAAATGATTGCCGGGGATGCATCCGCAGAAATGGTATTTTTTGATCTGGGAACAGCTTATGGAAGTCTGCTGCCCGCTGATTTTGACGGAACCAACCTCCCTCCTGCCGACGCGCCAAACTATTTTACAAGTTTTACTACTGGCAAACTACAAATGTGGGAGCTTGAAGTTGACTGGACTAACACTGACAATTCCACCATTACCAAGAAATCTGACATTTCTGTTTCATCATTTAGCACCAGTGGTTTCACCATTGACCAACCAGGAACTACAACTACGCTCGACGACCTTGCCGACAGGCTGATGTACCGTTTGCAGTACCGGAATTTTGGCGGTTACGAAGCTATGGTTACCAACCATACCGTAAATAATGGTAGCGGACAAGCTTCTGTTAGATGGTATGAATTAAGGAAAACAGCTTCAAGCTGGACACTACATCAGGAAGGCACCTACAGCCCCGACAGCGACCACCGCTGGATGGCAAGCATCGCCATGAATGCAAATGGGGATATTGGCCTCGGATATTCAGTGTCAAGTAGTAGTACTTACCCTTCCATCCGTTTTACAGGCCGTAATAACGGGGATCCACTTGGGCAAATGACCTTTACCGAAACCACCATTTTTAACGGAACATCTTCGCAAAGCGGGGTAAGCCGCTGGGGCGATTACAGTATGATGTCTATTGATCC